>OLOJ01003808.1_pt1 | contig 10269 bp, 8 predicted proteins | sample 1672251 | NCBI WGS metagenome assembly OLOJ01 (sample SAMEA3136664, study PRJEB25190) | human gut metagenome | biome: human gut; feature: human-associated habitat; material: faeces | place: Austria | collected 2013 | reverse complement strand
TTAAAAGCCGGCGGTTCCGACTATCCGATCAATGTCCTGAAAAAAGCCGGCGTAGATATGACCACCAAAGCACCTGTTGCCAGCGCCCTCTCTGTTTTCTCATCCGTGCTGGATGAAACAGAGGCTGTCATCACATCTCTCGGTCTTTAAATACGCGGCTTTGCAGGCTCAAGCACTGTAAATATGAAAAATCCCCCGGACGATCTGAAATCACTTTCAGACCGCCGGGGGATTTTTCGCGAAGTGGATTAAACTAAATAAATAGGATTAAGCTTTTTCAACGATGAGCGCCTGACCCTGGCCACCGCCAATACACAGTGTAGCAAGGCCTTTCTTTGCGTCCTCTCTCTTCTGCATTTCGTATAATAATGTAACAAGGATTCTGGCACCAGATGCACCAATCGGATGTCCGAGGGCAATGGCACCACCATTGACATTCACTTTGTTCATATCAAATTTCAATTCCTGAGCAACTGCCAGAGACTGGGCTGCAAATGCTTCATTTGCTTCGATCAGATCAATATCATCGATGGTAAGATCTGCTTTTGTCATAGCTTTCTTAACAGCAGGCACCGGACCAACACCCATGATAGATGGATCGACACCGCCTGTTGCATAGGAAACGATGGTTGCCATTGGTTTCAGGCCAAGTTCTTCTGCTTTTTCCTGGCTCATCACAACAAATGCTGCAGCACTGTCGTTGATACCGGAAGCATTCGCTGCTGTAACTGTACCGCCGTCTTTTTTGAAGGCCGGTTTTAATTTGGCAACTTTTTCAAGTGTTGTGCCAAATTTAGGATATTCATCTGTATCAAAGACTGTATCACCTTTCTTACCGTGAATCACAACAGGAACAATTTCATCTTTGAACTTGCCGCCCTTAACAGCTGCTTCTGCTTTGCTCTGAGAAGCCACTGCAAATTCATCCTGCATTTCTCTTGTGATACCATATTTCTCTGCAACATTTTCAGCAGTGATACCCATATGATACTGATTGAAAGCATCCCACAGTCCATCATTGACCATAACATCAACGATCTTGTTATTGTTCATCCTTGCCCCCCAACGTGCCGTTGGAATGGCATATGGCGCTGCACTCATGTTTTCTGTACCGCCGCAGACAACGATTTCAGATTCGCCTGCAAGGATCTGGTTGGCTGCCATGGCCACACTCTTCAGACCTGAGCCGCACACGATATTGATTGTCACAGCTGTTGTCTCGATTGGAAGCCCCGCCTTTAAAGTTACCTGACGGGCAACATTCTGTCCGAGACCAGCCTGCAATACATTACCAAAAATAACTTCATCCACCTGTTCCGGTTTGATGCCTGCTCTTGAAACAGCTTCTTTTACAACAAGTGCGCCAAGCTCTGCTGCAGGAACATCCTTTAAAGTACCCCCAAATGCACCGATTGCTGTTCTGCAAGCGCTGACAATAACTACTTTTTTCATAATTCCTTTTTCCTTTCTCACACCATAAAGTTCTTGCTTTTTGTTTCTGCCTATATTAATAGCAAATCCCGTGCCAATTCATATTCAAAGACGAATCCGCCTGATTTCAGGCCTTTTTGACGTAATTTTGCCCTTTTTGATCCTTTTTCTGGCTGAATATTCACGTACGGAACCGCACGGCCTGCATGATGCGCACACATGTGTTGTCTAATTGTCACACATGTGTTGCATTTCTGTCACACCTGATGTATCATAAAAGCAGTAAAACTGTCACATGTTCATGAACTTTCTTTTGCATTTTGAATGGAAACTAAGGAGATTTATTATGAATTTTACACCTTTATGGACAGCTGCCCTTAATGCCTTTTCCAATTTTATCATTGTAGATGAACATTGCCGCATTGCCTACATGAATAAACCCTACACAGAAATTTTGAATGTACAGTTAGAGGACGTCATTGGCAAACCGATCAAAAGTGTGATTCCGACCACGAAACTTCCGGAAGTAATGGCCTCGGGAAAAGCACATATCGGTGCCTTAATGACTCTTTATGATCACAAAACTGGCAAAGATATCAGTTTTGTCTGCAACCGTATCCCTTTGATCGAAGATGGGGAAGTCATTGGCGGTGTTGCCATCTCCACATTTAACGAAGTTGGGGAGATCTACAATCTCTACTCAGAAGTTGAAAAAATGCAGCAGCAGAATGAGCTGTATCAGCAGACGATTGAACAGCTGCGCAAACAGACCAATCCACTGGATTATATCATCGGTACTTCGCAGGCTATCCAGCAGATCAAGTCCACCATTGCCATCTTCGCCAATTCCGGATTATCCATTCTTCTTACCGGAGAAACCGGCGTTGGAAAGGAAGTATTCGCCAACGCACTGCATCAGCTCAGCAGCCGGAGCACCAGCAACTTTGTCAAGATCAACTGTGCGGCTATTCCAAAGGATCTTCTTGAATCCGAGCTTTTCGGCTACGAAGGCGGCGCTTTTACCGGTGCCAAAAAGGGCGGCAAAATCGGCAAATTCGAACTGGCTGACGGCGGCACACTGCTGTTAGATGAAATCGGTGAGATGCCGCTTCCGCTGCAGTCAAAGCTTTTACGTGTACTTCAGGAAAAGGAAGTCGAACGCATCGGCGGTGTCACCCCCATCAAAGTGGATGTCCGCCTCATCTGCAGCACGAACCAGAATCTGACGCAGCTGAGCTCTTGACAGCCGGTCCATATGTACAATGTAAGGCACCCTTCCGAGAAACTGCTTTGAAACACCGATCTCTTCCAGTTCTTCCTGAAGATCATATCCGGTCATGCTGTTCTCTTTCTCCTTTGCGGATGCATTTACTGCAAAACCAATACCGTGTTCTTCCCGCTTTTTCTTTCTGCTGTTTTCAAGCTCCTCAAAAGCACCTGCCATGATGAACAGGATTTTACTGGTATCGACACTTCCATAGTTCTGGGTTCCGGCAATCGCAGTCAGCAGCTGAGCTGTCACAATGGCATTGCAGTCTTCACCATTACTGTCTGTGTTTGACATACCGATGATCTTATCCATTTCGTCAAGAAAAATAATTCCCAGCGGCATCTGTAAGCCATTCTCACCTTTCTTCATCTTTTGTCTTGCCATTCTTTCATATTTTGAGAAAACATTGGAAATGTCATCCCCGCTGAAGCCATTCGGTGTCATATCAGAGGCACAATAATTAAAAAAGCACAGATCTTTCAATTCCGGCATTTCCTCAAGCAGCTGAAACATAAAGGTCTTTCCGGAACCGGTAGGTCCTTCCAGAAGGATCGGATTTCGATCCTTTCCTTCACTAATAACAAATTTATGCACGCTCATTGCCACGATCTTTTTAGCCTCTTCCTGACCACGCATACCACTGCTGTCAAAATGTTCTTTCACTTTCACTGCCAGTGGAATATTGTCTGCCGGACTCTCTTTTAAGCTTTTTTTCCTTTCAGAAAGCTCAATAAGCTTATCTTTTCTGGCTTTGTTCACTGCTCTCCAGGCCATTTCGGTACGTCTTTTGTATTCCGGCCTCTGCAATGGTCTTTCCTGCATATTAAAAATGCGGTACATCGTCATTGCAATACAAAGCAGTTCATCACAGCATTCTCTTGGACGTTTTTCATACAATGTATCGATCATGTCAATTACCTGTGGATTCAATCCTTCACACTCTTTCAAATGCTGAAACTTTCCGTTTTCGATCAGTTTTTTTACTTCCTGCAAGTAACGACAGGTTGTTTTGTCTGCCTCATCCAGAAAGCTCATATACCGAAAAAGCAGTACTGCCACCTCATCTGAAATGGCAGTTCTCGCAAAGAACTCCGCCGGCATTTTATCTGCAAGTGATGCTCTTCCGCTTTCATAAGCTTCCTTGTACTGTTTCCGGAATTCTTCCCCTGACACCTTAAAAATCTTTTCTGACATATGACTTCCCGCCTTTCCGTTTCTACCCTGTTCGTGTTATTCTTTTCAGTGACTTCCCGGAGCTGCGTCATCAGAAAGCCACCGATCTGAAAGAAAATATGTTTTATTCTCTTTCCATCTTCTATTATAATTTATAAATAACATTTCGAAAAAAGGGGGAGTTTTCTGGGCGTTTTTCTGTTATTTTGTTTTCTGCAAGTGTATCACAAAATCTGTTATTTTAAAATCATAACTTCCTTTTTTCTTTTTCTCATATACCGCACTTGTCGAAAAATATCTCGACTTTGACACCGCCGGAAGCCTGACGCTCCCCGCCGCCGGGACATAACCCAGCTTATCCATGATAAACTTGGCGATCCTTCCGACATTCTGGCGAGACAGTGCATTTGGATCATTTTTCGTTGCTGTCACCGGGAAACTGGAATTTTCATCAAATTTCTCTTCCAGCTCCCGTGCAATTAAGGTAAGCACCGGCAGTCCCATGTCCGATGCAAGTTTCATTCTGTAGATCATATCCGCCCGGAACATATAATCCGCAATCTGATCTACTCCGGTCTTTTCTCCGTTTTTATCGAGCATGTGTGTTTTGAATAAAAATTCATCTTTCATTTCCATATGCAGCCTTCTTTCATTTGATTTTTTCATCTGATCCGTTTTACTTAACATATACATTCAGTTGATTTAATCAATATATCATATATGTTTAATAAATTCAAGTATATGCCTGTTCCCGTGAAACAAAAGATCCTCAAAAAATCAACTGACTGGGGAGGCGTTGCAAATGTAACGGTCAGCGGCAACGCATAAACTTTGGCTCAAAAGGAGCCTGAAGCAAATAGCTTCAGGCTCCTTTTTATACATATTTTACCCTTGCAAGTATATCCCATTGCCCTGCATGCGGCAGGGATTCCCTTTAAATTTCACTGAGATTATTTTGTTGTTTTTCTTCTGATCCAGGCTGCAAGCAGAATCATCCATGCTCCGAGAAATGCCAGGATATTTCCGAAAACATTCGCACTGTCCGCCGTATTTGCGGCCTTTACAGTGCTGCCCGCAGTTGTCGCTGAAGTTCCGGAAGCAGTAGTTGTGATGCCTGACTTCTGACTGCCATTTCCATTGTTATTTTGCGGATTGTTCTGGTTGTTGTTATTATTGTTTTTGTTATTGTTTTTATTGTTGTTGTTGTTCTTGTTATTGTCTTTATTACCATTCTGCTTATTATTATCTTTCTTTGTGTTATCATCCGTTTCTGATTCCTGATCATTTCCGCCTCCATTATCAGGCTTATCTGTCTCCTGATATACCAACGCATAATCGGCATAATCTTCTGCTTCAAAGGTAATGGTTTTTGCTTTTGCATCATAAGTGCCGTTTAATGCTTCCACATTTCCATTCTTGCTGCACAGAATAAAATAAGTACGGTCTTTCTTACTGTTCTGATTCTGAAGACTTTCCGGAATCTGTAGGATAAGCTTTATTTTACCGTTCTGCGAAATCACAGTTCCCTGATCTGTCGTACCGTTTTCGGTCATATACTTTTTCAGACTGAGTTTAAAGCAGGTTCCCGGTGTATAACCTTTTTCTGCTGCTTTTTTCTGTATCTGCGTTCTGGATTCTTCACCAAGCGAAGATTCATTCTGAATGTGAAGCAGCAGTTCCATCGATGCCCCGTTTGCTGTCCGTGTCAGCTCATCTGCTGTAATATCACCGGCATCCACCAGTTTCTCAATGAATTCTGCCTCGCTTGTTACAAGTGCTGCTTGTGCTGTGTCCTTGTCCTGTTCAATCTTCACAGAAAAAGTACCATGCCCTATCTGTACTTTACCGTCTTTATCTTTTGTGATCTGGCTCATTTTCACCGGTGCAACTACATAAGTCCATTCTCTGCTTCCGGTGAAATTTGTTCCTTCTTTTGCTGTGATCGTCATCGTATAGACACCGGCTTCTGCTGCCTGATTTCCGGTCACTTCATAATCATCCTTTGGAACTTCCAGATTTCCTGCCGTCACTTTTGAGATTTCCTGTTTCTGCTGCTGTCCGGTATATTTCAATGCATCTGCCAGTTTTACATCTGCATCTGCGATTGATTTTGCCGCAATCTTGATATGCAGAACTTCCAAACCGATCAGATCATTATGATTGCTGTCACCTGCGATTTTATAAGATACATCATAGGTTCCTGCATGTACTGCGGACGGGATTTTTTCTGTCCACTCGCCATCGCCCAGTTTGTAGAGCAAAGTGCCACTCTTTGCAGAACCGGCCGTGATCAGTTCCTGTTCTTTTCCGTCATACACCAGATCTGTTTTTGCCTGCGGCATGCCAGTCAGTTCAAAATCTGCTTTCCGAATGACAAAAGTAACGGTTGTCTCTGCCGGAAGCTTATAATTTGCATTATCAATCGCAGCTGCCTGGGCTGTATAAGTGCCTGCCTCCGTCTGTCCTCCGGTTACTGTAATATTACAGGTATCACCTTCTGCCAGACCTTTTGCGGCTGCTGTCGGTAATTTTTCCGTTCCATCATAAATAACTTCGGTATTCGTCCATTCTATTCCGATTTCTTTCTGAGAAACATTTACATCAAAATGTTGTTCTTCTGTCTCTCCGTGTCCTTCTCCTCTTACCGCTTTATAATATACTGTATATGTTCCGGCATTGACGGCAATCGGCACTTCCTCTTTCCATTCACCGTCATTTACCTTGTACATGATCTTGCCTTCCAGAGTTTCTCCTGGTGCTGCCAGTTTCTGTGCTTTTCCGTTATATTTCAAACCAGTTATGGCAGTCGGTGCAGTCACCGCAGCATGGTCCACCGTTAACTCATATTCTGCACTTGCGACCTTATAAAGATCTGTCTGTGCGGCATGGATGAGGATTTTGACCTTTCCAGGCTTCTTTGCGGTAATTTCTCCCGTTGCAGCATCTACGGATGCAATATCCGGATCACTGCTTTCATAGGAAACCGTACCCTGTGCCTGCACCGGGCGTGCAGCAAGCTTCTCTGTGCAATACGCACTACGTGCACTGCAGTCTGTCGTGATCGTCTGTTCCATACGCTCTACGGCCGGATAACGCAATGTAAACGTAAAGGTTTCACCGTCTGCACTGAGTCCCTGTCCGTCTTTTACCAAAATCTCTGCATCCTTATTCAGGTTTGTATCCGAATCCGTGTCCGGATAGGTGTCCAGATCTTTCCAGGAATACACTTTGATATCCTGTGCACGGAAAGTCTCATCAAAATGTTTGCTCTCGACGCCCGTTCCGTCGCTGCTCCAGACCTTCAACGTGATCGTCAGTTCCGGTACATCACCGGCTGCCCATTTTGATCCTGCCGCATGACTGTATCCGCTCCATACTGCTGTTTTTACAGAACAGTCCTCATTTCGCATTGTTGCATAAGAATCTTCTACTGCCTCACCGATAAACGGCTCATTGGCAATCAGCAGTTTTCCGCCGGATGTCACACGCTGCGTAATGGTAATATATGTGCCATTGTACTGTTTTGAAACTTTCATCTGGAACTTATCATTCTGAGTGTCTGCCAGTTTAAGTTTTGACAGAATCGTATCTTTATTATTCTCGCTGATTTCCAGTACTTTCTTTCCTTTTACCGGCTCGGTCTGTATCGTGACCGGATTGGTGATTGTCGCTGTTCCATCAATGCGGCTGATCCTGTTTTTCTCCGGAATCAGGATATTTTTACCGTCAGCAATGAATTTTTCTGTCTGAAATTTGCCAGAAAATGTAACATTTTTAAATTCCAGATTCTGTGATGCTGTCAGTCTCCCGCTTAAGTTGGAATCTTCCACCTGAACATTCGCAATATTCTGATCGGTAGACTGAATACTTCCGCTGCTGTTTTTTATGGTCAGTGTTTCGTTTGTCCCGTATCCCGTTGCCGTCAGATTTGAAAGATTCACGGAATCCAGTGTCACACGAAGATTATCGGCATTCAGAGCCAATGTCGGTGCAAACGAATACTGTTTAGCATCCTCACTTTTTATCGTCACATTTTTATCGATCACCGTATAACTGCTGTAATCACCGAGCAGTACGATCGTTCCGTTTTCTGTGAGATTGTTCATTGCACCGGTTATGGTTTTCATGGAAGTTTCTTTTGTATCACCCAGATTGTTGTTATTTCCATTTGCAGGATCTACATAAATGACATCATACTGCTTTTTCTGAACAGTTCCCCTAGCATCCAAACTGCCCGGATAACTGTTGGTACTGGTCCGCATAATATATGGTTTTTTCGGGGACACCGTCAGTTTCAATGTTCCGGATTTCGTCAGCATCGGACTGGACGCACCATTATAAATATCATAACTTCCATTGTTCCATTTATAAGTAAATGCTTTGGAAAGGTCTACGCCATCTATGATATTGGTGAAAATCGGTGTGATCGTATCTCCTGTCTGCATAGAATCCGGCAGACTGACTGTCGGTGTTACAGACAAATCCTTCAGAAGATTGATCCGATAGCCTGTGCCGGTAATCATAGCATCCTGTACGGCTCCATAGCTGATATAAGTTTGTTCTGTTGTCTGAGAAAACGTTCCGCTTCCTTTTACCGATGCTGTAAAGAAACATTCGCCCCTTGCAGACGTTACCTGAATGTCACCCTGATTGGTGATCGTACCGGCTACCACCGCTTTTGACATAAAATCAAATGGGCTGATCTGGAAAACCGCTCCGTTCTCAATCAGCATGTCCGTTATACGGAACATATCCTGATAAGCACTCCATTTGAAAACAGCCCCATTCTTAATGACAATCTTCTTATCTGTTTCCACTTCATATGTATAAGTAAAACTTCCTTCAATGTTGATTGTCTGAACTGCATCATTTTTCAGAGCTGCCCTCAGCTCATTTTGCGTCGTAACGCTTATCTCCGCCGCATTTTGCAGTGCAATACCCTGTTTCTTATTTGCAGAAGCTGCTGCCTTGTTTTTCGCTTTCTGCTTTGCTGCTTCGTTTTTCTTCTGTGTTTCTGTTTCTTTTTGTATTTTAGTTTCTTTTTGTACTTCTGTTACTTTTTGTGTTTCAGTTCCTTTGCTTACTGTTTCTTTCTTCGTTTCTGAAATTTCAGATTCCTTATTTTTCTGTGTGCCTGAAGTTTCGGATGCTTTGTTTTTGTCTGTATTTGCTGTTTCAGGTTCTTTAATTTTTCCTGTCTCTGCTGCTGCAGTTTCTTTCGTCTGTTTTGTTTCTGTTGTCTCGGATTCCTTATTTTTCTTCGTCTCTGTTGTCTCAGATTCTTTTGCTTTCTTTATTTCCGTCTCTTTACTTTTCTCTGATTTTACTGTTTCGGATTCTTTCTCTTTTTTTGCTCCCGGTATTTCTGTTTCTTTAGTTTTCTCTGTATTTACCGCTTCAGATTCTTTGCTCTTCTTTGTCTCTGTCTTTTCCGATTCTTTGCTTTTATTTGCTATATGGTTTGCTGTTTCGGTTACTGCTGCCTTTGTCAACATCGGTGTCGGTGTTGTTCCAAGCAACAGACACGCCGTAACTCCCATACTCATTATCTTCAACATTCGTTTTTTCATACTTTTTCGCCCCTTTGCCAGCTTATCGTAAAATCTGCATTCTCTGACTTTATTATAGCATACATGATTTTTATATAGAACTAGCCAAACGGTTAGTATTTCAGTATAAAATGCCAGTATTGATGATAACGTTCACAGCAGATGTACTTACCGGTCTCTTTATCCTTTTCATCCTCATCCAGGTCTTTGACTGCACTGACTGTCAGATAACCATCTTTCAGCTCTGCCCTAACTTCCTCTTTCTTGAATCCCGACAGATCGATTTCCAGTTCTTTTCTCCAAAAATACCAGGCATCAACATAAGTCATTTCTCCATAAAATCATGAATGTAATGTGTAACCAACGAAGAATAATTTTCATCATTTATTTTGAGAACACTGCATCATTTCTGGAAAGAAGGTACACACAATACTGGTTCATGCTGATTCCTTCTCTCTGAGAATGTTTTGCCAGTGATCTGTGCAGGCTTCTAGGAATTCTCAATTTAAACTGTCCAGAATAGTCTTCCAAACTGTCTGGTTCATGAATTTCTACCCCTTCTTCTAATGCTGCTTCAAGCCATGTTTTTTTTGCATCCAGTGCATTTGCTACTGCACTCTCCACTGTTTCACCACAAGTAATGCAACCAGGCAAATCTGGATAAGAAACTACAAATCCGCCTTCATCTTTGTCTTCCACAATTTCCATACGATAGGACATTGCCATATAATCATTCAGCGTCTTCATCATTCTTCACCTCACTTTCTACAATCTGCCTTACCATTTCTACATATACTTTCTACTACAATATATTTATGGTTAATATCCCTTACAGCCAGTAAGGAA
>OLOJ01003805.1_pt1 | contig 10270 bp, 7 predicted proteins | sample 1672251 | NCBI WGS metagenome assembly OLOJ01 (sample SAMEA3136664, study PRJEB25190) | human gut metagenome | biome: human gut; feature: human-associated habitat; material: faeces | place: Austria | collected 2013 | reverse complement strand
TGCCGCACCTCGCTCGCCGTATCGGCACTTAGAATTATGCGGTATTGCCCTAACTCCAATTTGGTAATGGGCATAAATTCGGCACCCGCCCGCTGCCTTGTACTATACTTCAAAGCAAAATATCCGGCACAGCCCCACAAAATAGCACTTTCTACAAATAAGCAATTTTTCCTAAAAAATTCTGCAATTTAAAAACACAAACGGCATGTTCCTCCTGCATCACAGCTGGTGTACAAGGGAACATGCCGTTCGTTTAATGATGGATTATAAAAAGTTAGAAAAATAACACCGTAATAATAGGGCAAAAAAGACTTATTACAAAAGGCTTTGTTTATTCCTCAATCCCCGCTTCCGGCTCTTCGTCTTCCAACAGGCGCAGGCCGGCGGTGGAGGTGACGGGCAGGGAAAGGATGACCGACCGCGCCTTGCTGGCGGTGCCCGCCTGATCCATGATGGCGCGCATGATGCGGTTCTTATCCTCGCGCTTGATCACGATCAGCACCATCTCCTTTTCGGCAGCGAGAGAAACGCCCAAAAACTGCTCGGCACGTTCCATCCCGGTACCCTTGGCGTGGATGACGGTTCCGCCGCCCGCGTTTTCGCTGCGGGCCGCATCCATAATCAGGCCGCTGTATCCCTGGTTGGCAATCACAATCAACAGCTCGTACTTGGTATCTTTCAAGGTGGTTTCCTCCCCAATCTGGAAATCCTGGTCTTCGGTCAAAAATTGCAGCGCGCGCTTGCCGCCAATGCTGCTGACAGGGATGGTAAACGCAATGCCAGTGCCGGGCACATCAATGTTCATCGTGTGCTCCAGCTGCCGCTTTACCGCTTTCCAGCGGGAATCGGTAACGGTGGTAAAAATTACGGCTTTTTCGGTGCGCTCCAGCCCAAGATAGTTCAGCGTTTCGCTCACGGCGGTTCCGGCTCCAACAGTGGTCAGGCTTACATGTATGTTCTGTTGCTGGTACAGCGCCACAAAATCCGGCGCTTTTTTGCGGTCAGTAATGGTAATCATCCAGGAAAGCTGGCTCATTCAAACATCCCTCCGTTACAGCTCAATAATAGCGTCTTCGGGCAGGCTGGCAAAGGCATCCACATAAGCCTGCTGCGTGCGGGAAGCATGGCGCTGCTTGAGCTGGTAAGTCATGCCAAGAATCTGGATAGTAATCAGCGGGGTCATGGCAACCATGGCCACCACGCCAAACGCATCCGTTACAATGTTGCCGCCCACAGCCAGGCAGGCACCCTGGGCCAGCGGCAGAAGAAACGTTGCCGTCATGGGGCCGGAAGCCACGCCGCCGGAGTCAAACGCGATGGCGGTAAAAATTTTGGGAACGAAGAAAGAAAGCCCGATGGCGATGCCGTAACCCGGTATCAGCATCCACAAGATGGAAATGCCGGTCAGCACCCGCAGCATGGCCAACCCAACGGAGAGGGCTACGCCGATGGAAAGGCTGGTCCCCATTGCCTTGGCGGAAATGGAACCATCGGTCACTTCCTCCACCTGCTTGTTCAGCACATACACGGCGGGCTCGGCCTTGACGATGAAATAGCCAATCAGCATACCAAGGGGGATCAGTACCCAGCGGTAGGGCAGGGCAGCCAGAACCTGGCCCAGATAGTTGCCGGCAGGCATAAAGCCCACATTAGCACCGGTCAAAAACAGAACCAGCCCGATATAAGTATAAAACAGGCCGACCAGAATTTTGCCCAGCGCTTTGCGGCTCATGTGCAGGACGGCAAACTGATAAACGCCAAAAAAGACCATGATGGGCAAAAGTGAAAGCGCGATCTCTTTAAAATAAGCGGGCAGCCCCACCATGAAGAGGTCCCACAGCTCCACCGAGTCCTGAATATCTGGCAGGAACGCGGCGGTGTAGCTGCTTTCGCCGGGGCTGTAGGCGATGCCCAAAATCAGCACGGCCAGGATGGGGCCGATGGAACACAGGGCAACCAGGCCAAAGGAGTCATCCGCGGCGTGGCGGTCACTGCGGATTGCGGAAATGCCCACGCCGAGCGCCATGATGAACGGTACCGTCATGGGCCCGGTGGTCACGCCGCCAGAGTCAAACGCCACAGCAAGGAAATCTTTGGGAACAAAGGCGGCCAGCACAAATACAATGGCGTACAGTGTTACCAGCAGCGGCGGCAGCGCCATACTGAACAGCATACGCAGCAGCGCGATAACAAGGAAAGCCCCCACACCGGCGGCAACCGAAAGGATCAACACCAGATTGGGCACCGACGGCACCTGGTTGGCCAGTACCTGTAAATCCGGCTCCGATATGGTAATGATGAAACCGAGAATAAAGCCGATCACAATCATTTTGGGCAAGCTGCGGCTTTTGGTCATGGCGGAACCAACCCGTTCGCCCATGGGGGTCATGCTCATCTCGGCGCCAAGGGTAAAGAACATCATGCCAAAAATAATCATGACCGCCCCAAGCAGAAAACACAGCAGCACACTGGGGGATAGGGGTGCGATGAAAAAACTGAGAACCAGCACGATAGCAACAATAGGCAAAACAGCCTGCAGTGCTTCCACCAGTTTTTCTTTCAGCTTTTCCCGTAATTGTAAGCGGGAACGTAGCACACGGATAGCCTCCAATCTTAACTCAATCTTAATATGATAATAGTGTAACATATTATTGGGGCAATAAGGAAGAGATGCTGTCTGAATTTTTTGTGAATTTCACGCTGCAGGGCACACAACAGTGGCCGGAGCCGCAATTTTTGAATAGGATGTTGAAGCAGAAAATGAAAAAACAACTTAACAAACGACGAAAATGTCACATGAAAACTTAAGAATATTCAGGAAAAAGGGGAAATGGGCACCGATCGGGCCTATCCTTGCTTTTTATACTTGCGTAACGGACAAAACCATGGTATGATATTTCTTGCGCAAATACTTCCCGCAGGGAGTCTTATGGTGTAAGAAACCGGAAAGGGAGCATGGCGCCCGGCAGCCGTTGCCCTTGACGGCTGCCGTTTTTTTTGCCTGCGCGGCTATGCCGCGCAATCGCGCGAAGCGCGATGCAAAAAACAGCCGGAGCGCTGAGCGAGGCTGTTCCTCTGCCCTCACGCCGCCGAACAGGCGGCGAACGGTTGGAGCCCGCAACCCAGCCCCACCACGAGCAGGCTATGCCGCGCAATCGCGCAAAGCGCGATGCAAAAACAGCCGGAGCGCCGAGCGAGGCTGTTCCTCTGTCCTCCCGCCGCCGAACAGGCGGCGAATGGTTGGAGCCCGCAACCCTGCCCCACTGCCAACCGGCTATGCCGCGCAATCGCGCAGCGATGCACAAACAGCTCTCCTCCCCAAAACGCAGCCCGCCGCTCCATACGCCGCTGAAACATCCCGCTATGTCCCTCCTTTGTATACATATCCCACAAAATTCATGCACAATCTTTGTCATATTGTTATGTAGGGGGTAGACTTATTGCGGCAAATAGCATATACTTAATAGATATTGTTCGCCTACCTCATGTTGGCCGGGCTGCAACAAAAATACCGAGCCGTAAAAACAAACCGAACGTAAAATAACATGAAATACACCCAATCCATCAACCAAGGGGGCCAAATGTATGTGTGGAATTGTAGGCTTTACCGGCAGCGCACAGGCTGCACCGATCCTGCTGGATGGGCTTTCTAAGCTGGAATACCGCGGGTATGATTCTGCCGGCCTTGCTGTGCAGAACGCCGCCGGCAAAATTGAAGTGGTCAAGGCCAAGGGACGCCTGCGCGTGCTGAGCGAAATGACCGATGAAGGCAAAGCCGTGCAGGGCTGCTGCGGCATCGGGCATACCCGCTGGGCAACCCACGGCGAACCCAGCGTGGTGAACGCACACCCGCATTACAGCCGCGACCAGAAAATTGCAGTTGTGCATAACGGCATTATTGAAAATTACCAGGAACTGAAAACCCGCCTGATCAACAAGGGCTTTACTTTTGCATCCCAGACGGATACCGAGGTAGTGGCCCAGCTGCTGGACTATTACTACACCGGCGTTTCAGCGGGGGACAGCCTGGACGCCATCACCCGCATGATGATGCATGTGCGTGGTTCCTATGCGCTGGGCATCCTGTTTGCAGACCAGCCCGGCGTGGTATACGCAGTGCGGAAAGACAGCCCGTTGATTGTCGGCAAGGCCGAAAACGGCAGCCTGATCGCATCGGACGTTCCGGCTCTGCTGAAATATACCCGCACGGTGTATTACATTGATAACCTGGAAATCGCCCGCCTGACCCCGGACAGTATTGAGTTTTTCAACATTGATAAAGAACCGGTTGAAAAAGAAGCCAGCACCATCGAGTGGGACGCCGAAGCTGCCGAAAAAGGCGGTTACGAGCACTTTATGATGAAGGAGATCCACGAACAGCCCACCGCTGTGCGGGATACCCTCAGCCCCCGCATCAAGGATGGCCGCATTGATCTGAGCGAGCTGGGCCTGGATGAAGAAGCCATCAAAAATGTGCGCCGCATCTATATTATTGGCTGCGGCTCCGCCTACCATGTGGGCGTTGCGGCACGCTATGTGTTTGAAAGCCTGGCCCGCCTGCCGGTGGAAGTGGATGTGGCCAGCGAGTTCCGCTACCGTGACCCCGTGCTGGAGCCGGATTCCATGGCGGTCATTATCAGCCAGAGCGGCGAAACCGCCGATACCCTGGCTGCCCTGCGCGAATGTAAGGAGCGCGGCGTGCGCACCATCGGCATTGTGAACGTGGTGGGCTCTTCCATTGCGCGTGAGGCCGATGCAACCCTGTACACCTGGGCCGGGCCGGAAATTGCCGTTGCCACCACCAAGGCATACAGCACCCAACTGGCGGCCTGCTACCTGCTGGCGGTCGAATTTGCCCGTGTGCGCGGCAAGATTGAGGAAGAAAAATACGCCGAGCTGGTGGCCGAGCTGCAGATCCTGCCGGATAAGATCGCCAAGACGCTGACGGATAACGAGCGCATCCAGTGGTTTGCTTCCAAGTATGCTTCCGCAAAGGACGCTTTCTTCATCGGCCGCGGGCTGGATTACGCCGTGGCGCTGGAAGGCAGCCTGAAGTTCAAGGAAATCAGCTATATCCACTCGGAGGCTTTCGCTGCGGGCGAGATGAAGCACGGCCCGATCTCCCTGATCGAGAAGAACATGTTGGTGGTGGGTGTGCTGACCCAGCCGGACCTGTACGAGAAGATGGTATCTAACCTGGTGGAAGCCAAGAGCCGCGGCGCTTATATCATGGGCCTGACCACTTACGGCAACTACAGCATTGAAGATACCGCCAACTTTACCGTATATGTGCCCAAAACAGACCCGCACTTTGCCACCAGCCTTTCGGTGGTGCCGCTGCAGCTGCTGGCATACTATGTCAGCTGCGCCAAAGGCCTGGATGTGGATAAACCCCGCAACCTTGCCAAGAGCGTTACGGTTGAATAAATCTTGCGTCAGTTGAAGCAATGCTGCTGGCCTGACAAAAATAAACGCTGCATTTTGTGCACTTTTTACTCCGTTTGCCCTGCCGGAAGCAGGACAAACGGAGTAAATTTGTGTTATAATAACAGAAATTATGCAAATACAGTTGCCCGGAGTGGCGAAAATGTGGTAAAATAACTTGCTTTGCCCATAATGCTGCAAGATGTTCTGATAATTACTTTTACTTTTTGCTTTGATTATCAAATTATAAGCCATAGAACACAAGGCAACACCGCACAATTCCCGCCTTACGGCTTAAGCACCGCTCCGGCGGCTGCGGCACGGCATCTGCGTTGCCAAAATGCTCGATAATACACAAAGTATTATCTGCGCTTTTGGCTTAGCAGCTGCCGCACCTCGCTCGCCGTATCGGCACTTAGAATTATGCGGTATTGCCACAAATCAAACAAGATTTGAGAAAATAGAAAAATGCCCGCTGCGCCTTGGTTTTGGAAGGAACGGCCGCGGGCGGCGCAGGCGCTGCGCGGCAGCTGTGCAGGGAACAGCCGGTTGCGACATTATTGAAGAAACAGGAAGATAGTGCAATGAAACAGAAAAACAGGCAACTCATCAACGGCTTGCCGCGCCGCATTTTGTTAATGCTGCTGGACTGCGGGCTGATTGTGTTTTGTTATTATCTGGCAATTCTGCTGCGGTTTGACGGTGAGGATTCCATTGTGCCCGCCGCGGTGCTGCGGGCCGAAGTGATCCGTGCCATGGCTCCCATGCTGCCGTATGTGCTGGTTATTTATATGGTCGTATTCTGGTTTGGCGGCCTGTATGAGATCATGTGGGAGTATGCCGGCATGCGGGACCTTGCCCGCCTGACCTGTCTATCCGGCCTGGCAACGGGTTTTATCCTGCTGTTTGATCTGATCTTCCGCACCCGCCCCATCAGCGGTACGGTGCTGATTCTGGGTGCGGTGTTCAACACGGCGGCCGTTGCAGGCGTGCGCTTTCTGTGGCGCTTTGTGCGCACCGCTACCCGCCTGCGCAAGGATAACCGCGCCAAACAAAAAAGCAACGCCGCCCCGCGGGATGCAACCCCGCTGCTGATCGTCGGCGCTGGCAACGCCGGTGCCTGGGCGGTCAACCTGTGCAAAAGCAAAAACTCCAGCTTTGGCAACCCGGTCGTGATCGTGGATGACGACCTGACCAAAAAAGGCCTGCGCGTGCAGGGCGTGCCGGTGCGCGGCACCATTTCGGATATCCCGGAATTGGTGCGCAAGTACCATATTGTGGAGATCATCATCGCCATCACCACGCTGAAAGGCGAGCGCCTGAACGAAGTGATCAACTTGTGCAACTCCACCCATTGCCGCGTGCGGATGCTGTCCGACCCGCAGGCGGTGGATGCCAACGGCAAGCCGGTGGTGGCCGGTCTGCGTGAACTGAACACCTCGGACTTTCTTTCCCGCGATGAAGTGCAGCTGAACAGCGCCCAGATCTCGGAATACCTGCATGACAAGGTGGTTCTGGTCACGGGCGGCGGCGGCTCCATCGGCAGTGAGCTGTGCCGCCAGATCATGCGCTACCGCCCGCGCCAGCTGTTGATTTTTGATATTTACGAAAATTGCGCCTACGAGCTGGAAATGGAGCTGCGCAATAAATACGGTGCAGATATCAACGTTGTCACGCTGATTGGCTCCATCCGCGATATCAAGCGTCTGGATGAAGTGTTTGAAACCTATCATCCATCCGTTGTGTTCCATGCAGCTGCCCACAAGCATGTGCCGCTGATGGAAGTAAGCCCGGCGGAAGCCGTTAAAAACAACGTGTTCGGCACCAAAAACCTGCTGACCAGCGCGGCGGAGCATGGGGTGGAGCGCTTTGTGCAGCTTTCGACCGATAAGGCGGTCAATCCTACCAATGTTATGGGCTGCACCAAACGCATCTGCGAAATGCTGATCCAGACCTTTGCTAAGAACACTTCCATGAAGTGCATGGCCGTGCGCTTTGGCAATGTGTTGGGCAGCCATGGCAGCGTGATCCCGCTGTTTGAAGAGCAGATCAAGAACGGCGGCCCCGTTACCATCACCCACCCGGACATCGTGCGCTACTTTATGACGATCCCGGAAGCTGCCCAGCTGGTGCTGCAGGCCGGCGGTCTGGCCCAGAGCGGCAGCATCTATGTGCTGGATATGGGTGAGCCGGTCAAAATCATGGACCTGGCCACCCGGCTGATCCGGTTCTATGGTTATGAGCCGAACGTAAACATGGAAATCAAGGTAACTGGCCTGCGCCCCGGCGAAAAGCTGTACGAGGAGCTGATGCTGGATTCCGAGCAGGACCGCATGACCAAAACCGCCCACGATAAAATCTTTATTGCTCCGCCCATGCAGATTGACCTGGCGGCATTCTATGAGGAGCTGCAGAACCTGCGTCACGATGCGGAGCATAATGACGAGGGCGTGGTGCTCAGCCTGCAGCGCATGGTGGGCACTTATCACCCCAACCGCGTGGTGAACGAGGACCACACCGTAAGCGCCGCCCATGGCAACACGGAAACCATTGATAAGGAAGAGCTGCAAAAGGCGCTGGACGAACAGCATTCCACCCAGCAGAACGCCCAGTGACGGCGGCCTGGCCGGGGCCTGCGGGCGCAAAACCTTCCCCAAGGAGGCTTGACTTATGTATGAATCCTGCATCAAGCGTTTGCTTGACCTGATTTTGTCGCTGGCAGCCTGTGTGGTGCTGGCGATCCCAATGGGAATTATTGCCCTGTGGATCAAAAAAGATTCGCCGGGACCGGTGTTCTTTAAGCAGCGCCGGGTTGGCCGCGGCAAAAAATGCTTTAATATCTTAAAGTTCCGCACCATGCGCGGGGATACCCCCCACGATGTGCCCACCCACCTGCTGAAAAACGCAGACAGCTATATCACCAAAAGCGGGGCGTTCCTGCGCCGCACCAGCCTGGATGAGCTGCCGCAGATCTATAACATTGTGGCAGGGCAGATGTCCATCATCGGCCCGCGCCCGGCGCTGTATAATCAGTATGACCTGATCGCCGCGCGCGATGCCGTGCATGCCAATGACATCCGCCCCGGTCTGACCGGTCTGGCCCAGATCAATGGCCGCGATGAGCTGCCGATTGATGTGAAAGCCCGCTATGACGGTGAGTATGCCGCTGACATCACGTTCCTGAACGATGCAAAAATCTTTTTGCATAGCATTACTTATGTGTTCCAGCGCCGCGGCGTGGTAGAAGGCGGCACCGGCACCATGCAGCAGGCCGAAAACAGCCAAAAAAAGCAGAAATAATCCCCGCTTTGGCAATTTGACCAAATGGAAAACCACTGCAAAACCAACATATTTTGCCAAAAAATCCAAATTAACCAAGAAAATATTGAGTTTTTCGTTGAAATATGTTGCAAAAGTCAACCTGATTGTGTAAAATATACATTGTAGTTAAATCTATTTGTGTCAAAATAACAGCAATGAGCCGATGGGAGCTTCTGTTCGGCCATTGTCAATTTGCATATAAACATGAAGGAGAGGCAGTATTATGGCAAACAGGGTATTCCAGAACGTGGTCTACCAGATGAAGGACGCGATCGACCGCGTGGTAGGCGTGGTGGACGAAACGGGAGCCGTCATCGCCTGCTCCGAGCTGGGGCAGATCGGTGAAATGCGGGAAGGCTTTGCTGTTGCCCGCCTGACGGCCGGGGATGCCTTTGAAAAGGACGGTTATGCCTACCACCAGTTCTCCAACGCAAAACATAACGATTATGCTGTGTTTGTGGAAGGCAACGATCCCACTGCTGCCCAGTTTGCTTCGCTGCTGTCCATCAGCCTGCAGAGCATCAAGCAGTACCACGATGAAAAGTTTGATAAAACCAATTTCATCAAGAATGTGGTGCTGGATAATATCCTGCCCGGTGATATTTACGCCAAAGCGCGGGAACTGCACTTTGTTTCAGATGTGCAGCGCGTGGTTCTGTTGATCCGCGTTACCTCCGGCAATGATATTTCCGCTTATGATGTGGTCAGCAGCCTGTTCCCGGATAAACAGAAAGACTTCGTGTTCAACATCAGCGAAACAGATACCGTGCTGGTGAAAGAAATCCGCCCTGATAACAATACCCGCGATATGGAAAAGCTGGCAGCTTCCATTGTGGATACCCTGCAGGGCGAACATTATATCAAGGCAGTTGTCGGCATCGGCACCCCCATCAGCAACATCAAGGATCTGGCCTCCTCCTTTAAGGAGGCGCAGATCGCCATGGAAGTTGGTAAGGTATTTGATACCGAAAAGCAGGTCATCAGCTATGATCATCTGGGCATTGCCCGCCTGATTTATCAGCTGCCTACCACCCTGTGCGAAGCATTCCTGCGCGAAGTATTCAAGCAGGACAGCATTGATTCGCTGGACTCTGAAACGCTGTTCACCATCCAGCGCTTTTTTGAGAACAACCTGAACGTTTCCGAAACCAGCCGCGGTCTGTTTGTGCACCGCAACACGCTGGTTTACCGCCTGGAAAAGATCAAGAAGCTGACCGGCCTGGATCTGCGCAAGTTTGACGATGCGATTGTGTTCAAGGTAGCCCTGATGGTCAAAAAGTATCTTTCCTCTGACCCTGCCCGTTACTAAAATATCCTATAAGCGCTTTTTCCGCGCCCCCCTGCTTGGTGGGCGCGTTTTTTGTTGCAGGTTTGCTGGAAGAGAAAATGAGCGGATAAGTGGAATGCAGGAAAACAAAACGGATGGATGAAGAAAAATAGGAGAGGGGAGAACGGAAAAAGGGGCGGATGAATAAGGGCAATACCGCATAATTCTAAGTGCCGATACGGCGAGCGAGGTGCGGCA
>OLOJ01003786.1_pt1 | contig 10327 bp, 13 predicted proteins | sample 1672251 | NCBI WGS metagenome assembly OLOJ01 (sample SAMEA3136664, study PRJEB25190) | human gut metagenome | biome: human gut; feature: human-associated habitat; material: faeces | place: Austria | collected 2013 | reverse complement strand
CACAGGCAATCTATGAAAGAGACCATACCAGGGAAGAGTTCAGAGGACGGTATAGGAAAAGCTACCTATAGTGGCAAGGCACTTAGGAATATATCACAAAAAAAGAAGAGGGTGCCTGGCTCATGAGGCACCCGGGAAGGAGCAGAGATGATTGAAAAATTAAAAGGAATATTTGGAATGCATAGTCCGAGTAAACAAATGTGGGAATGCGATACATGACATAGAGACGATTTTCCACCGGTCGCGGAGGGAATGAAAAATGTGTCAATAGAGGTAGAAGTGCAACTGGAGAACAGAAAAATTGTCCCAGCCATCTACGCCAGACTGGATGGTCGCTGGTATCTGGCGGAGGGAAGATATCCAAGAATCCAGGAGAAAGTAATTGGATGGAGGAGGAAGGAATGTTAGAAATTGTAGATATCAGGGATGCAACAGAGGAAGAAATCAAGGAATATACCCGGAAACAGGAAAGTCCGGAATGGCAGCAGCGAATGATGCAGGTATTTCTTCACAGACCAAAATGCAGACCGGATTGCTTCGGAGCAGCTGGCAATGATTGTGGGAGGTGCGGATTGCAATAAATGGACAGGAAAACAACAACACAATTTTTAAACAAAGTCCTGGAAAGAGACAGATTGAGCGGAATTGGAAAATACTGGGCAAAAGAAGTGAGTATAGACCCATGGGCAGCGAAAGGAAAGCCAAAAAGAATAGATTATATGCAGTTTGTTCCAGAAAACCAATGCTCAATAGCGGCGATAGAAAAGGGAATCTTTATATGCTATGAAGTGAAAAGTTGTGTGCAGGATGTGTATAGCGGAAATGGGCTGAATTTTCTGGGAGAAAAGAATTATATCGTAACAACGATGGAGTGTTACAAAAAGCTGATTCCGGATCTTAACGGTGGAAAATTTACGAACCATATGTTGCAATGTAATCCAGATTCCTCTCACCATTACGGAATTCTTGTGGCAGTACCGTATTTTCGAGAATTGGAAGAAGAATTTGAGAATCCTACACCTATAGATGCAGATCAGAGATGGAGACTAAAGAGTGTAAGAAAATGTATAACAGGACCAAGAAAGAAATCCATGACAGAATTGTTGTTTTGCATGCTGAGGAGCGGCAGCAGGGGATTGTGAAAGATGCTCTGAATAAATTGAGCGAGCAGGAAAGGAGAAGCATGGAAACAAAATATCGTGTATGGGATAAGGATAGAAAGGAATATCTGTCAGCAGGAAATGTGTTTATCGGAATTCACCCGGGAGAGATGCCTGAACAAAGTGACATCTACTTGGATTTGATCGACGAAACGAAAAATAAGTATAAAAACAGATTTGTAGTTGAAGCATTTACTGGCATGAAGGATATTCATGGAACGGAGATCTATGAAGGAGATATCCTTATGGGACATGAAAATAAAAATGATCTTGTTGTCGTGGAATACGGAGAATTTTTCGTGATTGACACTGAAACTTACAACAGAGTCGATAAAGTAGTTGGATGGCATACACATACCCTGAAAACAAATGAGCTATCCGAGTGTGCGCCATTTTGCCTGACAATGCCATTGAATGAAAATTACATAGCAAGAAGCGAATATGTGGTTTTGAAGAAACGGATTCACCAGACAGGATTTGAAAAAGTGAGAAAAGTTTGAGAGGTGGAGATGCGGGTGAGGATATGGATTTAAGCAGAGCAAGAAGAATCATAAGAAACATCTATGACGAAGAGACCGAAGTAGCGGATAAGATAACAGCCATTCAGGAAGAATTGGATGCGGAAAGGCATACAGCGATATCAAAAGAACATCTAATAGAAGTACTGAGATGGCTGATGGAAGAATATATCTGATATACATATTTTGTGGGGAGGTGATACCGTTGCAGGAGATGACGGAAAACGAAAAGAAAAAGGAATTCCTGAGAAGGTACCGGAGAGCAGTAAGAAGAGAACAGGAGATCCTGGACGAGATACAAAGACTCCGGGCAGATAAAATGTTTCCAAGCGTGTGCAACGATGGGATGCCACGAGGCAGCAGTCAGACAGATCTGTCGGATTATATGGCAGAGATTGATGCAGCGATCGAAGATCTGAAGGAAGAACGCCTGAAAAAGATAAAGATCTACCGGGAGATAGAAATGCGGATCCGCTGCATGAAAGACGAGGACGAGCAGGAAGTACTGAGGATGAGGTACATAAAGGGGATGAAATGGGAAGGAGTAGCTGAAAAAATGAAATATAGCTACCGGGGAGTATTAAAAATCCATGGAAGAGCACTTGAAAATTTTGAAATAAAATAGATAAAGTGTTCATAGAAATGCACACTCTACCTGTGGTATAGTGTAAATGGGTTTAGTAGATGAACAACAAATCACCTCCTTGATCCGGTTATCGAAGTGCTGAAAGATAACCGGATGGCTCAGACGGTCAGCCAGTCCAAGAACCGTCACCCACTTCGGAATATCTCCCCGATCGGGAGGGAGCAAGAGCCGTAAAAGCGAGCCGCAGGTTCGAATCCTGGTATTCCAATCGCCGATAATGGCGGTACAACAGCCCGCCTACCTGGACAGGCAAAAGTAGTTCAGGAGCCCGTCAGAGCTGATCTGGCAGCAGGTCATACCAGACTGAGACCTGCAGATGCGTATGCGCCTGGCAGAGATGCCGGGCGTTTTTATAAGATTTAGATTTATATTCTGAAAGTCAATTTAATGATGAGAAAACTCAGTTCAGTGATGAGAAAACTCAACTGATGAATAGAAAACTCAACTCAGATAAAGATTGGGAATTGATTTATTTCAAAGAAAAATTAATTTAGTACTATGTGAAGAGTATGACGATAAAACAGAAATTTCCACAGTAAAAGGCACCCTCCGGGGTGCTTTTTCTATACTAAAATTCAAAGAGACAGGAAGGTGAGGTGAGTGGCCAACTATGAAAACATAAAAGACAAAGGATTTGACAAACGAACCACGAACGAACTACGAGAAATATCTTCAAAAGGTGGAAAAAAGAGCGGTGAAACAAGACGCCGGAAAGCGAACTTCCGGAAGACCCTGAATAAGCTCCTGACAGCAGAGATTGATAACGAAGAATGGAAGCCAATTTTGGAGGCTCTTGGAGTGGAATGCACACTGGAGACGGCTATGCTGGCAGCGCAGATCAAGGCAGCGATGAACGGAGACACCAAAGCAGCGTATTTTGTTGCACAGTATGCCGGACAGAGCGGACAGACTAAAGCTGACGATGAGGAGCAGCGGATAAGAACTGATCGTGCGCGTAGAGCCAGGGATCAGGAAGTTGGGGATACGGATGATAAAAACGAAAATATCCGAAATTTTCTGAAAGCAATGAATCCGGATCCGGAGGAACTGAAGAATTTATTTGAGGAGGAAACAGATGCCAGCCAGGAAGAAGAGACCGGCGAAGTTTAATTTCGCACCGTTTTCGGAGCAACAGAGACGGCTAATCCATTGGTGGCGTTCGGGGCTGAGAACAGCGGAAAACAATTACATAGTTGCAGATGGATCTATCCGTTCTGGAAAGACGATTGCCTGCATTATAGGATTCCTAACATGGTCACAGGAAATGTTCAGTGGACAGTCTTTTATTCTGGCAGGAAAAACCATGTCTGCCTTGAAAAGAAACGTAGTAAGACCGATGCAACAGATTCTGGAAGCATGGGGATGGCCTTACGAATATATCCGGTCAGGGTCAGAAGCGCGATTAGAAATTGGTAGCAATACCTATTACCTGTACGGAGCAAATACAGAAGCATCGCAGGATGCCTTGCAGGGATTAACGGCAGCAGGAGCCTATCTGGACGAAGCAGCCCTGTTTCCGAAGAGCTTTGTAGATCAGGCAGTCGGACGATGCTCCGTAGATGGTTGGAAGTTCTGGATGAACTGCAATCCGGCTGGACCGCACCATTATATCCGGGAAGAATACCTGGATCAGGAACTGATGAAAAAGAAAAAGGTTTACCACCTGCATTTCACCATGGACGATAACCTGTCGTTATCCCAGAAGAGAAAGGAAGCCTATAAGAATGCGTGGCCACATGGCAGCATCTTCTATAAACGCTTTATCCTTGGAAAATGGGTGGCGGCAGACGGCTTGATCTACCAGCAGTTCGCAGATCACACAGAACAATATCTGATTGACCGGAAATGGTTAGAAGAACATGAAATTTTATATGCTGTGATAGGAGTCGATTTCGGAGGAACGAAGTCGGCTCATTCTTTTACTTTGACTGGATTTACCAGAGGATACCAGCAGGTTGTAGTGCTAGATGAGTATTACTGCAAGAAACGGATCAATCCGAAGCAGCTGACCAGTGACTTTATTGATTTTGTCAGAAGGGCGAAATCACGGTTCCGTGTAATGGAAGCGTATTGTGACAGTGCAGAGCAGACATTGATCGCCGGACTGGAAACCGCCTGCGTAAAAGAACATGTGGCAATAGATATCAGGAATGCGATAAAAGGGCCGATCAATGACCGGATCGCATTCTATAACAGTCTGATTGCACAGAGCCGATGGAAGATCATGAGCCACTGTACACATATCATAGCGGCATTCGAAGAAGCGGTCTATGACGAAAAGAAAAAGAATATGGATGTCCGGCTGGATGACGGGGAAATGAACGTGGACAGCCTGGACAGTACAGAATACAGCACCGAAAGCATACAGAATGAGATTCTATATCTGGCGGCATAAGGAGAGAACATGATAACGATTAAAGGATACCTGGAACAGCTGGGATACCATACCGTTCCAGATGAAACTTTTTCCCATATCGATGAATGGCTGGAATGGTATCAGGGATACGTGAAGCAATTTCATAGTTATTCGGTATATAACGGGATGAAACAGATTACACAAAAGAGAATGACGATGGGAATGGCGAAAAAAGTAGCGGAAGACTGGGCGAACCTGATCCTGAATGAAAAGGTGGCAATCAAAGCCGGAAAATACAGCGAACGCCTGCAGAAAATCCTTGACTGGAACAATTTCCGCGTGAGAGGGAACCAGCTGGTAGAACTGACTTATGCACTTGGAACCGGTGCTTTTGTGGAATATCTTGCCGACGGAAAAATTGTTGTGGATTACATCCGGGCAGATATGATCTATCCGATTTCCTGGGATAACGGGGAGATTACGGAATGTGCATTTGGATCTTACCGGACGGATACCGGAAGGGAGAGCATCTATCTGCAGATTCATAGGCTAGGTAGTGAAGAGGGAGAAAATTCGGATACATATTACATAGAAAATCATCTGATCGATGCCAAAACAGGAGAAAAACTGGAACTGGGAGACACGGAAGAGATCATTGATACGAAAGCAGAGTTTCCGCTATTTCAGATCATTGTGCCGAACATCCAGAATAACATTGAATTGGACAGCCCAATGGGAATATCGGTTTATGCAAACGCTATCGATCAACTGAAAGGCTGTGATCTGACATATGACTCCTACATGAACGAATTTGTTCTTGGAAAAAAACGGATCATTGTACCGCAGAGCATGGCAAAGATAGAAATGAGCCAGGGTGGTGACATACAACCGATTTTTGATCCGAACGATACTGTTTATTATGCCATGCCAACGGATCGCAATGACGACAATAAGATTACAGAGAACAACATGCAGATCAGAGCACAGGAACATGAACTGGGAATACAGAGAGCACTGGATCTGTTATCTTTGAAAGTAGGAATGGGCACCGGCCGCTACCAGTTTGATGCAAGCGGCGGGGTAAAGACGGCAACAGAGGTTATCAGCGACAAGTCAGACTTGTACCAGAACCTGAGAAAAAACGAGATTCCGGTAAAGGCAGCGGTGATCGCAATGGGAAAAGCCATTGCGTTTCTTGATGGGAAGGAAGAAGTAGAGGTAACAGTAGACTTTGATGATTCCATTATGGAAGATTCCAGTGCAACCATAGATAAAAACATAAAACTGGTAAATGCAGGTTTACGCTCAAAGCTCACAGCGATCATGGAAATTAATAAGTGCAGTGAAGAGGAAGCCCAGAAAGAACTGGAACGGATCGCAAAAGAAGAACAGATTACCGGAGAAAACATCGATTGGACAGATTTGGAGGATAAGGATGAACAGGAACAGAAGGATGATCCATCCGAAGATAAAGAAAATCCGGAAGAGACCGAGAAAAAAAAGCAGGATCCTGGAATTTCTGAAAGGGATAATTAAAAAATGCTGGAACAGATAGAAAAAATGCTACTGGCAGAACCTCTGGAGCATGCTTATCAGGAACTGGAAGCCCTGCTGATGAGAAATATCATCCGACATGTGGTGAAATATGATCAACTGATCGCTTCTGATGACTGGCTGTTACAGAAACTTGCTGAGATCGGGAAACTGAATCAGGAGAACATAAAGCTGATTGCAGAGGCAGCCGGCAAGAACCAGCCGTTTTTACAGGAGATGCTTGATAAAGCGGTAGATACGGTCATGGATCGGATAGAACCGGGAATGGAAAAACTGGAAAAGGAAAAGATCATCCGGAAAGCAGTGATTCCGAAAAAGAGTAAAAATATCCAGGAAGCCATGAAAGCACTATACGCACAGGCAAAAGATGCACTGAACCTGTGCAATACGCATATGCTTTATATGTCCCGGGAAGCTTACAAAACTCTTGTGACAAGCGTTGCTGAGAAAGAGCAGGAATACCGGAAACAGCAGAAATATCTAAACATCCTGAATAAACATGCAGTCGCAGAAGCAACCGGATCGGAAGCACGGCAGCAGGCGATCCGGGAAGCAATCCGGGAATTTAACGAGAAAGGGATTCCGGGGTTTATCGATAAAAGAGGGAGGAAATGGACACCGGAAGCCTATGTATCCATGACACTGCGGACAACCTCCGGGAATATGGGAACGGAAGCGATGTTTGCCCGGATGCAGGATCGTAATCTTTCCCTGTTTAAGATGAGCACTCATCCGGGATCCAGACCAAAATGTGCAAAAGATCAGGGAAAGATTTTTGACAGGAACAATGGAAGCGGTTATACCACGGATCTGAAGGGAAACCGTATTCGATACTATCCGTTGAATTCCTCATCGTATGGGGAGCCGGATGGAATGCTTGGGATTAACTGTGGACACCACGGAACACCGTGGATTCCAGGTGTATCTTCAGAACGTTATTTTCCAACGGAGGACGAGAAGAAAAATGAAGAATTGTATAAAAAGATGCAGACCCAGAGAGCCTACGAACGGCAGATCAGGAAGGACAAACGTCTTCTGATGATGTATAAAGAATCTGATGATGAAGCGGCATTTCAGGGAACTTCGGAAGTATTGAAGCGCCATGAAGCAAAACTGGATGATTTTGTTACCAAACAGGATCTGACCAGGAGAAGAGACCGGGAAGAAGTTATAGGATTCGAAAAGAAAACGGCAGCCAGTGCCAATGCAAAAGCCCGGAAACATTATAAGGAGTGGGCAAAGTCTGTTGGGGCTGAGAGTGGTCCCGAAACTCTTGCGGGATACTACAAAATGAAGTACAATGACGATAAGGAAAGTCGATTATACAAAGGCTACCTGAAAGCTGTTAAAAACGGAAGCGTATCACCATTAGTAGGGTATGATACTTATCAGAAGGTAGCACAGCAGGCAGAAAAAGAACTGACAGGGAAAAAGACAGCACAGGGGCAGGAGATCAAAGGAATTACTATTCATCTTGCAGACAGAATCATAGGACAATATGAAGACTCCGAAGAACCACGCAAAGGAAAACGGAAAGGCGTAAAACTGGAAGACGTTGTGGAGGCTATCTGTAATGGAGAAGCAGGACCTATCATCAAAAGGAAAGATGGACGGCTCGGACAGCTGTTTTATGGAAAAAACTGTCAGGTTTCCTATAATCCGGAGGAAAAGGTTGTCATTCAGGTATCGCCAGGGGGAAAGAAGAAATGATCTTAACAGAAGAACATAAAAAATTTATAGAAAAACATCTGAAAGATGGAGAAAAACTGCTTCACAGGCAGGATACCTGGGAGATACTGGATGCATTGGATTATCTGATGCTGTATGAAGGATTCGGATCAGATGATGAACCGACTGAGTTGGGATTGGAAATTGAGCGAATCCGGGATGAAATTTATACAAATAATGAACAGTGAATACCACCAGCCAGAACGGTCGGTGGTATTTTTAATTGCACCGGTGCAACCGGGAAAGGGGAATATGATAAAAATTGATATTTCACCACATGGTCTTACGGTAGACGGCCATGCAGGATATGCAAAAACCGGAAATGATATCATATGTGCGGCTGTATCGGCACTGGCACAGGGACTGATCCATTCGTTAGATGCCTTAACGGATGATACAATCAGTTACCGACTGGTGGATGGTCATATCGATATAAACTACAGGGATCTGTCAGAGAGAGGAAAACTTCTGATTGATTCCTTTTTTCTTGCAGTAAGTGATATACAGCTGACTTACGGAGAAGAGTACGTGAAGATTACGGTCGCCGGACGGGCGTAAAACGGAAAGGAGAACATCATGAAAAAGATGAACATGAAAAAAAGATACTGGGTAATGAACCTGCAGTTGCTTGCAGAAGATTCGGAAGACCAGGAACAGGATCAGGAAGAGGATTCTGAGGATGATGCAGAAGATGATGATCAGGAAGATTCCAACGAGAAGAAATTTTCACAAAAAGATGTGGATGCGGCAGTAGAAAAGCGTCTGGCAAGAGAAAAGAGAAAGTGGAAACGGGAAAAGGAAAAGACATCAAAACAGACTCAGGAGACCACAAAAGAAACAGAAACATCATCCGAAGATAAAAAGAAGCTCTCCAGAATGGAAGCCAAACTGGCATGCTACGATGCGGGGGTACAGAAAGAATCTGTGGAAGATGTGACAGCTCTGGCCAGATCCTATATGGCAGCAGACGAAGAACTGAGTCTGGAAGAGGCGGTTGCAAAAGTAGTAAAAAAATATCCGCAGTTTACAAAAGGCAAAGCCGATGAGGAAGAGCCAGAAGGAAAGAACTGGGGAAAAAGACAGAAAGGAAAAGGCGGGAAAGAGGTTGACGGTGTAACCAAAGCTTTTCTGAAGAAAAATCCTGGATTAAAGGTAGATTAAAACGAAAAGGAGAAAAAGATGAACTTTAAGAAATTTACGATGTTTTTACAGCTGTTCGCACATGAACACGAAGAAAGATATTCTAATCTGGTTCTGGCGAAGATCAGAGAAGAGCTGGTACTGAAGGATGGTGTTATCTTCAACAACGATTATGAAGGGGATGCCGCCAGCGGTGCGGTTAAGATTCCAAAACGAGACGAAGAAGTAAAAGTATCTGATTACGATAAGGCGAATGGAATCGATGGAACACACGGATCCACAGGATACGAAAGAATGCTGATCACAAAAGACAAAGCAGTTAATGAGGTGATTGATGGATACGATGCACAGTCAGTACCGGATAATCTGGTCGCTGACCGTCTGGATTCTGCCGGTTATTCCATGGCAAGACAGATCGACAAAGATGCCGGGACTACATTACTTGCAGCGGCTACTACAGACAATGAAGTGTTACTTACGAAGGATAATATTTACAGTGTGATTGTAGATATCCGAGCAAGAATGAACAAAGCAAATATTCCAAATGATGGGAAACGCTATCTACTGGTAACGGCAGATGCAATGGCACTGATTCTGAAATCTCCGGAATTTATCGCAGCTTCTTCTCTGGGAGATGCGGTAAAACAGACTGGGGCAATCGGAAAGATCGCGGGATTTTTGGTCATTGAATGGAACGATAATACGGCAAATCTGCAGATGCTGGCAGGTCATCCACGATTTGCTACGAGAGCGACGGCATTCGCAGTGAAAATCCATCTGCAGGATCTGAATGGATCCGGAAAATATATCGGAGCTTCTGCAATACAGGGACGTAAAGTATATGACCATAAAGTATTGAGAAGCGTAGCAATCCGCGCGATATATTCGCCTGCAGCACTGCTTTTGAGTGCTGAGAAAGGAACTGAAATCGGAAAAACAAAGATCACCGTATCAGAGACCGGAACATTCCTGTATAAGAAAAACCCACCAGAACGTGCCGTATACAATATGACAACGGCACAGTATGGTGGAACTGCCCTGACAAGTGGTACGACAGAGATTGCAGCAGCAGACGATGATATTATCGAAGTGGTGAAAATGACATCTTCAAAAGTTGCAAGTGTTGGATACTATATGGTAAAGGCGGGAGATATCGCATAAGGAGGCGGTATGATGGCATATGTGGATGAAACTTATTATCTGGAGGTGTATAAAGGGGAGTCGG
>OLOJ01003770.1_pt1 | contig 10366 bp, 10 predicted proteins | sample 1672251 | NCBI WGS metagenome assembly OLOJ01 (sample SAMEA3136664, study PRJEB25190) | human gut metagenome | biome: human gut; feature: human-associated habitat; material: faeces | place: Austria | collected 2013 | reverse complement strand
GAAACAACATAATACATTTACACTTAAAAATTTCATTATTAGGGCAGTCATTGCATATTGTGTTACTCTCATTATATTCTGTTTATTTATCTTTAAAGTGATTCCGGGCTGTTCGTTACTACAATCTAAGCTTGTATTATTCTTGCTTACAGTACTTAGCTTTGGACTCATCTACTTTGAAAAGGATGATAGAAGAAACTACTTAAGCATTGCGACAAACGTACTCATACCTTTTGGTATCTATACAACACTTGCCTATATGTTACTTCTTCCTATACCGCTAGGAATAGTATGGGTATTACTTATTGGTCTTGATTTAGTTTATGTAGGATTTTATTTCTATAAAGTAAAAAGAAGAAACTATAACTCACTCTTTGAAAAATTACAGCTTGTGATTGGTTTAGCTTCTCTCTTATCACTTGTCATTGTATTAAGTTTTACTTTGTTTGGTTCTTCTATCATTCAATCACCTACAAAGATTACAAATAATATAGATGTCTATATGAGAAAATATGATGAAAAATCACTTAAAAACTTACATAACTGGTCTAAACTCACACGTAAAGAGAAGCTCAATACATTGCAGACTATATGTAATAACAAAAGAGACTATCTCGGTATATCTGCAAGAATCAAAGTAGGGGCTGGAAGTCACTTAACACATGCCTGTTGTCAGTATAATAATAAATCAAAAGAAATTACTTTTGATATCAGTCAATTAGATCATGCATCTTCTACAACTCTACTAGAGGCATTGCTTCATAGTTCATATCATGCTTATGAATATGCCCTTGTAGAATCTTATGACACAATGAGCAGTGATTATAGTAAGTTGTTTGACTATCGTATCATTGACACTTATAAGAAAGAATTCTCTACCAAAGTTACAAATAAGGCAAAATACTACAATCAGATCAACGAATCTAATGCAAGATCTTATGCTACAGATGCCCTGCAAGACTATCAAAATAAGTTAAAAAAATAGAAAACACAAAAAATGAACAATACAGGATTGTATTGTTCATTTTTTGTATATACGTCCTTTACAATTTAAAATATTGTACAGAATTTAGTACAATCTATTATCAAAGTGATAAAAAATTACTAAAAAATAGACACACATGTTTAGAATTTAGTAAATACAGTAATAAAAATGAGAATTGTCACTAAAATACAAAAATTTGTGTGAAATTATGTTGACAGTATACAATTTTTAGACTAAACTAATCACCATAGTAGAAAACAAATACTACAGGAGGAGAATATATGAAAACAGGTAAAACAGTAAAAGTATTGCTTACCGCTGCAACTGCTGCAGGAATGTTAGCTGGCTGTGGTTCTAAGACAGATACTGATACATTCAGATTTGCAAGTGAATTAGATATCCAGGGTATGGATTCTACAGTTGTTGATGATGGTATGTCATTCAACGCAGTTCACGCTATTACAGATGGTTTAACAGCCGTTAACGAAAAAGGTAAGACTGCACCTGCTATTGCTAAGAGCTGGGATGTAAGTGATGATGGTAAGACTTATACATTCCACTTAAGAAATGCAAAGTGGTCAAATGGTGATAAGGTTACTGCAAATGACTTCGTTTATTCTTGGCGTAAGATCATCAAAAATGCTGGTAACTATGCCTATATGTTAGGCAGCGGAGGTGCTTCAGTTAAGAACGCAGATGCACTTATGGAATTAGGTGCTAATGCAACTGATGAACAGATGGCTACTCTTGGTGTTACAGCTAAAGATGATCAGACTTTAGTAGTAGAACTTGAAAACAAAGTTCCATATTTCACAGACTTAATGGCATTCCCATGCTACTTCCCACAGAACGAAAAGTTCGTTGAAAAATGTGGTAAGAACTATGGTACTAAGCCAGAATACACATTATCTAATGGTGCTTATAAGATGACTAAGTGGGTTAAGGGAAACAAAGCAACATTCACTAAGAACGATAAGTACTATGATGCGAAAACAGTAGCAACTAAGAATCTTGAAATGTACTTAGTACAGGATCCTAAGACTGCTGCACAGAACTTCGATAATGGTAAAGTTGACTATGCAAGAATCAACTCTACATTAGTAGATAAGTATAAAGGTAAAGATACATTCACTACTTTCAATGAAGGTTACTTATTCTACTTACAGTTAAACTTCAAGAACGACACTGTTGCTAATAAGAACGTAAGAGAAGCTTTAGCTTATGCAATCAATAGAAAAGATTTATGTGAAAACGTATTAAAAGATGGTTCTAAAGGAGCGACTGGTTTCATTCCATCTCAGTTATCTACTAGCCCAGCTGGTAAAGACTTCCGTGATGATGCAGGTGTTCTTGTAGGTTACGATGTTAAGAAGGCTCAGGAATACTTAGATGCAGCTAAGAAAGAATTAGGTACTGATACAATCACAGTTGATTTATTATATGGTACTGATGAATCACCAATGGATACTATGGCTGAATACTTACAGGGTTCATTCACTAAGTTAAAAGGCTTGAAGGTAAACATGGTTGCAACTGTTAAGAAAGACAGAATCTACAACAGAGAAGAACATGGTACTTACGAGATTGCATGTACTCGTTGGGGTCCAGACTACGCTGATCCAACAACTTACTTAAACTTATTCTTGACTGGTAACTCAAATAACTTTGGTAAGTACAGCAATGCTAAAGTTGATTCATTAATGAAACAGGTTCAGACTGAATCAGACTTAAATAAACGTTGGGACTTAATGACTCAGGTAGAAAAGACTGCACTTGATGATTTAGCTTATATTCCAGTATTCGAAAAGGGTGCTGCAGCATTAAAGGCTAAGAATGTAAAAGGACTTGTTCATTCAGCAGTTGGTGTTCCTTATACATTCAAATACGTAACTATTAAATAAGAATAAACAGAACATAGTGAGAATAAACACATTATAGCTCTTGCTATAATGTGTTCTTCTTTTTTAAATGAAAGGTGTGATATTTATATGGATAAATCCATGATTAGGTATATCTTAAAGAGATTGCTTATTTCAGCAATTACTCTATTTGTTATACTAACAGTTCTGTTCATTATGACTCGTTGTATGCCAGGTTCTCCATTCAACTCAGAAAAGTTGAGTCCAGAACAGCAGAAAGTCATTATGGCAAAATATGGTCTTGATAAGCCAGTTCTAGTACAGTATGGTACATACTTAAAGAATATGTTATCAGGCGATTTCGGTGTTTCTTATGTTTTATACAAAGATCAGAATGTTTCTGAATTAGTATTTGACGCAGCTAAGATCTCATTTGCTTATGGTATCGCTGCATGTATCTTAGGTACATTAGTAGGTATGTTACTTGGTATCGTTGCTGCATTAAACAAGAACACTATTTGGGATACAATCGCAACTATTATTTCTATCTTAGGTGTATCTATCCCATCATTCGTATTCGCATTATTACTTGTTATCTTGTTCAGTAATGATCTTCGTATCTTGCCAACAATGTATGATGATATGAATCCAATCTTCTCATCTATATTGCCAGTTATCGCTTTATCTATGAGCGTTATTGCCAACGTAGCTCGTTTCACTCGTACAGAAATGATTTCTGTATTAAATAGTGAATATATGACTCTTGCAATGGCTAAAGGTTTAGATCGTAAGACATTAATCTTCAAGCATGCATTACGTAATGCCTTAATCCCAGTAATTACTATCTTAGGTCCAATCCTAGTTAACTTGATGACTGGTACAATGGTAGTAGAACAGATCTGTTCTGTACCAGGTTTAGGTAAGCTATTAATTAACAGTATTCGTGCCAATGACTACAACATCATCGTTGCATGTTCATTCTTATATGCATTCATGTATATCGTTATGATGTTAGTAATCGATGTATCTTATGGTATTATCGATCCACGTATCCGTTTAGGAAAGGGGGACAACTAAGATGGATGACAAGAAATATGAATTTTTGCCAGATGATTTTGAGTTTATCGGTGATAAACAGAATATCAACATTGATGAAGTTGCTCCTGCAAGACCTGCTTGGAAAGACGTTGTTTACCGTTTTACTCAGAACAAAGGTGCAATCTTTGGTTTAGCTTGTATTATTATCATTGCTTTACTTGCTATCTTTGTACCAATGATTTCTCATTGGAAATATGATGCAATTGATACAAGTATTGCGAATATTCTTCCAAATGGTACTCATTTCTTTGGTACTGATAAATATGGCCGTGACTTGTTCGTAAGAACATGGCAGGGTACTCGTATTTCATTAATTATCGCATTAGTTGCAGTAGTTATTGATATCGTAGTTGGTATGACTTATGGTTTAATTTCTGGTTACTTTGGTGGTTTAATTGACTCTGTCCTTCAGAGAATTCAGGAAATCATCAACTCTATCCCAACACTAGTAGTATTAACTATTCTTTTAACAGTATTAAAGCCTTCTTTATATACCGTTATTCTTGCGTTAATCTTCACTGAATGGATTCCTATGTCTCGTATCACAAGAGCACAGGTATTAAAAATCAAGGAAGATGAATTCATTCTTGCTTCTAGAACATTAGGTGCAAGCAATATCTTTATCTTATTCAAGGAAATCTTACCAAACATCTTTGGTCAGTTAATCATCATGTCTATGATGACTATCCCAAATGCAATATTCTATGAAGCATATCTAGCATTCGTTGGTTTAGGTTTAACTGTACCTCAGGCTTCACTTGGTACTTTGATCAACTCAGGTTTCGAAGTGTTCACAGTATATCCAACTCAGATGACTATCCCAGCTATTATCCTTGCAGTATTGATGTTAGGATTCAACTTATTAGGTGATGGTTTAAGAGATGCACTTGATCCTACTATGAAGGAGATGTAATTATGGCTGACAGAGAAAGAATTTTAAAAATCAGAGACTTAAATATCTCCTTTAAGATTGAAGGTAAGAAAGTGAATGCCATCCGTGGTGTTAACTTAGACCTTTATAAAGGAGAAACAATTGCGATTGTAGGTGAATCTGGTTCGGGTAAATCAGTTACTACAAAAGCTATCATGGGTATCTTAGCTAAGAATGGTAGTATTGAAAGTGGTTCAATCGACTATACTTGGCATGATTCAGATACTGATGAAAAACATACAGTAGATATCACTAAGATGACAGAAAAGGAAATCCAGAAGGAAATCCGTGGTCGTAAGATTGCGATGGTCTTCCAGGATCCAATGACTTCTCTAGACCCAACAATGACAATTGGTAAACAGATCATGGAACCAATGATGTATCATTATGGAACATCTAAAGAAGAAGCATATAAAAAGGCTGTAGAACTTCTTGAAGAAGTAGGAATCACAAATGCAGAAAAACGTATGAAGAACTACCCTCACCAGTTATCTGGTGGTATGAGACAGCGTGTTGTTATCGCAATCGCTTTATCATGTGATCCATATGTATTAATCTGTGACGAACCTACAACAGCCCTAGATGTAACTATCCAGGCTAAGATCCTTGAATTAATTCAGGACTTACAGAAGAAAAAAGGTATTTCAGTTATTTATATCACACATGACTTAGGTGTAGTTGCTAAGGTAGCTGACTTCGTAAACGTTATGTATGCAGGTAAGATTGTAGAAACAGGTTCTATCGAAGATATCTTCTACAGACCTTTACATCCATATACTTGGGGTCTTTTATCAGCAATGCCTGATTTAAATACTGATGATCCAGAATTATATACAATTCCTGGTTCACCACCAAACGTTACAAAAGAAATCAAAGGTGATGCATTCGCACCACGTAATAAATATGCATTAAATATCGATAAGAGAATTGAACCACCTATGTTCAAAGTAGAAGGTTCTACAACTCATAAGGTAGCCAGCTGGTTAATGCATCCAAATGCGCCAAAGGTAGAAATGCCTGAAGCATTAAGAAAGAGAATCGATAACATGATGAAAGAAGGTGTACCAAATAATGGACAAGAATAGTCAGACTCCAATTCTTGAAGTCAAGAATTTAAAACAGTATTTCTATCCAACTAGAAAGTTTACTGTAAAAGCCGTTGATGGTATTTCATTCAAAATCATGCCAGGTGAAACATATGGTTTAGTAGGTGAATCTGGTTCAGGTAAATCTACTACTGGTCGTGCCATTATTAGATTATATGATCCAACTGATGGTCAGATCATCTTCGAAGGTGAAGATATCACTGGTAAGATGTCTAAGAAAGCTCTTAAGACATTACGTACTAAGATGGCTATGATTTTCCAGGATCCAATGGCTTGTTTAAACCCTCGTAAGAAGGTTATTGATATTATTGCTCAGGGTCTTGATATTCATCATGATTATAAAGATGAAAAAGAAAGAGAAGAAAAGGTTTATAAGATTCTTGAGATGGTAGGTCTATCAAAAGAACATGCGAACCGTTTCCCACACCAGTTCTCTGGTGGTCAGAGACAGCGTATTGGTATCGCAAGAGCCTTAATTATGAACCCTGATCTAATCATTGCTGATGAAGCAATCTCAGCCCTAGACGTATCTATTCAGGCACAGGTTGTAAACCTAATGAAGAAGATGCAGAAAGAAACAGGTGCTGCTTACTTATTCATCGCTCATGACTTATCAATGGTTAAATACATCTCTGATAGAATTGGTGTATTACATTTAGGTCACTTAGTAGAAACAGGAACTGCAGATGAAATCTTTAGTAATCCTCTCCATCCATATACAAGATCATTATTATCTGCCATCCCTCATTCTAACCCAAGAGTAGAGAAGGTAAGAAAATCATTCTCTTATGATTATGAAACAAGTGGTCTTGATTATGCGGCTGGTACTCAGCATCAGATTACTGAAACACACTTTGTATTAGGTACTGATGAAGATGTTGTACAGTTCAAGAAAGACGCAGCAAACTTCAAATTATAACTTCAAAAGACTATGACACTTATGTGTGATAGTCTTTTTTTATACTCAAAAATGTTGAGGTACTACACTTATTCGCTGTAAAAAGTGTAGTTGTATCACATTTATTCGTTGTAAAAAGTGTAGAGGTAACACATTTTATCGTTGTAAAAAGTGTAGTGATAACACATTTTTTCGCTGTAAAAAATGTAAAAAGGTGATATAAAGGAATAATAAGGCAGGTGTCTCTATGTGTCGATATGCAATAGAAGAATTATTCAAATGGAAAGAAAAGCCTATTCGTAAGCCAATGATTATACATGGTGCAAGACATGTAGGTAAAACATGGCTGATGAAAGAGTTTGGTAAGAAAGCTTATACTCATACTGTTTATATTAATTTTGAAGATAATGTAACTATGGAAGATTTGTTTTCGTATGATTTAGATACAAAACGTTTGATTACAGGTATGGAACTGTATAGTGGTAAAAAAATTGATCCTGACAACACACTTCTTATATTTGATGAATTACAGGAAGTACCTAGAGCCTTAACTTCTTTAAAATATTTCAATGAAAATGCACCTGAATATCATATTGTATGCGCCTGTTCATTCATGGGAATTGATTTACATCAAGGGACATCATTTCCAGTAGGTAAAGTAGATCTTATGAACCTCTATCCACTTAGCTATAAGGAATTCTTATTAGCAACTAAACAAATTGATGCTTTGAAGGACTATTATTTTGTAGGTGGTATGCCAGAAGCTGTACAACATTTTGTGAGTCATCATAGTTATGATGAAGTACGCAATATACACAAGAGAATTCTATTAGATTATGAACATGATTTTACACGTCCAAAAATAAGTAAAGTATGGAATAGTATTCTAATACAGATTTCTAATAATACATATGAAGGGAAACGTGGTAAAGGTTTTGATGAGGCAGTTAAGTGGTTAGCTGATTGTGGATTGATATACATAGTGAATCGTGTTAGACAGGTAAAAGCACCCTTGAAAATACATGAGGATTTCAATACATTTCAATTATATCTATTAGATATAGGATTATTAGGATGTATAGCAAAACTTGATGAGCATACACTAAGTAAACAATATATATGTCAGTAGCTTATAGCAACAGAATATGTGAGTATATATTGTACAGATGATACTGATTTCTTGATAGAGAAAGAAGAGGGCATTATTCCTATAAGTGCGCAAAAGACACTATAAAGGAATGGAACTTATCCTGGATCTATAAATAAAAGCATCAATCAACTCGTGAACGATGCTTACGAAATTAAATATCTAGTTTTATATGAATTTCAGTGATGTTTTGTTTGCCATATACAATACGTAGGATATAAATTATTTTTTCTCTCATATCAGGAAGATAGTACATAATATAATTTCCAATCAGTTTCTTTCGGAGATTTTCTACTTGTAAAAATTCATTGTCTACTGGAGAACCACTTTCAGGAAAAGCTCTTGTTTCGTCAATATTATCCTTTAACTTGTCTACGAAATCAGATGCTGCCTGTGGAGTTGAAAGTTCAACTGCTATATACGAGACAATTCCATCTAAATCAGATTCTGCTCTTTTGGTCAGTCGATATCCAAATTTAGATGCCATACTTGCTCCTTATATTAGAAATTGCAGTGTCTCCTTCTACTGTGTTTCCAGATTTCACATCTTTCAAACCATCCAATATTGTTGTTGCTTCATCCATCTTTCTCATGGTTTTTTCATAATAATCAATGTCCATAACAACCAATCTGCCGTATCCATTCTTGGTTACGAATATAGGACCGTTTTCTTCTGCACAGCGACGTTCTACTTCAGCTGTATTTTTCAAATCATGCATTGGAATAATCTTCATACAATCAGCTCCTTTCTTGTGGCTATATTATAATCTATATTTAGCCACGGTGTAAGTGACTGTGAATTATTACGATTAAAAAAACGACACAACCAGACGAATTTTTCCCTTGATCTGCTTTGCAGGTCAGTAAAAAAAACGCTGTCTTGTATGGTATCGGCTTCATACCATTTATTTTCCAGTATCATTCTTGCCAGCTTTTGACGGTGCAGGAGCTTCTTGAAACTGTCGTAACAGAAGCGGTAATACAGAAAAGCGACCAATGCACAAACACCAGTCGCTATCAGTATGGTTATGAAGTTGTAAGGGGAGAGCGTCAAGCCGTTCTCTAACAAGCTGAAATGCTCCCAATCGGTACGCATGAGCTGTTTCGTATTCAGTAGCAAAAGAACCGCTACGAATACAAACAGAAGCGTCCCTATGGAAAAGTGATAGACAAGTTGCTTGTCGCTGGCTCTGATACGGTGTCCTTTGTTACAAATCTTACGCATAAATCAATCACTCCTTTCTGGATATGAAAAAAGCAGTCAATCCTAAGACTAACTGCTTTAAACTGTCTTTATTCAAAAATAAATATATCTTCTATCGGAGCTTTTACAGCTCTTGAAATATCTATTGCCAATTTAAGTGACGGATTATATTGTGCTTTTTCTAATCTCATAATAGTTTCACGACGAACACCTACAATGTCAGCGAGTTGTTCTTGTGTTAATTCTTGTGCTACACGATATTTTTTTAAATTACATACAAACTTTGCTTCCATAATTTATTCCCTTTTTTCATAACGATATAATAAATAGTTGCTAAGAAAAAGAACAAGAGCATAGATAAGTGAAACAGAAATCAGCATAAATATTGCACACCACTCAACATTACGGGAAAACATACCTATTGCCATAAGCCAGATAACTACAAATAATAGTTTAAAACCTATCTTGTAGGCTTCTAATTGTGCCTTACGTTTATTTTCTTGAAAAAGCTCATCTTCTAAGATATGAGAAAGTTTACCTTCAAAGAAAAAACTGAAAAAACCAAAAAATATGAAAAAAGCAAAAGGAAATATTTCTCCAAATTTATAGTATGTCCAAAATCCGCCAAACCCCAGAAAACCAAACATTCCACAAAATCCCCAGTAAGGAGAAATTGTTCTTGAATATCGTTTTTCCCTGCTGTTTTTTGAAAAGACATTTTTAAAGCAGATAATTACTATATAGATAGCATATAGTGCTATTAAAGCTCCAATTACTAACATAGGAATATCCTTGTAAGAAAATACATATTCCGACATATCCATATTTTTGACCCAGCGTCCATCATTGTATAATAGGGAGTAGATTGTACCAACAATAAGCAATAAAGCACACCCTACCCCCATAAAAATAATTTTTTTAATTTGTTTCTTTGACATATTTATCTCTCCTTTCAAATGAGATGTTTTTGTATCTTTATGAGATAAATATATCACTCCGCATTGTTCGTGTCAATCAAAATTAAGACAAATACATCACTTTTATTTCTTCGGCTGTCCCTGCGGTGTAGGGTTCTGTGGGCTACCTGCGTTCTGGTTGCCTTTATTCTTCAACACAATATCCTCTGCCTTTACATACC
>OLOJ01003769.1_pt1 | contig 10366 bp, 10 predicted proteins | sample 1672251 | NCBI WGS metagenome assembly OLOJ01 (sample SAMEA3136664, study PRJEB25190) | human gut metagenome | biome: human gut; feature: human-associated habitat; material: faeces | place: Austria | collected 2013 | reverse complement strand
TTGGTTGGTCGCCATTCGTGTTATATGGATTTTTTCTAAATCATAAGCATCACCTGATTTTTCTAAATACAAGAATTTAAAACGGCGTGAACTCTTATAAAATATGGAATGAGAAAATATCATGTTGACAGAAATCATTTTCTTTTCAATTCATATTGTGGTATTGCATTTCCACGGAGATCGTTTCTTCAGGATAATGTTTATATGGAACAAGGATATCGGGAAGCATCCGGTGGATCTTTCTGCATGTATGAAACTAAAATAACAGTATGAAAACAAAAACAACGCACGAAGCAACCATTAATTTATATTCATCGGAAAAGTTTTCTTTATTTTGTAATTTCACAAGCACATGATATAAAAAATAAAAAAATGAAAAAAAACATAGTGCTAATATAAATAAAACTATAATATGCTCCATAGTTTGTTCCTCCTTAGCTAAAATTTATAATATTTACTATAGACTATTATAACTTTTTATAATAGTCTATATTTTCAGTGATCGAAACCACTGCTAGGTGTGTATGTTGATGATTACAGGATTCCTATTTGGGTAATATAAAGCCATTGTCTTACTTTTGTTTGATTTTATAAATCCAAATACCTATCAATATTCCAGGAAGAACTGACCAAATAAATAACATATCATTATTTATCAGTATTTTTTCCATCATAAATAACAAAACACTACAAACTAATATTATGATCATAACTACTGTCGAACATATTGCCATAAAAGTTGAAGATTTATTTAACCATAACATATATATTCCAATCAAAATCCCCCACACTAAACGGACGAATATTTCTTGCATATATTTTCCATTCATTATAGACTGTTCAATATAATTATGAATATAATTTTGATTATATAGCCAAAACCCAATGTATGGAAGGACAATCAATAGCAATATCGGAAGAATAAATCCACATATAACATTTTTAAAATTCTTCATAATGATCACCTTTTTTACTTTACATCATCTAAGATATCATCTACCTTCATTACCATTTGTACTGTTGTTTTTGCTGTCATACCTGATACTCTTGCTACTGCTGTCATAATCATTGCTGTTCCTAAAATATCTGTTGATGGAACAAGATCTGCAGCCTTCCAGTCAGTATTATAGCTAAACGAATCTTTTTTTGGTTTTTTCTTCATATGCTGCCCTCTTCCCCCATGAAGTACCATTTCTCTTTCCGTCATATATATAGATTTTGATGATGGTTTCCAACTTCCAGAACATTTTGTTATTTTAATTAATCCCTTCCCTTTTGGTTCATAAACTATTTTGCCTTTAATTTTTACCATTCGTTTCGTTGCTGTTTTCTCCATATCGTCATAAGTAACCATATCCGAAATTGGAACCGTCAATTCTACATCACATTCTTTTGAGAATCATTTTTTATAGTTTTACTTATCTGAGTTGGTATAATAGCCCTTTTTTTAGAATTTTGATCCACCATAATTATAATATTTTTATTACTTTTAATTGCTTTTTATTTTATGTTATACTTTTTTATATCCATATAATACTTATCCTTTTGAAAGGATTTTGGTTGGTCGCCATTCGTGTTATATGGATTTTTTCTAAATCATAAGCATCACCTGATTTTTCTAAATACAAGAATTTAAAACGGCGTGAACTCTTATAAAATATGGAATGAGAAAATATCATGTTGACAGAAATCATTTTCTTTTCAAATTATCTAAAAGAGCTACAACACTTGAAATAATAACAATGGGTATTATCATTTCTTTTGTTATAAATCCTGTTAAAACTCCCACTCCATTTATAATAATATTCACAATTATACATCTACACATCCATCGAAAAATCCAATGTTTTTTCTCTTCCATATTTTCTTTTCTCCTTTACCAAGTTAAAATAGAACTTTTTTTCGTTTGAGTTTTATTCTGTCCTGATGTAAATTTTTTATTTTTACTCGTTGTCATCTTTCTTTTCAATTCATATTGTGGTATTGCATTTCCATTTTTATCAAATTTCGTAGGTCCTACGATTCGATAATAATATAAATATCTAAAATACACATTACATTCATCTGAATTTACAAAATAATATGTTACATATGCAGAAACAGCAGCCCCTACTATTATTTGCGGGCTTGGTATTTTAGTTGTCAGCCAACTAGTCATAGCTGATGCAAATGCATTTTTAGTTGCTTTTTTAAATTTTTTGCTAGAATATACAGAATAATTTTTTAAAGGATACCATTCCGTTGGATATTTCTTTGATTTCAGCAAAATTTGATTTGCTTCATTTATTGTATTTTGACTTGTATTCTTTAATTTTATATTTCCATTTTCATCTGAAACCACCTGTATATCTTCTTTTTTTAACAATTCCTGCTCTTCGTCTGAAATTACTTGTGTTGCTTTATTTTCTTGCTTTTTGCTGTCTCCTTGCTTTTCACTTGCTTGTATAGGAACAGCCGTAATTCCCATTATTGCTACCATCAAAATAACAACTACTTTTATTTTTATCATATTGTTTTTTTTCTCCTAATTTATCTTACATATTTTTAAATTATGGTGTATTAGATATATCCATATAATACTTATCCTTTTAAAAGACTTTCTTGGTTGGTCGCCATTCGTGTTATATGGATTTTTTCTAAATCATAAGCATCACCGCCCTTAAATAAATAATTCGTTACCTCTGACCCATATGATATTCTTTCCCTATATTCCTCTTTATTTCTTCCACCAGCTCCTGTATTGTTACTCTGCCCTGTCTCTTTTCAATATTCCAAATAGCTTTCATTACGATTGCGTTTAATCTTTGATGCATTGTGTCATATTTTAATGAACTAAGGAAAGGGCTGCAACACTTGAAATGATAACAATGGGTATTATCATTATGTTCTATTTTTAGGTTACTTTTATTTTAACATTGTTTTGTACTTAACACAATATATTTACAGGTTATTTTTTTCAATAAAATAATCATTCTATGAAAAAATCACTGAATCCATATAATTCATATGAACTCAGCGATTTATCTACTATTCTCCGATCAAAACCCTCTTACCTTCAAAGGCAAATCCATAATGTCTGATCTTTGATTTTGAAATTCCTCTCTCTATTAACTCTGTATCATAATCCTTTTCTTCTATCTGCACTAATGCAGACTGCACAGTATCTTCTAATTTCAGTTCTTCCTGTGCATCGTAAACTTTAAATTCCAGCACAAATGCAAGTTGATTTTTCTGACGTGGAATCAACATAACGTCGTATCTTCCATATCCACTTTCCCTGTTTGATCTCACTTCATATTGATCCCGCAATTCTACCAATAATCCTAATACAAAACCATGATAGAATCTCTCTGGCTGTGTTCTGCCAGAAGGATGGCTTCCTGTATCGAAACTGCTGAATGTGGCTAGTGCAACTTCATTCATATAGGCATTCATTTCTTTGATATTTCCACAGAGCATTGCCTTAATAAATGCATTATAATTCGACCTTGTATTCTGAAACCATCCCACAAACATCTCTGAAAACATTCCTAAGGTCTCTAGATTCGTAATCTTTAAATGATACCATGGTACATGAAGGATTCCTCTGTATTCGATCTTATCGATCTTCAGATAACCGCTTGCAACCATCAGACTCCAGATCGCATTTTCTTTTGTCTCCAACTGATCAAATACGATCTGCTCATCAAAATTCAACACGATTTCTCTTTCATTTAAAAGTTCTTCCATGAATTCTTTCACATCTGGCTTGGACGTCTGAATCAATCGATTTATCAGATCATTGGAACTTGTAGATGCCCAATAAGCAAGCAACTTCTTTTCTTTCAGATAATTTGTAATGGACCATGGATTGTAAATATCCCTCTGTGAACCAAAAGTAAATCCATCATACCATTGCTTTACGGCATCCTTTTGACCTGCTAATTGAAACTCTTCCAATGCTGTAAAGACTTCTTCTTGTGTAAAGCCAAAACATGTTGCATATTCTTCTGATGTTGTTGTCACAACTTTTAAGTTATTCAGATCCGAAAAAATAGATTCTTTGGAAACTCTGGTAATCCCAGTCATCATTGCTCGATTTAAATATGGATTTGTCTTAAATGCTGCATTAAACAAACTTCGGATAAATGCAGTAAACTCATCCCAATATCCATGAATATACGCTTCCTGCATCGGGGTATCAAATTCATCCAAAAGAATGATAACTTTCTTTTCATAATATCGATAAAGATAACCAGAAAGATCTTTTAATGCACATTGTGCTGTCACATCATCCATATATGGATCAACTGACTGGAATTGTCTTACCTGGACTTCTGTCAGTCCTTCCCATCCTGCCAACTCAATATATTGCTGATACACATCCGTTATGATCTTCTTTATCTTTAATACTGCATCCTTATAATTTGTCTGCTTCACATCTGCAAAACTTAAATAAATGACTGGGTATGTTCCTTGTAACTGTTGATATTTTTCCTCTTTCCAGATATTCAGCCCTTCAAACAGCTGTCCCTGATCTCGATACTGGTTGGAAAAAAAACATTTTAACATATCCATATTTAACGTTTTTCCAAAACGTCTCGGTCTTGTGATCAACGTGATATCGTCTTCTGATTCCCACCACTCTTTGATCAGACTTGTTTTATCTATATAGAAACAATTGCTTTGTATGATATCTTCAAAACTTTGTTTTCCAATTCCTATTACCTTTTTCACGTCGATCACCTTCTTTCTAATTTATATATCTCTTTTTTCTTCTTTTAGTATACAAAAAATGGGAATCTCAGGCAACCTTGAGTATCTGTCTGATCACGCATCCAAAACCGTCAATGCCGTCACTGCTCCAACAATACATAAGATTCCAACAACATCGATCATTCCAAAGGCCTGTCCAAGCACGGTTGCGGAAAGAATCGTTGCAACCAGCGGTTCCACGCATCCAAGCATACTTCCCTGAACTGGTCCTAACATGGAAATCCCATGGAGATAACAGGAAAACGCCACGATTGTTCCTAAGAATACAACTCCAATTGTCATTGCAACCGTCATGATATCCCAATGTCCTGGGACACTCCACACTTTTGTAAATGGAGTTACCAAAACTCCACCGACAAACATTCCCCATCCTGTTGTCTCTAAAGTACCAAATTCGTCTAATAATTTCTTTGGCTGCACGTTATAAACTGCAAAAGCAAAAGCGGATAACAATCCCCAGAATAATGCTGCATTAGTGATCACTAAGTTTTTTATACTTCCATGTGTTGCAAGCAAAAAGATTCCTACGATCACAGTTGCCAGTACAAGCACTTCTTCTTTCTTTGGAAATCTTTTTTCCACTAATACAAAGAACACCATAATTAAGATTGGTGCAGAATACTGAATAACTGTCGCAGTTCCCGGATTTGACTCCTGAATGGCAAGGAAGTACGTCATCTGACACATAGCCATTCCAATCATCCCGAAGATCAGCTGATTGACCGCTGAATCTTTTCTTTTCCATACACGAAAAATTGAATTCCCTTTTCTCTGATACATAAGCAACAGCAGGCAGATTCCTGCCCCTAATAATCTGACTGTCACAAGCCACGTAGCCGTCAGATCTTTTGCATCAAATAAATATTTCCCCATCACACCGGACATGCCCCAGCAGCATCCTCCTGCAACTGTGAAGCAGATTCCTTTTAAACTTCGATTCATAAATACATTTCTCCTCGTATCTGTATTTTTATCTATTCTTCTGTGACTAAATTATCAAATTCACATTTCTCAAATTCCTGAATGGAAATATTTTTCTTGTTTGGATTGGCGTATACAAAAGTCTTATCTACATTTTCTAGGTAATTTTGAATCTTATCATTTGTCGCACTGATGATTGCCTGGAATCCTAGATTCCTGATCAGGTCAATACAACTTGCAACTTTCTCTGCATCCATCTTAGAGAATGCTTCATCTAAGACAACCAGACGGATGCTTGGATTTCTTCGTACTTTTGGTGAAAGATGAATTCCATAGGCCTGTGCAAAACTTGCGAGTAATGCAACATATAATGGGTTCTGTCCTTCTCCACCAGAGTTTTTCTTGATCATCTTACTTAATCCGATCGTCAGTTTTTCATCACCATCCACAATCTGTTCCATATCAAAGGACAGATACGTACGATAATCAGAATATTTCTGCATATCACGTTTCGCATTCTCAAGTTCTTCACCGGTTGCACCTTCTGGCGGGATAAAGATCTCTATCAATTCATTCATCAGTTCCCCGTATTTATTCTCATGTTCCATAGAGAAGAGATTCATCTGGTCATCCATCGTTGTATTTAAGACAGATGGATCGATATTCAGAGAATCATCCATAAACATTGGATAATATTTTCCATCGGCTCCTGTATTTCTTGTGATCTTAAATTGGTATTTGTCTTTCCCAAAGTCGAGTCCACTGATCATGCGGTTTAATTCATCCCTGCGCTGATAAGCTTCCCTGATCGCGCTTCGAATCTTGTATACAAAGTCATCTTTGAAATGTTCCATTGCTGTTTTGGCCTGTTTTGCAGCTTTTTCACGATACATTTCCATGTGATCAGATGATAATTCCTTATAAAGCTTGTCATACACATCATTATTCTCATCTACTGCTGAGAATGTGCGGTTCGGATATTCCCTTAAATATGCAGTTCTGACTTCCACAAGCTTTCTATATTCTTCTTCCTTCTTCGTTCCGGCATCATAGTATTTCCTTGCTGCACGTTTTTTGAGACGTTCATAGTCTTCGGTGTCTGTCTTCTCGATCTCTTGTGCAAACTGCTGCTCGTACTCTCCATTTGCCGGTAATTCATTCTGTGCACGGATCAATGCTTCATTCTGGTCAATGATCTGCTGTCTGCATTCTTTTAATGCATTCTGTGTTGCCCAGATTGCTTCTTTCATTGCATTGATCTCTTGTTTGCAATCTTCCTGTTTTAACCTGTTCTGGTCTCTTTCCTCTTCCAGACCTTTTAAGGCACCTTCTCTTAATTTTGTCAGCTGATTTTCTAAATCTTCGTATTCTTCCTGACGTTCTTTCGCACGTTCCAGTGTTTCTTGCTGTTTTAAATATTCTTCGGCTGACTGTGGAAGATATTCATAGTCTAAAATAACAACAGCACTTAAAACTTCTTTTTCTAATGGATCTTTTTTATCAAAGATCTTATCCTTTTCTTTCTCTAATTCTTTGATCCTGTGGCGTAAACTGTTGTCTCCAATGTAGGAATTTCTTGTGTACTGTTTTGGATCTAATCGTTTTAACTGGAAATTTTTATAAAGCATTCCATCTGGTGTGATACCAGTACGGCAATTTCTTAATTCATCGATCGTCTCACATTTGATCACACGCCCGATCAAGGATTCTATCAGCTTTTTCACATAAGACTGTTCTGCAAGAACTTCTTCTGACAATGCATTTTCCTCAACCTTCATGTCCTGCTTATCAATCTTTTGTGTGTCTGCAATCGAAATTCTCCAGTATTTCTTCTGATCCATATCACGATAGATTTCCATGGCATCCTTGACGTATTTTGGTTCCACGATCAGTGTTAATTTATTCGATCCTAAATATCCTTCGACCGCTTTATGCCATCTCTCATCTTTCATATCTAACAGATCGGCAAGCACATTTACCTTTACAAAATCACCACATTTTTCGCTTAATTTCGTCTGTAATTCATATCTTGCATCCAGAACTTCTTTTGGATACGCTTTGTTACCCTTTTTCAGTTCTTTCAACTCATCAGAAATGGATTTTTCCTGTTTCTTTAAGGTTCTTAGTGCAGACGCATTATCTTGTCGTTCTTCCTCAGTTTCTTTTCTTAAGATATCCAATGTATGTTTTAATCGGTTTAGATCATCTTCTGTGATATCTCCCTGTTCAAATTTCTCGATATCCCAGATTGCCTGATTTGGCGTAATATCGAGATCACACCATTTTTTTAAGTCTTTTGATGTCTGTTCCCAACGCTGTACGGAATGATTTAACTGTCCTAACAACTCCTGAACATCCTTTTTCCTTGTTGCGATCTGATCGTATCCACTTCCTGCGATCTGTGCTACTAATGCATCGTATTCTTTGGCGAGTTTCTCTAGTTTCTTCTCAAGAACTGTTTCATTCTCTTCCTGTGTCTTTAGATCTTTCTCTCCATCTTCAATCTTTTGCTGTAATAGATGAATATCTGTTTTTAATTTCAGGACATCCAGTTTGTTCATGCGGTACTGACAATAATCCTGTTCCTCTTTTTTGGTCTTGAATTTAACGAAACTTTCTTTGATCTCTTCTAAGCTCTTTGCTTCCTTTAATGTATCTTCGATTCTCTGACGCATTCTTCCATACTGCATCACGCTTTCCTGCATATCTTCAATATGAATGTCCTGCTCCATACAGATGTATTCTTTCACAAAATCTTCGAGCTTGATATTCATTTTAAATGGGATCGCGCGTTTAAACAGTCTTGGGAATTTCTCCATATCAAGACCGCCAAGATAGATGTCATACATCTGTTTTCTAAATCTCTCGTTGCTTGTTCCAAAATAGAAATCTTCTTTTTTGAAGTTTTTCTGCATATATTTGCGGAGTTCCGAAATTGTCATCGCATGTTCTTCCGTACGGTAAGCATTCTCTAAAATGCCGCCTTTGTGCCAGAAAAATAATCTGGATGTATCATTTCTTGCTGTATCTACGTCAAATACAACTCCAAGACATTCTTTTTCGTCAGATTCTGTCTGTGTAAATTCAAGAACGATCGTTGTGGAGAAGTTTTTATTTCTCAAATAAGTAACTTCATCTTTCTCTCCGACCGCAACCATTCCTCGCAGGTATTCGATCAGATTTCGATCGGAATCGTCTGCTGCCGCCTTATTAAAGAATCCACGACCATCTGTATTCGCATATAAAACGATCTGCATCGCATCGATCACTGTTGACTTTCCACTTCCAGAATGTCCGGTAAAAAAATTGATTCCATCGTTGAAACTTAATATTTTCTGATCTATATAATGCCAATTATTCAGGCATATCTTCGATAATGCCAGAAATGGCTGCTTCGTCTTCGTCAAACTCACTGTCTACTTCCTCCTTACTGAAACTTTCGATCAATCTGCGGATGTCATCTCCTAGTAACACGACATTCACGCATGGATAGATCATCATTCTTGTCTCGTCATTTAACTCTTCTAATACATCGAGTGGTTCGATGATCTGATATTTCTTTAATAATGCGATGGAACGACGCATCTCAGTGATGGATGGCAAGGTTCTCATCAGATGGAAATCATTGATCTTTTCATGGATTTCTCCTAATGATGTATACACACTTGTATTCGATGAAGCCTCTGCCATATGTTCATCATACAATAATTTTAAGATCAGAAGATAAATGGTTGATAATCTGGAAATCTTCTCTCCGATCAAAGTTTCTCCTTCAATATAAAAGACTCCAAGATGCAGATTTTCTCTTAATTCGATTCCTGAAATCTTAAAATATTCTCTTAAAAATTCCTGATGCAGGTCAATGGTTCTAAATTCTTTATTGTATACAAGTCTTCCGCTCTTTTTATCATATTTTCTTTCTAATACAAATGTCTGTTTTAACAACGTACGGATCACTTTCGTGACCGCATTTTTTTCTTCGTCATTCAATTCTTCATAATACGGTATCATGATTTCGGTTTCCTCCTTACAAAAGTTAATGCCGGATAGCGGTAACTTCCATTATCGATCAATTTATCGTCTCTCTCGATCGCTTTATATTTACTGTTTCTTCTCGTACTGTAATCGTAAGCAAGGATTAATTTCTCAAAGGACTCTTCATCCCTGATATCAATATCCTTAACTTCCATATGGTCATCATGCATGTAAGCTTCAATGAAATCTTCAATCTCAGCCTGTTGGTATCTTGTATGAATCTTATTTAATCTTAGGACATCTTCTCTTGATAATTCTTCCTGCTGCTTTTCTTCTTCCACCTGACTTGCAAAATCTCTTCGTTTTCTCTTCTTATACAAAGACTTCTCTGAAAGCACTTCAAAATGAGAGAGATTCATACTCTTTCCGACCTTCTCGATCTTTTCCTCGCTGTCCTTAGAATCCCCGATTGTCTTTAACAGCTGGATCATCAGACCCCTTGTATCGGATTCCCCATTCAGCATGTAATTCATACGTGTTACAGTTGCCCTGATATATTTGGAATGTTCTTTATCCATATTGGAAATTCGATGTTCTATGTCATCAAATCCACGCTCGATCGCATTAATGATACTTAAGACATCTTCACCTTTTTCTTTATCTGCTTTCTTCTGTACCTGTTCCATCCATGGAATATCTTCTCTCATTTCTCTTA
>OLOJ01003768.1_pt1 | contig 10367 bp, 8 predicted proteins | sample 1672251 | NCBI WGS metagenome assembly OLOJ01 (sample SAMEA3136664, study PRJEB25190) | human gut metagenome | biome: human gut; feature: human-associated habitat; material: faeces | place: Austria | collected 2013 | reverse complement strand
CGCTCTTGTACTTATTCCAAACTGTGATAAAATCGTTCCGGGTATGCTTATTGCGGCGGCAAGATTAAATATTCCTGCTATCATAGTAAGCGGCGGACCGATGCTTTCAATTAATTATAAAGACAAGTATCGTGACCTTAATACTGCATTTGAGGCAGTCGGTGCATTTAAAGCGGGTAATATCGATGAGGACGAACTTCTAAGACTTGAAAATGCGGCTTGTCCGTCATGCGGTTCATGTTCGGGTATGTTTACTGCAAACTCAATGAACTGTCTGTGTGAAGTCCTTGGTATGGCTTTACCGGGTAACGGCACAATTCCTGCTGTTTATTCTGAAAGAATACGTCTTGCAAAGCATGCAGGTATGAAGATTATGGAACTTCTTGAAAAGAACATTAAGCCGAGAGATATTATCACTCCGGATTCAATTTATAATGCACTTCGTGTTGATATGGCACTTGGCTGCAGTACAAATTCAATGCTGCACCTTCCTGCAATAGCACATGAGGCAAAAGCACCTATAACACTTGATTACGCAAATGAAATCAGTAAAGAAACACCGAACCTATGTCATCTTGCTCCTGCAGGCGAACATCACGTTCAGGATTTGTATGCGGCAGGCGGTGTTCAGGCACTTATGAACGAGCTTTCAAAGAAGAACTTGTTAAAGCTTGATACAATTACCGCAACAGGTAAGACTTTGGGCGAAAATATTAAGGACTGCACTGTACTTGATTATAACGTAATCCGTCCGATAGATAATCCGTACAGCCAAACAGGCGGTATTGCCGTATTAAAGGGTAATCTTGCTCCTGACGGTTCTGTTGTTAAGAGAAGCGCCGTTGCAAAAGAAATGTTGCAGCACGAAGGCCCTGCAAAGGTTTATAACAGTGAGGAAGAGGCTATTGAGGCTATTTATACAGGTAAGATTGTAAAGGGTGACGTTGTTGTTATCCGTTACGAAGGTCCAAAGGGCGGACCGGGTATGAGAGAAATGCTTTCTCCTACATCTGCAATCTGTGGTATGGGACTTGATAAGGACGTTGCTCTTATTACAGACGGACGTTTCTCAGGCGCTACAAGAGGTGCGGCTATCGGTCACGTTTCACCGGAGGCTGTTGAAGGCGGCCCTATCGCATTTGTACAAGACGGCGATATTATTTCTATTGATATAGATAAATGTCAGATTAACTTTAAGGTCAGCGAAGAAGAATTGGCTAAGCGTAAAGAAAATTGGATTCCGCTTGAACCAAAGGTTAAGACAGGTTATCTAAGAAGATACTCAAAGATGGTTTCTTCTGCAATTCAAGGTGCAGTTATGTTAGACGACTAAAGAACAAATGATTATACAAAAAACGCATTTCTTATATGGAATGCGTTTTTTTGTAAGGTTGACAAATCAAATCATTTAAAATATAATGTAGGTAATATATAATAGAAAGAGAGCAAGTATATGCAAGACGGAGTTAAACTTGAACGTAAGACTAAAGATGAACTGAAACAAATAGCGCAAGGTCTTGGAATAGAAAAAATTTCAGCTTTAAAAAAAGATGAAATAATTGCATTGATTCGCGAAAAACGTGAACAGATTGCAAATGAGGAAAAACAGAAAGTGCAACCGAAAAAACGTGAACGTCCGGCAGACGCAGTTGAAGTAAAGGGTGTGCTTGACGTAATGACAGACGGTTTTGGTTTTCTTCGTATGGAGAACTATATGTCGGGCAAAAACGATATATATGTGTCACCTACACAAATAAGAAGATTTAATTTAAAGACCGGTGATGAAATTGTCGGTGATTGCCGACCGTCACAAGATGAAGATAAGTTTTCTCCGTTACTGTTTGTAAAGACTATAAACGGCGACTCACTTGAAATTGCTTTAAAACGCAGACCGTTTGAACGTCTTACACCGATATATCCGAAAGAAAAAATAAGCCTTGATACTGGTGACAGAACAAGAACCGCATCAAGACTTATAGATTTAATCGCACCAATCGGAAAAGGTCAGAGAGGTATGATCGTATCTCCGCCGAAGGCAGGTAAAACGACCCTGTTGAAAGAGGCTGCACAGTCCATTCTTCGAAACAGCCCGGATATGCATCTGATCATTCTTCTGATTGATGAACGCCCGGAGGAAGTAACGGATATCAGGGAAGCGATTCGCGGGGATAACGTGGAAGTCATTTATTCTACGTTTGATGAGCAGCCGGAACATCACAAACGGGTGTCTGAGATGACTATTGAACGAGCAAAACGTCTGGTAGAACATAAAAAAGACGTTACAATCTTTATTGACAGTATCACACGACTGGCAAGGGCATACAATCTGACTGTTCCACCAAGCGGAAGAACACTTTCCGGTGGTCTTGATCCTGCAGCTCTGCATATGCCGAAACGATTCTTCGGTGCGGCAAGAAATATGAGAGAGGGCGGAAGCCTTACTATCCTTGCCACAGCACTTGTGGATACCGGAAGTAAGATGGATGATGTGGTATATGAAGAATTTAAGGGCACTGGCAATATGGAGTTGGTACTGGATCGGAAACTGCAGGAAAAGAGAGTGTTCCCGGCCATTGATATTGCAAAATCCGGAACAAGAAGAGAGGATCTTTTACTGAGTCAGGATGAACAGGAAGCTGTCTATATCATGCGAAAAGCGTTGAATGGTATGAAAGCAGATGAGGCGGTGGAGAACATACTGAACATGTTTACAAAAACCAGAAACAATCAGGAACTGGTAAATCAGGTAAAGAATCAGAAATTTATCTAAAAGCACTTGCTTTTTTATAGAGCATATGTTATACTTTACAAGCTGTTTAAATTTGAGAAAATAGTAAAATATATATAAGAAAATTGGAAGAGGTGAAAGAAATGAGAGAAGGAATCCATCCAGATTATTATCAGGCAACAGTAACCTGCAACTGTGGTAACACATTCGTAACAGGTTCTACAAAGAAAGATATCCACGTAGAAATCTGCTCCAAATGTCATCCATTCTACACAGGTCAGCAGAAAGCTGCTGCAGCTCGTGGACGTATTGATAAGTTCAACAAAAAATACGGCATTAACGCATAAGACAATAAGAAAAGACAAGCGGGTTGAGGTTTTTACAAATCTCAACCTGTTTTTCTCTATAGGAATGTAAGGGAGAAACGATGAAATCTTCAAATATAGGTGGTCAGGCTGTCATGGAAGGTATCATGATGCGCAGTGGAGATCAGTATTCCATTGGTGTCAGAAAACCGGACGGTGAGATCGAGGTGAAGGTGGAGCCATACAGGAGCTGGGCAAAAGACAGTAGCATTTGGAAACTGCCTGTTTTCCGGGGTGTGGCTTCTTTTTTTGAATCTTTGGTTGTGGGGATCCGGTGTCTGATGTATTCGGCAAGTTTTATTGAGGACGAAGAAGAGGATGCGAAGAAACCAGGGAAAGAAAAGACAGAAGAACAGAAAGAAAAAGAAGAAAAATGGCTGATGTATGGGACAATGACATTTTCTGTGATATTTTCCATAGCCCTGTTTATCATGCTGCCGTATTTCCTGGCAGGTTTTCTTCGGAATGTGACGACGTCGGAAGGCGTGATCGCTGTTGCAGAAGCATGTGTACGCATGATTCTGTTTCTCGGTTATCTGGTGCTGATTTCCAGAATGAAAGATATTCAGAGAGTATTTATGTATCACGGAGCGGAACATAAGTGTATTAACTGTGTGGAACACGGACTGGAACTGAATGTGGAAAATGTAATGAAAAGTTCCAGAGAACACAAACGCTGCGGAACCAGCTTTTTGCTGTTTGTCATGATCGTCAGCATTATTTTCTTTTTGTTTATCCGGGTGTCTTCACCGGTACTGCGGGTAGTGATCCGTCTGCTTCTGATGCCGGTTATCGCCGGAGTATCTTATGAGATCATCCGGCTGGCAGGAAAAAGTGATAACAAAATTGTAGCATTGTTGAGTAAGCCGGGGCTGATGTTACAGCATCTGACAACGAGAGAGCCGGAACCGGAGATGGCAGAGGTTGCTATCGCAGCGGTAGAAGCGGTATTTGACTGGAGAAGTTATCTGAAAGAGAACTTTCCGGAACAATACGGAGAAAAGTCATGAGTACATTGAGACAATTGCTTTCATGGGGAAGCGAAACACTGGAGAAAGCCGAAGTACCGGACAGCGGACAGGATGCATGGATGTTGATGGAAGAAGTCTTCGGAATAGAAAAAAGCTATTATTTTCTTCACGGAACTGATAAAATAGATCCGGATGTACAAAAAAGATATGAAGAGATGATCCGGGACCGGGCAAAACGGATTCCGGTACAATATCTGACCGGAAAAGCCTGGTTTATGGGGTATGAATTTCTGGTTAATTCCAGTGTGTTGATTCCACGATTTGATACGGAAGTTCTGGTGGAGGAGACAATAAAACATATTATGCCGGGATGTCGGTTATTAGATGTATGTACCGGAAGCGGCTGTATTTTGCTGAGCTTGCTGGAAGAATGTAAGGGCAGGATCAGCGCGGCAACAGGTGTAGATATTTCCAAAGATGCACTGCAGGTTGCAATTGCAAACAGAAACAGGATGGGACTCACAGCGGATTTCAGAGAGAGTGATCTGTTTTCGGATGTTGAGGGAGTTTATGATGTGATCGTGTCAAATCCACCGTATATTGCCACGAAAGAACTGGAGGGACTGATGCCGGAGGTACGGGAGCATGAGCCGATACTGGCACTTGACGGAATGGAAGACGGGTTATATTTTTACCGGAAAATTGTGGCGCAGGCAGGTGAATATCTGGAACAGGGAGGATGGCTCTGCTTTGAGATCGGATATGATCAGGGAGAGGCACTGAAAGAGATGATGACAGAAGCCGGCTATGGTCAGGTAAAGATCATCAAAGATCTGGCAGGACTTGACCGGGTAGCCATTGGACAGAAAAACAATAATTGGAATGCATTTTGAATCGTAACTGTGAAGGTACTGAACAGTTACGAAATATACCAGGAGGAAGAGAAATGTTTGATAAATTAGAAGATCTGCTGGTTCGTCTGGAAGAAATTTTAAGTGAATTAAACGAGCCGGGAGTTGCAAATGATCCTGCACGTTTTCAGAAGCTGATGAAGGAACAGAGCGAACTGCAGCCAATTGTGGATGCATACAAAGAATATAAAGCGTGTCAGCAGACGGTGGAAGAGAGTCTGATGATGCTGGATGAAGAATCTGACGAAGAGATGCGTGAGATGCTGAAAGAAGAGCTGGCAGATGCAAAAAGCAGAATTGAAGAACTGGAGACAGAACTGAAGATCCTGTTGCTGCCTAAAGATCCGAATGACAGTAAAAATGTTATCGTTGAGATACGCGCCGGCGCCGGTGGTGACGAGGCTGCTTTATTTGCCGCTGAAATCTATCGTATGTATGTAAAATATGCAGAGTCCCGCAGATGGAAAACCGAGCTGATGTCTCTGAATGAAAACGGGATCGGCGGTTTCAAGGAAGTTACTTTTATGATCAATGGTGCAGGAGCATATTCCCGTCTGAAGTACGAAAGTGGTGTGCACCGTGTACAGCGTGTACCGGAGACAGAGTCCGGTGGACGTATCCATACTTCTACGATTACTGTAGCAATCATGCCGGAAGCAGAAGAAATTGATTTCCAGCTGGATCTGAATGACTGTAAGTTTGATGTATTCCGTGCATCCGGTAACGGTGGACAGTGTGTCAACACAACAGACTCCGCGGTACGTCTGACTCATATCCCGACCGGTATCGTAATTTCCTGCCAGGATGAAAAATCACAGCTCAAAAACAGAGATAAGGCACTGCGTGTTCTGCGCTCCCGTCTGTATGATATGGAGTTGCAGAAACGTCATGATGAAGAAGCGGAAGCAAGAAGAAGCCAGGTAGGTACGGGAGACCGTTCCGAGAAGATCCGTACCTATAACTTTCCGCAGGGCCGTGTGACAGATCACAGAATCAAACTGACCCTGCATCGTCTGGATACAATCTTAAATGGTGATCTTGATGAGATCATTGACAGCCTGATCGCAGCAGACCAGACAGCCAAGCTGGCAAAAATGAACCAATAAACAAAATATGTAAATAAAAGGATCGGAGGAAACATCATGGGAAAATATTTTGGTACCGATGGTTTTCGTGGAGAAGCGAATGTGGATCTGACTGTGGAACATGCTTATAAAGTAGGAAGATTCCTTGGATGGTATTACGGAAGAGAACACAAAGCACAGATTGTGATCGGAAAAGATACAAGAAGAAGCAGCTACATGTTTGAGTATTCTCTGGTTGCAGGACTGACTGCTTCAGGTGCGGATGCGTATCTGCTTCATGTAACCACCACACCAAGCGTTTCCTATGTAGTGCGGACGGAAAATTTTGACTGTGGAATTATGATTTCTGCCAGTCACAATCCATTTTATGATAACGGCATCAAGATCATTGGCGGAAACGGGCAAAAGATGGATGCGGAAGTGGAAGCTATGATTGAAGGATATATTGATGATGATGTTCCGAAGATTCCGTTTGCAACAAAAGAAAAGATTGGTCGGACGGTGGATTTTGCGGCCGGACGAAACCGGTACATCGGTTATCTGATTTCCATTCCTACCCGTTCGTTCAAAAACTACAGAGTAGGACTGGACTGTTCTAATGGAAGCGCTTCCTCGGTAGCCAAGAGTGTGTTTGATGCACTGGGAGCAAAAACTTATGTCATCAATAATGAGCCGGATGGAACGAACATCAATACGAACTGCGGATCAACACATATCGAAGTGCTGCAGCAATTTGTCAAAGAAAAACATCTGGATGTAGGATTTGCATATGACGGAGATGCGGATCGGTGTATCGCTGTGGATCATCTGGGAAATGTAGTCGATGGAGATCTGATCCTGTATATCTGTGGAAAATATATGAAAGAGACCGGAAAACTGGAAAATAATACGATCGTCACTACGATTATGTCTAACCTTGGTCTTTATAAAGCCTGTGACAGGGAAGGTATCCGGTACGAAAAAACAGCAGTAGGAGATAAATATGTCTGTGAAAACATGATGGCAAACGGACACAGTCTCGGCGGTGAACAGTCCGGACATATTATTTTCAGCAAACATGCTACTACCGGAGATGGTATCCTGACATCTTTGATGCTGATGGAAGTTATTATTGAAAAAAAACAGTTATTAAATACTCTTGCATCAGAAGTTTCCATTTATCCTCAGCTTCTGGAAAATGTTCGTGTTGCCAATAAAACAGCTGCAAGAAACAACGAAGAAGTAAAGAAGGCAGTTGCCTCGGTGGAGAAAGAATTAGGAGAAGACGGAAGAATTCTTGTGCGGGAGAGTGGCACTGAACCGGTCATTCGTGTTATGGTAGAAGCGAAAAAAGATGCGATCTGTCGTGAAATGGTACAGCGCGTGATTGAAGTGATGGACAAAGAGGGACTGATTTTGTCATGAGAAAAGAGGTACTGGCGGTTGGATGTGCGCTGATGGTGTTCTGCGGCTGTGGGAAAAATAATGCGGCACAACATTATGAAAGTGGCTGGGCGGCTATGGAAAAAAAAGATTACACTACTGCAGTAAACGAATTTCAGCAGGTGATCGATCAAAACAGCAGACTGGCAGAAAGTTACCGGGCAGAAGGAATTGCCTATTATTCAGAAAAGGCCTATCCGGAGGCGATTGCTGCTTTTTCGAGAAGTCTGAACAATATGGATGATCCGGATAAGGAATTTAAAAAAGATGTACAGTTTTATCTTGCCCAGGCACGCATGGATTATGGCGAGGTAGATAAAGCGATTGAAGTGTACAGCGAGATACTGAAGTCCGGGGAAGACGAACAGGCATTCTTTCTGAGAGGAAAGGCATATATTTCCATGGAAGATTATAAAAATGCCGAAAAAGACTTTCAGAGAGCACTGGAAGGCTGTGAAGATTATAATCTGTATATCAATATTTATCAGATTTATGTGGATCACAACAAGGCAGTAGATGGTGATGCCTATCTGAAGATGGCTCTGGAGTTAGAACCTCAGGACGGAGAAGATTGTTATCACAGAGGAAGAATCTACGAATATGAAAAAAATTATGAGGCAGCCAGAGATGAATTGAAAACAGCGATGGAACAGGGATATGAGGATGCCATGCTGCTTTTGGGCCGGGTATATCTGGAGATGGAAGATCCGGCAAGTGCCAGATCCATGTATCAGGAATATCTGCAAAAGAGTGAGCAGGGTGCCAAGGCCTATAACGGACTGGCAATGTGTGATATTTATGATGGTGCATATGATAGCGCACTGGAGAATATCGCACAGGGTCTGAAGGAAAATTCCAAAGAGGACGAACAGGGTCTGCTTTATAATGAAATTGTGGCCTATGAATATAAACGGGATTTTGCTACAGCAAAAGAAAAGATGAAGATATATCTGGAACAGTATCCGGAAGATGAGGCGGCTCTTCGGGAGAACGAGTTTCTTTCTACAAGATAGGAGGAAAAAGCATGTATGAGATGGGGGAACAGCTGGAACGGGTGATTCTGGCGGGCGTACAGACATATGAGTCTGATGATACCGTACAATCTTTATATGAACTGAGAGAACTGGCTGAGACAGCCGGGGCCGTAACTGTTGGGACGATCATGCAAAGCAGAGAGACCATTCATCCGGCAACCTATCTGGGAAAAGGAAAGCTAGAAGAACTGAAAGAGTTGTTGTATGATTTGGATGCCACTGGTGTGATCTGTGATGATGAACTCTCACCGGCACAGCTAAATAATCTGGAGCAGGAACTGGAATGTAAGGTGATGGACAGAACCATGGTGATTCTGGACATCTTTGCGCAGCGTGCAAAGACCAGCGAAGGGAAGATCCAGGTAGAACTTGCACAATTAAAGTACCGGGCGGCAAGACTGGTCGGTATGCGTGCCTCGCTGTCCCGTCTCGGAGGTGGCATTGGTACCCGTGGCCCGGGTGAGAAAAAGCTGGAGATGGACCGTCGACTGATCCACAGCCGGATCGGTCAGCTGAAAGAACAGCTGGAGCAGGTGCAGAAGCACAGGGAACTGATCCGCAGCCAGCGGGATAAGAGTCAGGTGAAGGTGGCGGCAATCGTGGGATATACTAACGCAGGAAAATCCACACTGCTCAATACAATGACACAGGCAGGGGTTCTTGAGGAAGATCAGTTATTTGCCACGCTGGATCCAACGACAAGGGCGCTGGATCTTCCGGGCAAACAGCAGGTTCTTCTGACAGATACGGTAGGATTTATTCGAAAACTGCCGCATCATCTGATCGAGGCCTTTAAAAGTACATTGGAGGAAGCCAAATATGCAGATATGATCCTCCATGTGGTAGACGCTTCCAATCCCCAGATGGATGAACATATGCAGGTAGTTTATGATACATTGCGCCAGCTGGGGGTGTCGGATAAGAAAATGATCACTCTGTTTAACAAACAGGATCTGTGTACGGATAAAGAACAGCTGAGAGATTTTCAGGCCGATCATGTACTTCAGATTTCGGCAAAGAATGGACAGGGACTTGAGAAACTGAAAGAACTTCTTGCGGATGTTTTGCGGGAAGGACAGATTTATATTGAACGTCTGGTTCCGTATGATCAGGCAGGAAGTATTGCCAGGATCCGAAAATATGGACAGGTGGTGCAGGAAGAATTTCTGGCAGAAGGAATTTCTGTGAAGGCTTATGTGCCGATGGAGGTTTACAGTCAGATCTGAGAAAAGAAGAAAAAAGAGGGCAAACCCTTATGGTAAGGTGCTTTTCCCTCTTTATAAGGTTACATAACGTTCATACCATATATTGTGCAAGTAGAAATTGAGACACAATATATGGTAGTTTTTTGTATTGACAGAGGATAATTGGTTTGCTACTATAGTAATCGACACATCCGTAAAGGAATAATTGCGAGAGGGTCAAAAAGCAGGTGAACGTATAAAATACAGCCTGTAAAAGCAACAGGAAAAGAGGATGGAATAATGTTTAATGTGATAAAACGTGATGGAGAAGTTGCAGCATTTCAGCTGAGTAAGATTACCCAGGCGATCGAGAAAGCTTTCCAGGCACAGGAAAAACAGTATACACCGGATATGATGGAGATGCTGGGACTACGGGTAACCGCAGATTTCCAGAAAAAGATAAAAAAAGATCAGGTATCTGTGGAGGATATTCAGGACAGCGTGGAAAATGTGCTGATCCAGTGCGGATATTCTGAGGTGGCGAAAGCCTATATCCTGTATCGCAAGCAGAGAGAAAAAGTAAGAAATATGAAGTCCACGATCCTGGATTACAAAGAAATCGTAAACAGTTATGTGAAAGTAGAAGACTGGCGTGTAAAAGAAAATT
>OLOJ01003763.1_pt1 | contig 10371 bp, 6 predicted proteins | sample 1672251 | NCBI WGS metagenome assembly OLOJ01 (sample SAMEA3136664, study PRJEB25190) | human gut metagenome | biome: human gut; feature: human-associated habitat; material: faeces | place: Austria | collected 2013 | reverse complement strand
TATGTTATTTTGTTTTTAGTCAAGTGTTTTAAATTGGAAATCTGTTCCTACGACAGCTTCAACAGCCTTAGCCATTTTCTTTTCTGCCTCGGTCATCTGATTTTCTGCATTTTCAATGTTGGCAGGGTCATTTGCAATTTTAGCAGAAATTTTATCACGTTTTGGAATGGAATTCAGCGTTGCCTGTACCATCTCAAAATCGTTTTGAGCCATTTCCACCCATTTAGTTTTTGCATCAGAATTGATTTTACCTTCAGCAATTGCATTGTCAACGAACTGTTCGATAGTTTCTTTACGTTTTGCTTCTTCAGCATCTTTTTCTGCTTCCTTCATATCAATCATGCTTAAGAATTCTTCTGGTGTCTTCGCATTTAATAAGTCTTTACGGAAACCTTCATCCATTAATAACGCAGATAATTTAGCTAATGCCTGTAAATGAGTGCTTCCTCCATCAGCTGGAGCTGCAATCATAAAGAATAAGTGAGCAGGCTGACCATCTAATGATTCATAATCAACACCATTAGGCACAGTCATAGCTGCTAACCCTGGTGCTTTTACTGCAGCCACCTGAGCATGAGGAATCGCAATTCCTTCACCAATACCAGTAGAAGTCAATGCTTCACGGGCTAAAATACCTTCTTTGTATGCATCCTTGTCTGAGATCTTTCCAGTTGCACACATTAAATCAATAAGCTTGTTAATTGCTTCATCTTTTGAACTGACTGAGACATTTAATTCAATGCCCTTTAAGTCCAATAACTCAGTAATTTTCATATTGTTTATTCTCCCTTTAATTGTGCGAGACATTCATCAATGAAGTCTCTTTTCGCAAGCGAATATGAATGCTGTTGCTCCACCACATGCAGTACCAAGTGCTAAAGCTTCATCATAATCACCATTATTTAAATAACCAGCCACAAAACCAGCTACCATAGAATCACCAGCACCTACAGAGTTCTTCACTGTACCCTTACATACACCTAAGCGATGTGTATTACCTTTTTCATCTACTAATAAAGAACCATCACCAGCTAGTGAAATCAATACATTACGAGCACCCATTTCCTGTAGTTTATTTGCATACATCACTAGATCTTCTTCAGTTTCTAACTTAACATCAAAGATTTCTTCAATTTCATGATTATTAGGCTTAATCAAGAATGGATGATAAGCTAATACATTAACTAATAGTTGTCCAGTTGCATCTACTACAAACAAGATACCCTTGTTCTGTAATCTTTCTAGAATTTCTTCATAAATTCTAGGACTAATGCATTTAGGAATAGAACCAGAAAGAACTAATACATCACCTTCTTTTAATGTATCAAGCTTTTTGAATAACTTTTCTACATCTTCATCAGTGATTTGAGGTCCCATACCATTGATTTCTGTTTCTTCATCACTACGCATCTTTACATTAATACGTGACATACCTTTTTCTACCTTGATGAAATCAGTCTTGATATCATACTCACTCTTAGCACGACGTACAATTTCATCACCTGTAAAACCAGCCACAAAACCTAAAGCCTCAGACTCATAACCTAATTCTTTAAGAATTGCGGAAACATTAATGCCCTTACCTCCACAGAAAATATGTTCTTCACATACTCTGTTAACTAATCCCTGTTGGAAATGATCAACTGTAATAACATAATCTAATGCAGGATTAAAAGTAATTGTGTAAATCATTTACATGGTCTCCTTTTTCCATAAAAATCTTTTTATTACAGCGCTATTATATGATGTAAATGCTTTCTTTGTCAATAGATTTCATGTAAATAATTTACTTTGATTAATACTAAAAAGTATGACAACTAGATGTAAAAACATCTTTGTCATACTTTTTCTGTTATCGGTCACTATACTAATATATTATCTCTTATCTACCGCAAACATCTCTTCACACTGGATCATAGACTTATGTGCATTCTCTACCATCACTGTTAAGAATAAGAATATAATCTCTATAACAGTCATTGCAGAAACTCTAGAAAAACAGAACTCATCAAGAAAAAGTTTTTCTCTTGTTGCAGTTGTAATATGATATTGTACTTCTTCTCCGATGGCAGAATGAGCACTATTAGTAATACCTAAAGTCATAGCCCCATTCCTATTGGCTATCTTAACTGCTTCTAATACTTTATCTGATTCACCAGAGTTACTAATTGCAATAAGTACATCTCCTTTACCTAAAGTAAAAGAATAAGATAACTGTGTTTCCCATATAGTACCTGCAGTTGTAGGTATACCTAATTCATTAAACTTAAAAGCTGCATCAATAGCCACAGGAATCGTATTTCCTACCGCTACTACCTGTACCCTAGAAGCATCTCTAATACCCTCTAAAATCGCTTTAAATTCGTCTGTATTGATCTGATTTACTGTCTGTTTGAGTTCAGTAATCTTATTCGCAAGAATATTCTGTAATGATTGTGGTATATCCTCTACTGATATTTCATTAGATACTTCACCACTCTTATGTGTATCCACTAATTCCTGTGCTAAAGAGATCTTTAACTGGGCAAAACCTTTTAAACCTACCTTACGACAAAATCTAGATACAGATGCAATAGACACATCACTTGTCTCTGCAAGTTCAGATACAGTCATATCTACGACTTCTTTTGGATTATTTAATATATACTTCGCAATCTTCTTTTCAGCATCAAATAACTGATCATATAGCACAGTAATATTATCTAATACACTTCCCATTTCTTATTCTCCTTCTACAATGAAATTCCTTACATCGTCATGTTAACACAAAAAAATTCTTTACACAAACAAATAGAAAAAATGAGAGAAACATTAATATATACCACTCATTTAAGATGCATCATCATAACAATAATTTGTATCAGTTATCTTTTTTAAAATTTATCATATCAGTATTGTGATCAGATTACTTCTTATCATTATTGATAAGAACGTAAAAAAATAACTACCTCGCTCCCTGGTAAAGTTTGAGGTAGTCATTTACTAAAAACAAATCCAAGGACAACCGCATACTGGCTGTTCCTCTTTTCGACTCCATTATAGTTTACAATCAAACCAAAGTCAATATATACATCTGTTTGAAGCTTCTGAATGAGAAAAAAGAAAAAGCAGACTTTCGTCTGCTTACTCTACAGTGAATTCTTCACCCTTCAACATTTTCTTAATATACTGCTTATTCTGTTCTACACTATTTACATCAGGAATAAGGTAATAAAGTCTTGTATCAGGCATATAATATCCACCCTTCATCATCAAACCATTACCTGCTACCATAGAAGACTGGAATGACCATGAAGCATTGGTATTAAGCTGATCATTCGCAATTCTAGCCATTTCATTCATCGGCATATCAGTCACAAATGTACCTTCAATAGATTTTAAGATATCCGTATAATGAGTAATGATTGCTGGAGAAGCCATCTTTCTAATAATAGCCTGTAGAACTGCCTGCTGGTTCTGTGCTCTATGACGATCACCAGTAGTATAGGCATGTCTTTCTCTAGAGAAGGCTAAAGCCATCTGACCATTCATATGGTTCCATCCTTCTTTAATAGGCTGTCCATTCCATACAGATAAGTCTTTATCTGAATAAACATCAACACCACCTAGGGCATCTACTACTTCTACTAATGATTCAAAGTTAACTCTTGCATAATAGCTAATATCTACATCTAAGAAGTTTTCTACTGTCTTAACTGTATTTTGTGTACCTGTTAAGCCAGAATGTGTGAGTTTATCTTTCTGAGAAGCATCTGCTAAAGTTACATAAGCATCTCTAGGAATACTAGTCAATAATACTTTATGTTCAGGAACATTAATTGTCATTAAGATATTCACATCACTACGTGATACTTCCTGTACACTGCCACGAGAATCAATACCAGAAATATATACACAGAAAGGATTCTTTAATACATCTAGTGTTTTTTCTTCTTTAATCTTATTGTATGATTTAAACTTTGTTGTCCAGATCACTCTTGTATCTTTATCAAAGTTCTTTTTATAGTCTGTAACTAGATCTCTAGAACCTTCATTAATAAGTATTGCATCTACCTTTTTATCATATAATGCATCTACAATCGCTTCTACACCATATAACTCACTCACACCATAGTTAGTAACTTTCTTACTTAAACGGTTCAATGCATCATTTATTTTAGTTCCATTAGGATTATATCCTACTGTCTTCTTTAAGAGATCATTCATCTTTTTATATTTACTATTCTTTCTAACTACTAGTGAATATGTTACATAATCATATTCGCTAGTCACTTTATTGTAGGCTGCTTTACCAGACTGGATAAAGATAGATCCTATAATTAAGAATATACTAATAATAATAGAAATAATCTTACCTGCAAGAGGTCTTTTCTGTACCTTTCTAGATACGACAGGTCCTGGTTTTGCGACTAAATAGACAAGTAGTGCAAGTACTGCCAAGAAAGAACCTATTACTATCAAATAACGCATAGGTAAAACTTTCACAAATATGATACTAATCATAAGTATGATGCTTAATACTATCTGAACACCGATAATAAAACGATGATCAGTCATAAATCCCAATTTCTTCTTCATATTTTATATCTCCCATTCATAAAACAACACGAATATACACATTTCGCAAGAATTGTATAAAAACGTGGTTATACATATATAGTATAGCACATAATCTTAATATTTGTAAAAATATCAGCTAGTTAAATCATTATTTGTTACAAATTTACATTTTTTGTGACATATATATTGTATTTCAACATTTATACAAAAAAAGAAGAGCCTCCAATTAGAGGTTCTTCCTAGTAATATTAAGCTTCTTTCTTCTTTAATAATACATAACCTAATAATGAGATCATTGAGAAGAATGCGAATACTCCTACCATAGTAGTATCACCAGTTGCTGGTTTAGTACTTGGTTTTACTTCTGGTTTAGTTGTTTCTTCTGGTTTAGAAGGAGTAGTAGGTTTTTCTTCAGGAATACTTGGTGTAATAACTGGTAACTTTTCTAATGCTTCCATCGCTTTTCTTAAGTCTTCAGTTAATGCATCTACTTCTTCCTGAGTTAATTCATTCTTATTTTCTAATGCTTTTTCAGTTGCTTTAATGACGTCTAATAAGTTCTTATAGCTCTTTTCTGTATATAACTTACTATCAGTCTTCTTAGCCTGATTAAGCAATAGTTCAAGTTCAGCTGTATGACCACGAGTAATAAGCTTCTTAGAAGCTTCTTCTAATTTATGAGTTAAAGCTTCAATTTCAGCACTTGTATGTTCAGCTTTTAATTCTTCTTTGATTTCATTTAATACAAGTTCAAAGTCTTTCCAGCTAGATGCTGTATAGTCTTCTTCTTTATAAGAAGCCATTCTATTTTCTAATGCTTTTATTTCTGTATCAGTTGCTTTAAGAAGTAAGTTCTTTCTTGCATCCTGTAATGCCTTATGAGCATCTCCTACTTCAGTAACAGTTGCATCTTCTTTATTTAAGATGTCTTCTGCATTCTTTAATGCTTCATTAAATGGTTTTACTGTAGAAGTTAAGTAAATAGAAGTATCTAAATTCTTTAAGTTATTAGAATCGATGTAGTTTCTAAGTTTCTGTTTACTCATAGATGCTTTAGTGACAAGTCCTGCTTTAGCCTGACGCAATGATTCAATCATTGTATTGACTGCATCTTCAGTCGCATCTTTATTAGTCACTAGTTTCTTTGCTTCTACTAATACTTCTTCTAATGCGTTGTAGCTTTCTTCTGTATAGTCATCTTTAGAAAGCTTTTCAATATCTTTAATTTCTTGATCGAGAGCTTTTAAATCACCACGTACAACTAATGCATCATAAGCAGTCTTTAAGTCTGCTTTTGCTTCTTCTAATGCATCCTTTTCACCCATCTGAGTGTTATATACGTCTAATGCGTGAGTTCTTGCTGTACTATATGCTTTATAACTTGTTGTAGTGTACTTATCTTCATCTACATGTAAAGAGTCAATGTAGTTCTTCAAGTCCTTAGCACATTCACTCTTATATTTATCATCAGTTAATGTGATAATTTCAGAAATAGTAGGAATATGATTTTCTTCCCATTCAAACTTTAACTTATATACATTACCATGAGGGATATAGAATTCAATTAAAGATTTTCTTAAAGTACCTAACTGTACCCATTCTTTATCTTCTTCAGGTACATTTCTAGTTGTTACTTCTTTATCAATTAATGCATATACCTTAGCATTGCTGATTTCACCCTTCTGGATAATATTGAATTTCTTTACATCAAGCTTATCAGAAAGAGTATAAGTGATATAACCTGCTTTATTTGATCCTGGTTTATAAGCTGTTAAAAGGTCACCATCAATCATATACTGAGGTTTATAACCTTTTGCTTCTGTGACATTAGAATCAAATGTAGGGTCATTATCTTCAGGCGCATATTCTCCATCATTGATCATGATTTCGTTGAATACAACAGCTCTAGAATGGTTAGATGCAGTAAATAGGATTCTTAAGTAACGAGCTGGTACATGTTCTGCAGTACCTGATACATATACCTTATTAGGATATGTACTAGATGCTTTATATCCTGCATCAGAATCGATACATTTAACCATTGAATCACCAGTGTTTTCAACACCATCACCAATTGTCACAACATCTGTCCAGTTTTCTAAATCACTAGAAACACTGATAATACCATCTCTAATATAGTTATAGGCACTATCCTGACAATACATTGCAATCTTATCGATATTTCTCATCTGACCTAAGTCATAGATAATATACTGTCCTTTTAATGGGAAATCACCAAATTCTGTTGTAGAATCAATGTTGCCATCAAATGCAGCCCCATTGTTTCTAGAATCTTCTGCAACACCCCAAGATGGGTTGATAGTCATAGTTGTCTTATATACGTATGGTGCAGTGATTTCTGTAGAATGTACCACAAACTTATTCATAGTTAACTTCACATCAGAACTCTTCTTATTGATCAAACGTACATAACGTGCATCTGGAAAGTTCTTGTTTAAGTCTTTTACTTCAACCCAGTCATGTGCATTCACTGAAGCTTCTAATACAACTTCACCACTATAATCAAGTTCTAACTGTTTTAGATCTTTAACTCTTGATAACTTCACACCTACATATTGTTTAGGTGCCAAAGTCATTTCTTTTGTATACACTAAATCTGTACGATCTAATGTACTCTTTGAATGTAACTTATAGTCTGTATTTGTATAAACAGCCTTGTCATCATATTCATTCACTACATCAGTATGGTTGAATGTCTTTACCTTCCACCAATAACCTGCTGTATCACTCTGAAGATGTAATTCAAGGTTTCTTACACGAATTGCCTTAGCAGTCAAATCCTGGTCTTCTACATTTAAATGAACAGTGGCATCACCAGCATATTCTTTTAATGTCTTCCAAGTTGTACCATCTTCTGTATATTCTAATGCATATCTAGTGATCTTATCAGTACCACTATCCTGTACGAAATTGATAGTACCTAACTTCTTAGTGTTATTGAATGTAAGAGTCACTGCTGCATCTACTGGAATATAGTCCTTGATTTCTCCTGCTTTATATGGAGATTCAGCAAAATGCGCATATGTAGATTCATTATCATCTAATAAGTTATCTAATGAACCACCCTTTACACCAATCTTAGTCATAGATAATGTACCCTTATCAGTGCTTGTAGAAGGAGTAGTCGTTGGGTTAACTAAGATATCTCTTACACCTAACCAAGTGTTACTCTTATCTGCAGTCGCAATCATACGGATACCCTTAACATCTTTTAAGTTAAGGTCTGTTAATTCTACATTGTTTGGTAAGTCATATTCTGTTTCATTGACATCAGTCCAGTTCTTACCATCAGTAGTATACTGTACTTTTGCTTTTAAGAATGTATCTCTAGGGTTAGAGTTCGCACCCATTCTAAAGATGACATGGTTTACATCAATTGCCTTAGAATACTTGATACCTACATAAGTACCTGCAGAAATAGTATTAGGGCTCTTGTAAACTAATTCTGTAGAAGCATTACCATCAAAGATGTTATCTTCCTTACCATCTGGAGTATCTTCACGGTTAGTGATATATTTCGCAATCTGTTTATCTGGATTAACGATTGTAGATACGACTTCAGATAAATAAGAATCTAATGATTTAATAAATGGTACGATATGCTGTACACCTACTTCAGCATATTCTAAATGGTCTACATAGTGGAAACCATAAGACTTGCTCTTTTCAAAAGCAGCTTGTGCATTGGCATAATAGTCCCAGATAGATGCATTGTCTTCTTCATTCTGTGCAGCTCTAATACCTTTAATATAGTTTAAAGCAGCATTTGTTGTATCATCCCAGCAGTTTAACCAGTAAACAATCTGAGACTTGATTCTTTCATTACCGCTTGCACGATAAGTTTTAGACGCATTCTGTAATACTGTGAATTCGTTGATGATGTCATCAAATTCTTCATCAGTGATCTTTTCACCTTTAGATATTTTAGTCTTGAATGCATTGAGTTTTTCTTTTAATTCAACAGATTCTTCTAAACGAGTCACTCTGCTATCCATATTCTGGTTGATCATATGTTTAGATAATTCTCTTAAAGCAGTTGATGCTTCAGTTTCTTCATAACCATTATGATCCACATATTTGAATGAAGCATTATAGCACTTATTTGCTTCTTCTTCAGTTTTCCAGATATTCCATGAATAACATGCATTACCAAATATTGCGACTTTACTTGGTTCTGACTGCTGCATTGGGTTTAATACAATACCCTGTATCTTAGAAGGATCAACACCTGGATGAAGGAATGTTGTATAACCACCCATGATTAGATGCTTCTTAGAGTTATCAGTACATGGCCAGTTGATCCACATATAAGGACCACGACCTGCAGTATTAGTGAATGAAGAAGTAAAGTTATTAGTTACTTCACCCCATACACGTCCACCAGTCATAATAATCTGTACGTTTTCAGGGAAGTCACGGTAGTAAGACTGACCATAACCCATATATTCCTGAGTACAGAATGGTAATGTCAACTTTAAGCCAGGGTAAGAAGGCTGTAATTCTTTAAGCCAGTTAGACATATCTGTCAATGTTCTTGTATAATTAGCACCACCTACGTTACCAGCATCGTCTGCAAGAATTGCAATCTGACGAACACCAGCATCAATAACCTGTTTAAACTTAGCCTGCATAACCTTTAAGTCAGCCTGATAGTTTGCTTCAGAGTTATAACGGATTGGGTGATTCATATAAGGATGTAAGGCAAATACGAAACGGCATTTAGATTTGTTTCCAGCCTCTGCAAGTGGTTTGATCTTTGTATTGATTTCTTCTTCTGTATAAAGGTCACGCCACTTAGCGTTATGCTTTGGATCATCTTTAGGAGCATAGAAATAAGAATTAAGCTTATAATAGCCTCCCCATTCCATCAATTTACAACGATCTTCTGTTGACCATGGATTCCCATAATAACCCTCAATAAATCCACGGCTTGCAACATCCGCATAATCCTCGATAGAGAAGTTTCTAATTTTTTTCCCCTCTACCTGTTTAAAAATGTGATATAAGCTTGTAAGTCCATAAAAAGCAGCATCCGTATCTTTACCTAAGATAGAAATAGTGCCTTTATCAGACTTTAAAGCATAAGAATCAAGTTTATCAAATAAACCTGCTGAAGTTGTTCCAAACTGTGAATCTACATATTGTTTAGAACCCTTCACACCAACAAGAATGTTTGTCTTTCCAGCTTTCTTTTCACTAGAAATACTTGCATTCATGCCTTTTAATGCAAGAACTTCATTTAGTCTTGCTTTTGTGTCTTCATCAATACCATCTTCATAGACAACATTGACCTGACTTGTCATTTCATAATCCCCATCACTATAATTCATAGAATGTGGATTAGGATAGACTTCATACCCTGTATCAGCTTTTACAGTCACTGGAAAAGCTGATACACAGCCTAATGCAACAAGAAAACTTACTGCATAAGTAATGATTTTCTTTCCTTTCATCATGTTCTCCTTTCTTTTATATTTTGTCTCATTTCATGCTCCTAGTTGATGAAATGAGTATTCAAACATGGATTTTTACAAAAAATAAAGACCAAATAAAGTATGACAAAAAAATGTATGTCATAATCTTTATTTGGTCTTGCCTGCTTAGAGTAACAATCCACATTGACTCAATTAGTATAACAGTATCTTTTATATTAAGCAAGCGTTTTCATATCTTATTTTATGATATTTTTAGGCATTTGAAGTCAGCAGAACATGAAACTGATAATTTAATCATGCCAACAATTAATAGTTTATTATGATTTTTTGATAAGAACGCAAAAAAAATAACTAC
>OLOJ01003758.1_pt1 | contig 10390 bp, 7 predicted proteins | sample 1672251 | NCBI WGS metagenome assembly OLOJ01 (sample SAMEA3136664, study PRJEB25190) | human gut metagenome | biome: human gut; feature: human-associated habitat; material: faeces | place: Austria | collected 2013 | reverse complement strand
AGAGATAAAGGAGTGTGCGTATGATCAATCTGAAAATCGACCCGGAGTTCCAGTCTCAGATTCCTCCTCTGACCGATGATGAATTTAAGCAGCTTGAAGAAAATATCCTGAAAGAGGGCAAGCTGCTCTCTCCTTTGATCGTTTGGAATAACACCCTTGTTGATGGTCACAACCGTTATACAATTCTTCAGAAACATCCCGAAATCTGCTTTTCTACCATGCCGCTCCGCTTTGCAAATCGTGAGGAAGCACTCGCTTGGATTTGCAAGAATCAGCTGGGGCGGCGCAATCTTTCCCCAGAACAAAAGCGTTACCTGCTGGGGAAGCAGTACGAAGCCGAGAAGAAAGCTGCAAAAATCTTTCGGGGCAATCAGTACACTTTAGCAAAGAAAAGTGGTGGTGCTCACGGTGATAACCACCACTCCGGGAAGAAAACCTGCGACCGGATCGCAGAGGAAAACGGTGTCAGCCGTGCCTCCGTTCTTCGTGCCAGCCACTATACACGAGGCATCGACATCGCAGATAATCTCTCTCCCGGCATCAAGCAAAAAGTCTTTTCCGGCGAAGTGAAGTTCACCAACGAAGAAATGTCCAAGCTTGTGCAGGCAAGTGTCGAGCATCGTTCAGATGTCCTTGCTCAAATCCTGCATCCAGAGGCATTGGAAGTGTTGGAATCTGCCAGCGCAGAATTTGAACCTGAAAAAGCGGAACCCGTTCCCATGCCCACACCACAAACAGAAGAATTCCGGTGCTATCATGTACCGGACGAGTTTATGAAGGTTTACAAATCTTTGAGCCGTGCGACCGAAATGATGAAAAACTCATGGAAGAAAACGCTCAAAAACAATCCCAGCTATTTCACTGACCCGGAAAAGCAGAAGGTTCTCCGCTTCGCAATGCAGCGACCTGCTAACTACCTGACTGAAATCGAAACCTATCTGGAAAAGGCTCTTGCAGAAGCCCTTGAAGAAGAAAAGACCGCATAACAGCAGACACCTGTAAGCCATCAACGAGCCCCCAGCCGCAAGTGCAGGGCGGAAAGCATCCGCGCCCTTGCGCCTGATAAAAATTGGAACTTTGATTTTCTCGCCCGACTTTGCCACGGTGGGACGATCAAAGGAGCGTGCGTTTGAACAAAAAGAAAAAGTCCACAAATACTTCCCCTTATCCCGATGAAGTCATTGACCGTCTGGCGCGGGCATGCTACCCGGCCATCCTTGCCTGCTGGAACAGCGAGGAAGGCCAGAGGGAGTTTGCCGCGTGGCAGGCAGAGCAGGCTCATCATGCAAACAACGAAAAACAGGAAGTTCCCACTGGGGAACTTCCTGTTGTACATATCGCTATCGTCTGTGGCTTTTGGCAGGGTGCGTCCGGCAGGGCGCACCCTGTTTTTGTTTTATGCAGCAAGGTTATAGCCTACAAGATTTTTTTCTATAACTCCAAGCATATATAACTTTTGGATTCCCTCGATAATTTCTTGTTCAGTAAACCTCTTTGCCTTCTCCTCCGACCAATTCTTAAATCCAGAAACAATCCCTTCTGCTGTTAAGCCTCCTGAATTTTCAATTAGAAAACAAATTGTTGCTAAACATTCTAGTTCATGATCAGTTTCAATGGAATTTACAAGATTACAAGACTTTATAATCCAAGGAAGCAATGCTTGTAAAGTGTTATTTACCGACTCACTTGTAAGTTTATTGAATAGAATTTTCTCGGCTTCTTGTGTAGAAGATGTTCCATGAAATTGCTGAAATTCACGGATTCCCTTACTGATTATATCAATGGAATGATCATAAGGACCGTATTTATGAGGAACAAACCGAAAATATTTTTTTGAGGAAAACAAATCCATGAAATACGCCGCTTTTTGCAAACGAAGACTATTAAACTTTTTTAAATGCCCTTTTAATTCCATTAACACGAGTGCTGATGTGCTCAGTTTTGGCTCTTGTGTTGGCATTGTGGAAAAGTTTCGAGAAGGCTCATAAATATAAATCGCTACCTGTTTGGCTGTATCCTCTAGTTTTTTTGCCAAAACCTGCTTAACATCATTCCAAATAAGACCACCATTACCACTTCCCAACGGTGGAATAGCTATACTCTTTATGTTAAGTTCTTTTATTAGTAAAACAAGCGCATCCAACCCCTCCTCAATATATTCCATCCGTGATTTCTCACGCCATTTATCTTTAGTTGGGAAATTAATAATGATTTTTTCGCTTTCCTTATAAACGTGAAGTGTTCCGGGACGGAGTGTACCATTTTTACACGCCTTAACATAGTCTTTGTTGTTGTTTGGAAATTTAAGTTTAAATTGATAGGCGATTCCCTTCCCCATATAACCTTCACAGTTTACTGTGTTGACAAGAGCTTCCGCATCGGACTGGAGCAAATCTCCTGTTGTATAGAAAAACACTTGAATCACCTCCCAATTAAATTATCGACTTACGGGAAACATACTAGGCATAACCTGTATCCTATCCTTAATAGCTGCGGCATTTTCCATTTTTAAGATCTTTTCTTTTGCCTTTTCACTATAAACATAAATATATGCAAAATCCGATACCGGAACACATTCCTTCACAACGCATTCTGCCATACATGCTTTCCGGATCTCTGCATTTTTATAATCACGATGATTTCTATCGTCTAATATATTCCATCGAACTTTCTTAAAACCTTCTCCATAAGAATAAAGATCTGGAGCATCCCTATCCAATGGATGTGATGGAATTATTTGATAATTATTGTGTTCACAAATACTCCTCCAAACAGCAATGATTGCCATATTTTCTGATCCATATTTTTCGCACACCGCACCATCAAATGGATTTTTGGCAAAAAAATGAAATAAGACATATTGCGAAAGAGCTTCCTTATATCGCTCACGTTTATTTAAGATTTCTGGATCAGCAATGTCAGTAAAGTGTATATCGCGGTTTTGTAATAAGCATTTTCGAGAGAGCAGACCAAATTTTAAAATCGAAGGCAGATTATCTATAGATGTTATATGATAAATTAACTTTCCAGTACTCGGTGCAGTAGCCATGATCTCGCCTCGCATCATTTTAAAATTCTAAAATTACCCATGATGATTATATCACAAAAAAAGCCACTCTTCAATATATCCAAATATTTTCCATTCATCGTTGTGTTCGATGTCGATAACAAGCATGTTATGAAAGCAATTTTTTCGGCATTCACACAAGATAATTCTAAAAACCATAAGATTTATGTAGATCGTATAATATATGTGACCGGATTCTTTATAATCTGTTTTCAGTCGTTGGCCATTGAATAGCTTTGTCTTTATACGTATAATGTTTCATGTAAGTATTTAATGCGGCTCCACGAGCTATTCCATACTGCCCACCATTTCCAAGAATAATTTTACAATTTGAACCAGAAAACGAAAGAGTGTGACTGCTTTTTAATGCTTCTATATCTCCACGAAGTGCCGATATATTGTCGAATATTCTTCCGCTTAAGATTAGAACATCCGGGTTGAATACATTTATTATAATATTTAACAAATAGCCAAGATATTGTGTCAATTTTTTATACTTTTCTGGTGATAAATTTTTTAATTTTTTGGCAGTCGAATTTTCTCTATAAGTTTTGATTGATACTGCATCGAAAACATCTTTTCGAATGAGCCATTCAACGCATTTTTGATGACAAAAAGGACAAACATCGTGATCATCTATTTCGTCTTTTTTCATTTCTTTAGCAAAGTTTATCACTCCGGTATGCCCAATTTCGCCAAAAGAATTTGTTGAACCAGTAATCAATGTGCCATTAATACAGCCTCCCAAGCTTATACCTGTTCCCATATATAAACATAGGACATTTTCCTTAAACGCAACGCTGCTTTCGCTGTGATCTTTATATAGAAGTTCTTTTTCATTTATAAAGTTAACTTTAGCGTTGTGTTCTATATAAATAGGAATTTTATATTTCTTTAAACTATTGTAAAGATCGTGCTTTAGTATTCCACGAAGTTCTTTTCCATTTAGACTTGGAATATTAGGGCATGCAATAATTTGTTCTTTTTGTGAATCAACAATTCCGGGAAAAGCCAAACCAATACCTAACAATTTTTGTGTGTCATCATCGAGTTCAAAATATGCTTCTATTATTTCTGTAATAACATCAGAAATTACATCTTGTAGAGATGATGATTCAAAGCAGAAATATAATTCATTTGGTTCCACCGTGCGCCCTTTTGATATTTTGTACTGCTGACTCTTATCAATTAAATATTTAACTTTATTCATGGAAAAACAACTTGACATCTTTTGCATTTCCATATGTGACAACATATTAAACTGCGCATCGCAGAAAACAGCCTTGATTTCTCGTGTCCCTACTGAAACACCCAGAAAATAGCCTTGGTTACATACAATTGCTTCTTCATCATTTTTTATATCTGAATCTTTTCGTATGTTTCCTGACTCTTGCAATTGCAAATATACCTTTTTTACAGTTGGCCACGATAAGCCACTATATGTCTCAAGTATTGATCTATCTGATGATTCCGATCTCCGAATTGCATCTAGAACAGCAAAATCTGTTCCATTAAGCTCATCAAAGCCCTTCATAAGAGTGTCTCCTTCGATTTAATGAAAATATGCAATCTAACAAAATTGTATATTATATAATACCATAATTCTAGAGAAAAAGTCAATCGAGGCAATCTACTTTTTCATTTTTTATCAAACAAAATCATTCTAAAAATCGAACGTATCGATTTTTTTGGTTGAGTCTTTTGTGTTTTTTGCCGAAAACTGTGTTGCATTTTCGTTTAGGCTGCCTATAGACAAATCACCACAGATTTGATGTTTTATTAACAGAAACACATAAGGGGGTTTTAATTATGCTGTACATTTAATGAGGGGGACATCTAAGCCCCCAAAGATAAGTCATATGTAACAAATCATCGGACAATGAAAGGGGCTCGACCAGTATGAAAAAGAAGCAATACGTTCTTAGTGTCCTTTGTCTCGCTTTGATGATTAAGGCAAGTTCATCACCTATTGTAGTAAACCTGAACAATAGTTCTCCCTCGGACATTAACATTACTTTGCCTAATAGTGAAATTTCTGATTCAACATCGTCAATTGATGCAGATTGACGCATTCTAAATATACTACGGCCTACCACAGCTTTTGTGGTAGGCTTTTTTATTAGCTCAGTTCGAAACTATCAGCTATATTGGTGGTGCCAATATTAAAATATATTATATCAAAGGCAGGATACTACCGTCATGGTGATACCCTGCCTTTGTTCGTTCTTGTTTACCGTTCCGTGTAGTCCTTCCGCAGAACTTCCGATAAACAAAAAACGTACCCGAACCCTTTTTCGTAAAGAATCGGGTTCGAGTACGAACTGTATGGTGGACGGTACAGGACTCGAACCTGTGACCTCCTGCACGTCAAGCAGATGCTCTACCAGCTGAGCTAACCGTCCATGTCATATCGACTTGGATAGTTTACCACAGCTTTTTGCAAAAAGCAAGACCTTTTGTGCTTTTTATGCGTTCTTTTTTACTTTTCCGGCGAAAGTGCCCGGCGGATGATATCGTACAGCACCGGCTTCATGGCGTCGATGTTGTCCGGCTTGCCCTCCAGAATGCTGGAATAGCACACTGACATACACATACTGCCAAGGGCGGTGATGCGCTGGTAGACCTCCCGCTCACTACGTCCGGCCATCTCCGGGCTGGAAAGCACGATGGCCAGCAGCTTGCGCATCAGAGGCTCGGCTTCCCTGCTGGCTTCGATTTGGTCCAACCCGGGCCAGACGAAGTTGCGCTCCAGAAACCGCAGCACCAGCACATCCTGCCGCAAAGCCTCGATGATATGGTCGATGACGAACACTACCTGCGCGGTAAAGTCGGGCAGCTCGGGGTGCTGCTCGACCGCAAGGCAGGCATCGTTCAGCAGCTGGTAGCTCACCCGCCCCAGCAGCGCCTGCATCACCGCGCCCTTATCCTGAAAATACAGATAAAACGTGCCTTTGCCCACCTTTGCCCGGCTGGTGATATCCTCCACGCTGGTCTTGGCGGTGCCCCGCTCCAGAAACAGCTCGTAGGCTGCATCCAGCAGGGCGCGCCGCTTTTCCTGCTTCTTCCCTTCCACGGTGCTCATACTTTGGGTAGATTCCTCTTTTCTCTGAATTTGGACGCAGGTATGTGCCGCGTCCGGTCTGTGTACCTTAGTTTAGCAGTCCTTGCCAGTTTGTGCAAGCCCGGTTTACTATACAATTTTTTGCAGGTGATAAAAAAACTGACTTTCGGTCACTTTTTCTGCTTGACACTCTGCCCGGGGTGGATATAATAGTGTTTGCCCGGAAGATGACCGGCAGTCAGTTTCGCGGGCTTTCCCAATCAACTTTCTATTCTGGAGGGTTCTCATGAAAAAGATCGCACAAGGCATCGTGCGTCTGCGCAAGCTGATCTTAACAGTGGCCGTGCTGCTGTTGATCCCTTCCGCGATCGGCGCCATTGCCACCCGCATCAATTATGACATCCTCACCTACCTGCCGCAGGATCTGGACTCCATGATCGGCGAGGTAGCCCTTGAGGACGATTTCCATCTGGCCTCCACCGGTATGATCACGGTAGAGGGCCTGCCAACCAATGAACTCATCGCCATGAAAAAGGAGATAGAAGCCGTGCCCGGCGTCACCCAGACCTTCTGGCTCAGCGATGTGATCGACCCCAGCATCCCCACCGCCATGCTGCCTGCCGATGTGCAGCAGTTCATGTTCGGCAAAAACGATTCCACCATGCTGATCGTCCGCTTTGACGCCCCCAGCGCCAGCAACGAGACCATGGAAGCCGTCAAGCAGATTGAAAAGCTGCTGCGCAAGGACTGCTTCTTCGGCGGCATGAGCGTCATTCTGCAGGACACCAAGGCACTGGTCAATCAGGAAATGCCCCTGTACATCCTGATCGCCGTGGGCGCCAGCCTGCTGGTGCTGTTCCTCTCGCTGGAAAGCACCATCACCCCGCTGCTGTTTATGCTGGGTCTGCTGTTCCCCATCGCGTACAACTTCGGCACCAACATCTTTCTGGGGCAGATCAGCTACATCACCGAGGCACTGGCCACTGTGCTGCAGCTGGGCGTTACGATGGACTTCTCCATCTTCCTGCTGCACCGCTATGAGGAAGAAAAGGAGCTGCGCTCCACCAATGAAGAAGCCATGGTCAGCGCCATCTGCAAGACCATGACCTCCATCTCCGCTTCCAGCCTGACCACCATTGCAGGCTTCCTTGCACTGTGCGCCATGCGTCTGACGCTGGGCCGCGATATCGGCCTTGTCATGGCAAAGGGCGTGGCACTGGGCGTTATCTGCACCGTGGTCATTCTGCCCGCCCTGATCCTTACCTTTGATAAGTGGGTGGAAAAATACAAACACCGCACCGTTATCCCCCGGCTGACCAAGCTGAGCTACTTTGTTTCTAAACATTCCGTGCCCATCGTGGCCGTCTTTATCCTCATCCTTATCCCCTTTGCCATTGCGCAGAACAAGACCAGCGTGTACTACACCCTGTTCGACTCCCTGCCCCAGGACCTGACCGGCATCGTGGGCACCAACAAGCTGGGCGAGGACTTCGGCATGACCACCAGCCACTTCATTCTGGTGCATGACGACCTGACCGCTACGCAGGTGTCTGACCTGTGCGATGAGCTGAAGGACGTGGACGGCATCACGCAGGTGGTAAGTCTGGATTCCATTACCGGCCCTGGCTTTGACACCGAGCTGCTGCCCGACAGCGTGATGGAGATCCTGCAGTCCGGCGGCTACAAGCTGATTTTGGCCAACAGCTCCTACAAGACCGGCACCGATGCCATCAACAACCAGCTGGACCAGATGATCCGCCTGATCAAGGCGGTGGACCCGGAGGGCGTTATTACCGGCGAGGGTGCCATGACCAAGGACCTGATCGAGGTGGCTGACGTGGACTTTAAGAATGTCAACGTCTGGTCCATCCTGGCGGTTCTGGCCATCATCGCCATCTCCTTCAAGAGCATTTCCATCCCCGTGCTGCTGGTTGCCAGCATCGAGGCCGCCATTGCCATCAACATGGGCATCCCGTACTTTACCGGCACCGAGCTGCCGTTCATTGCCAGCATCGTCATCGGCACCATCCAGCTGGGCGCTACCGTGGACTACTCCATCCTGATGACCACCCGTTACCATGAGGAGCGTGCCTTTGGCCGCACCCCCAAGGAGGCTGCTCAGCAGTCTCTGGAGCACTGCAGCCAGTCCATCCTGACCAGCGGCCTTACCTTCTTTGCCGCCACCGTAGGCGTGGCTGCCATCAGTAAGATGGAGCTGCTGAAGAGCATCTGCCTGCTGATCTCCCGAGGCGCACTGATCAGTATGGCCGTCATTCTGGTCGTTCTGCCTGCCGCCCTGATGCTGTGCGACTGGATCATCCGCCACACCACCCTCAAGTGGATGGTGCCGGAATCCGCCAACGCCAAGAAATCTGAAAAGGAGTAATCTGCCATGAAAAAATCGCTTCGTTTCGCCAGTGCGGCGCTGGCCCTGACCCTCGCCGCCAGCTGCGCTGTGCCTGCTTTTGCCGCCGGCAGCAGCAGCTTTTCCAAAGATGAGACCGTGTACGCTGTGATGAACGGCGACGGCTCCCTCAAGAGCACCACCGTCAGCGAGCACCTGTACAACGCAGGCGGCCTGTCCTCCGTGACCGACAAGTCCACCCTGACCGACATCCAGAACACCGAGAGCAGCGCCGAGTTCACCCAGAACGGCGACGAGCTGGTGTGGAACACCGATGACACCGACGTGTACTACAAGGGCAGCACCGACAAGACCCTGCCCATGGATGTGAAGGTCACCTACGCCCTGGACGGCCAGGAAGCCGCCCTGGAGGACCTGATCGGCAAGAGCGGCCACCTGACCGTGACCGTGAGCCTGAAGAACAACGAGACCGGCACCGTGGAGGTGAACGGCCAGACCCGCAGCATCGTCACCCCGCTGATCACCGCCGTGGGCGTGATCCTGGGCAGCGATGCCTCCAACGTGACCGCAGAGCACGGCGTGGTGGAGAGCGCCGCCAAGAGCAACGTAGCCGCCTTTGTCACCCTGCCCGGCGTCAAGGACTCCCTGTCCGGCCTGCTGCCCGATGAAGTGAACAGCATCGAGGATTACCTGCAGGACACCGTGACCGTGGAAGCCGATGTGACCGAGCTGACCTGCCCGCAGATCATGGTGGCCTGCGCCACCAGCACCGAGGCTCTGGGCACCGACAATGTGTTCGACCTGAGCAGCATCAATGAGCTGACCGACGGTATGACCCAGCTGAACGACGCCATGAGCCAGCTGATGGACGGCGCTTCCCAGCTGGTGGACGGCACGGCCCAGCTGGCCGACGGTGTGCTGGCCCTGCTGGACGGTGCCAACACCCTGAACAACGGTGCTGCCGCTCTGGACGACGGCCTTGGCCAGCTGACCAACGGTCTGGACACCCTGACCTCCAACAACGCCGCTCTGAATTCCGCTGCACAGCAGGTGGCTGACGGCGTGCTGGCTTCCGCCAACAAGACCCTGAAAGAGGGCGGCCTGATCGACAACGACATGACCTGGAGCGACTACGTCTCCGTCATCGACAACATCCTGACCATGAACGACAAGACCCTGGCCGCCGGCCGCCGCAAGATCGTGCGCACCGTGTGGGAGCAGGCCCCCAGCTTCAAGGACAGCCAGCTGGACCTGGCACTGTACCTGGCTGCCACCAAGACCAACCACGACCTGGAGGCCGCCCTCAAGCTGATGCAGAGCTATGACCCCTCCATGATCACCGGTCTGGTCCAGCTGCTGACCAGCGAGGACGCCAAGAACACCGCCCACGAAGAACTGGTGTATCAGGTGAAGAACAGCCAGGATATGGCCGATGTCGCCGCCCTCAAGACCAGCCTGTCCCAGATCCAGGTGTTCGTCTCCAGTGTGAACCAGTACACCGCCGGTGTGCAGTCTGCTGCGGACGGTGCCCACTCTGCCAAGGACGGCAGCGCCCAGCTGGCCGCCGGCACCCAGACCCTGTACGATGGCGTGAACACCCTGAACAACGGCGCAGGCCAGCTGAGTGACGGCACCGTGCAGCTGAACGACGGCCTGAACCAGTTCAACGATGAGGGCATCTCCAAGCTGACCGGCGCTCTGGACGCTGACCAGCTGCACGACCTCAAGACCGTGCTGGATGCCATGGCCGACCGTCTGGAAGGCTACAACAGCTTTGCCGGTGCACCGGACGGTGCCGACGGCAGCGTGAAGTTTGTGTACAAGACCGCTGAGACCGTGGCTGCTGCGGACACCACCGCCGCCGAGACCGAGACTGTGAAGGAAGGCAATGTGTTCA
>OLOJ01003753.1_pt1 | contig 10415 bp, 8 predicted proteins | sample 1672251 | NCBI WGS metagenome assembly OLOJ01 (sample SAMEA3136664, study PRJEB25190) | human gut metagenome | biome: human gut; feature: human-associated habitat; material: faeces | place: Austria | collected 2013 | reverse complement strand
TGTGCGCGGCGGCCTGGGCCGCGCCGGGGCCGGAGAGACGAAGGATCCCCACTCCGCCGGGTCCGGGCGGGGTGGCGATGGCTGCAATGAGTTCGGACATGGGCTGGCCCTCCTATTCGATCCATTTGAGAAGTAACGAAGAAGCAGTTTTCCACCCCCTGTGGAAGGGATGTGGAAAACTCTGTGGATAATGTGCAAAACCGGCCGCCCGGATGTTGGGGCGGCCGGAAATGAACGGAAAAAACGGCGTCTCAGCCCTCTTCCTCGATGCGCTTGGCGATGGCGCGGGCGGCACGGACGCCGGAGGCGCCGGCCTGGGCCAGGCCGCGGGTGATGCCGGCCCCGTCGCCGGCGGCGAAGAAGTTCTTCAGCGGCGTCTCCAGGTCGCTGGTGAGCTTCAGGCGGGCGGAGTAGAACTTGACCTCAGCGCCGTAGAGCAGGGTGTCATAGTTGGCGGTGCCGGGGGCCAGCTTGTCCAGGGCGTAGATCATCTCAATGATGTCGTCCAGCTGCCGCTTGGGCAGGGCCAGGGACAGGTCGCCGGGGACGGCGGCAGTCAGGGTGGGGTGCGTGGTGGACTTGCTCATGCGGTGGGCGTTGGAGCGCACGCCGCGGATCAAATCGCCGAAGCGCTGGACCAGCACGCCGCCGGCCAGCATGTTGGAGAGAGAGGCGATGTGCTTGCCGTAGCGATACGGCTCGTTGAACGGCTCGGTAAAGTGGTTGGAGACCAGCAGGGCGAAGTTGGTGTTCTCGCTGCGGAGCTTGGGGTCGGAGTAGCTGTGGCCGTTGACGGTGTGGATGCCCTCCACGTTCTCCGAGACCACATGGCCGTAGGGGTTCATGCAGAAGGTGCGGACCTGGTCGCCGTACTGCTTGGTGCGGTAGATGAGCTTGGACTCATAGACCACGTCGGTGATGTGCTCAAAGACCAGGGCGGGCAGCTCCACGCGCACGCCGATGTCGATCTGGTTGTTGGTCATGGGCAGGCCCAGCTTCTGACATTGGTGGGCAAACCACTCGGCCCCGGAGCGGCCGGGGGCTGCGATGAGATACTTGGAGAGGTACTCGTCGCCGTTGGCGGTCTCCAGGAGATAGCCGCCCTCGGCCTGACGGATCTCCGTGACGGCGGTGTTGAACTGGAAGTCGATGTTCTTCCGCAGGTCCTCATAAATATTCGTGAGGATACGCAGGTTGTTCTCGGTGCCCAGGTGCTTCACGCGGGCCTGGAGCAGGTGCAGGTCAGATTCCAGCGCCCGCTTGCGCAGGGCCTGGGCCTCAGGGGTGTTGGTGGAGAAGACCTCTCTGGTGGCACCGTGGGCGGTGTTGATCTCATCCACATAGTCGATCAGGTCCATGACCTCTTTTTCCGGGATGAAGTCGGTCAGCCAGCCGCCGAAGGCCGTGGTGAAGTTATACTTGCCGTCGGAGAAAGCGCCCGCACCGCCGAAGCCGCACATGGTGTGGCAGACCTTGCAGTCGATGCAGCTCTTGACCTTTCCGGCCACGATGGGGCAGCTGCGGTGGTAGATGTCCTGGCCCTGATCGACGATCAGCACCTTCATGCCGGGGTTCCTGTGGATCAGCTCGTACCCGGCAAAGACGCCAGCCTCGCCGCAACCCAGGATCACGGTATCATAGGTTTTCAGCATGGTGATTCGTTCCTTTGTTCGTTTCAAAAATAAGGGGAAGGGCAAGCCTTCCCATCCGTTGCCTTATTGTACCATATCCCGCTACCCGTGTCCAGTATGCAGGGAATTACAGCGAGAATCCAATGGAGGCAGTACCAGGCTTTCTTTCCCCGCAAATCTTGTCGAACGCTGTTGTTTTTGTTATACTATCCCTGCTGCCGACCCTTCGGCGAGAAGGGGGGTGAGCTGACATGGGTGCAATGATCGCATCGTTCTTTTTGTCTATCTTGGCAGGCGTAATCTCTTACTACATCTGCAAATGGCTGGACGACAAAAAGAAAAAGAAATAGCGCGGCAGTCAGCCTGGGGCGCCATAAGCTCTGCGTCTCTGTGAAGTAACACAACATACAAATGAGAATAGAAAACCCTGGAAGGAGAAAGCTTCCAGGGTTTTCGTTTTGTAAGCTGATATGGATGAAATTTCGCATCGTTTTCGTCCATCATCAGTATAGTCTATTCCCGGTCTGCTGTCAAGTAGAACGAGCCGACTTTTCTCCCGCTCAGCACGCTTACCCTCTCTCCACCAGTTCCTGATACCGCCGCATCAACTCCGCCACGCAGGAAGTCTCCGTCGTTGTCTTAATATCAAACCCATACGCCCGCATCACAGCCTTGTCGTTCTCCTGGTGCGCCTTCCGAAGCTCCGGTGGCATCGTCGTTTCATCGTAGAGGTCCGCCAGACTGCAATCCGGATAAAGATCCCGCGCATCCAAAATCGCCTGCGCCGTCCGCTCGATCTTCCCCTTCTGCTCTTCCGTAGGCGTAGGCCATGGGAAGTTGTTGTAGACCGTTGCCCCAGAATACTGATAGTCACTTTTTAGCCGTCCACAAACCGTTCTCATCCACGCCATGTGAACGTTGGAAGTAAGTATTCCGAAGTGATAGAGCGTTGCACCAGGAACAATCAACAATTTATTGCTTGCAATCACACTTCTGTCCATAAAACCAATGGGAATATACCGCCGCCGTTCAGAGGATACCTCAGGAATACATAAATAGTTGCTGTCAGTCTGAGGTGTAGAGAAAAACAAATATGGCTTATCTGCAAGCGCTCTTGTTGGTGCTGCCGAACTTGCCAAGCGCATTTGTCGTACTGCTTCTAAGCGCCGCATAATTTCAGTATTTTTGCGGTAAACAGCAGGGGAAATGTCCTTTAGCCACAAACAATATCTAATTTCATCGTGATTGATAAAATCTTTTGAACCAACGTAGCGGCGAACACACGGTGCAATACTTGCATCCCTAGCTATTAAATCATCCCGCTCAGTTTGTGAAAGAATCAGGTTGCCACCATCTGATGGCTTATTTCCAGCAGTCATACGAGGAACCTTGCACAGTGCAGAACCTCGGCTCTCAATCAGAATATCTGGCGCATCTACTAAATACGGGTTGATATTTTGTACTTCTTGCCCGGTCATCCCACTCGTGTAAATGTATTTCGGCTGAGTATTGTGCGTATTACTGAAGCCAATAATCACACAATGCACAGCAGCTTTTTCTTTCGCTTCACTATTCCACTTGAATGTGCGATATGCAAAATCAATATGAATGCCATATGTATTAAGGAGTTTTTTCCAAAGTGGCGAAACTTGCTCCCCTTGTGTAATACTATTTGTAGATACGAATGCAGCTTTAATCGTTGTATTTTTCATTAGGGCGGCTGCTTTGTGATACCACGCACCAACATAATCAATACTATTAACTCGTTTCCCCTTCCCGAAAACAGCGATTGCTTCCTCTTTTTGTACTTTCGTCATCATAGACGCCCCCACAAACGGTGGGTTGCCCATGATGTAGTTGAGGTTGGTTTTGGGGATAACAGTCTCCCAATCCAGGCGCAAGGCGTTGCCCTCGGTGATGTTGGCGTAGGTTTTCAGGGGGAGGAAGTCCAGGCTCATGTGGACGACATCTTCTGTCTCCTTCATCATCTGGCTCTCTGCGATCCAGAGGGCAGTTTTGGCGACGGTGGCGGCGAAGTCGTTGATCTCGATGCCGTAAAACTGATGAATGGAGACTTGGATGGGGTTGAGCATGCCCATGACGATCTGGTCTTTGAAGAGCAGGGAGAGGACTTCGTTTTCCAGGCGGCGGAGGGAGAGGTAGCTTTCCGTGAGGAAATTGCCGGACCCGCAAGCGGGGTCCAGGAAGGTCAGGCTGGCCAGCTTGGTTTGATAGTCTCGGAGCTTGGCGGTGCGGGTCTTTTCTACGGCGATCTCTTTGATCTCTGCCAGCTCCCGCTTGAGGTCGTTCAGGAAGAGTGGGTCAATGACTTTGTGGATGTTTTCAATGCTGGTGTAGTGCATCCCGCCAGAACGACGGGTCTCTGGGTTCAAGGTGCTTTCAAAGACAGCACCAAAGATAGTGGGGCTGATGACAGACCAGTCAAACCCCGCACTGGCCTGCACCAGGATCAGGTCGATCACTGCCTCGCCCAGGCGGGGGATCTCGATGTTTTCATCGGCGAACAGGCCGCCGTTGACATAGGGGAAGGAGGCAAGGTCTTCGTCCAGATAAGGGTCCCGCTCTTCCGGCTTTTGGTCCAGGACTTGGAAGAGAGAAATGAGTGCCCTGCGGTCCTCGGCGCGGTGCTGCTCCAGATAATCGTGGAACTTGTTTCGACCGCCGAAAATACCAGCGTCTTCGGCATACAGGCAGAACACCAGACGGACACACAGGGCGTTCAGGCTTTTCAGCGTGTCCGGGGAAGAGGGGTCTTTATATTGTTTTAAGATCGCGTCATAGAGAACGCCAACTAATTCACCGGCTTGCAGGGAGACTTCCATTTCTTTCTGGATCGTCGTGTTGCCGGTGTCCACCAGGAATTGCAGGCGATGGACCTCTTTTTCCAGGTCTGCCAGAGGAATGACTTCCGGCTCACCATTGGGGAAGTTCATGTCATGTATCTCAAAGGCTTCAAAGTTGCAGACAACGATCCAACGGGGCGTCTGGTTAAAGGGGAGATACCCGGCATAGCGTCGGGCCTGCTGATATGGCGTCAGCAGTTGACCGTCGGATTGCTTCAATCCCTTTTTGAAGCTGATCCCTCTGCTCTTCTGCTCGATCAGCACTCTTGTTTGAGGGATGTAACCGTCAATAAAACTGGTATGTGCCAACTTGACAGGGAGTTCAAATTCCATGAATTTTTCCGGTTCTTCTATACCGAATACATTCCGCAGTAAGCCCATCCAGAAGCGAGAGGTATCTTGCTTTTCGTCACCATGCCCGGCCCAATCTGCAATGAATTTTCTAACGGCTTGCCGCTGCTGTGCCTCTGTCATATCTGTTTCCTCCCTGCGATGTTTCTGTTTTTAATCTTCGATCCCAAACAGCCGCTTGCCGTTTTCTGTGGTTGCCTCCTCCACCTCCTGCGTGGTCAGGCCTTTGATCTGGGCGATGGTTTCGGCCATGCGGTAGACGTAGCGGGAGTCGCACCGCTTGCCGCGGTAGGGCGTGGGGGCCATGTAGGGGGCGTCTGTTTCGACCATGATGCGGTCCAGGGGCACGGCGGCGATGACCTCCGGGGCTTTGCGGGCGTTTTTGAAGGTGATGGTGCCGGTGAAGGACAGGTGCCAGCCCAGCTTGATGAGGGTCTTGGCGTCCTCCACGCTGCCGGAGTAGCAGTGGAACACGCCGCGCACACCGGGGAACTCCTTCACGATAGCCAGGCTGTCCCCGTGGGCCTCCCGGTCGTGGACGATGACGGGCATATCTAAGCGCTGCGCTAAGGCGAGCTGGGCGCGAAAGACCTCTTTTTGCAGATCGCGGGGGACCTCCTGCCAGTAATAGTCCAGGCCGATCTCCCCCACGGCCTTGACCTTGGGGTGGTGGGTCATGGCCTCTACCTGCTCCAGCCAGTCGTCCGGCAGGCCCAGGGCGTCTTCGGGGTGGACCCCGGCGGCGGCGTAAAGGAAGGGATATTGTTCGGCCAGGGCGATGGACTGGCGGGAGCTTTCCAGGTCACAGCCGGGGCACAGGACCAGGCCGACGTTGGCGGCGGGCAGGGCAGAGAGGACTTCGTCCCGGTCGGGGTCGAACTGCTCGGCGTAATAATGGGCGTGGGTATCAAACAGCATGGTGGCTCAGTCCTCCTTTTCCGGGATCTGCACCAGGGGATGCCGCCCCCGGCTGTCGCTGACTTTTTCCAGCTCCATGACCCGTTCCGGGTCTGCGTTTTGCAGGTGGAGCAGCTTTTCCGCCATGATGCGGGAGAAGCCGGACTGCAAGATGCTCTGGATGATGACGTTTTCCACCGCGCCATCGTCCGCCGCCTGGGGGTCTAAGATGCCCTGGACGGCGGCGCGGGTCTGGGCAGTGTAGAAGTTGCCCACCTCTTGCAGCTGGGCGATGTAGCCGGTGTAAAAGCTCTTGATCTCCTCCTCGTTGGCGGTGGAGGGGAGCAGCTGTTGCAGGCCGTTGATGCTGATGCCCTGCTTCAGGGTGAAGATCATAATAAGGAAGGCGATGTGGACCCGGTAATACTTGCGCTTTTCCGGGGCGGGCATGACCTTGAGGCGGACGTAGTTGTTGATGGTCGTGGGGGTCACGGGCTTGTCCTTCGAGTCCTCCATGGGGATGAAGTCCAGGTACTGGCCTAGCAGGGCGATGACCTGATCCATGTACAGGCCGATGTCCGGCAGCTCTTTCCAGGCGGGCAGCTTGTAGTTGTTCAAATAATGCTCCCACCGGATGAGCTTGTGGGCGATCAGCTCCTTGTCGTAGCTCATAGTTTCTCTCTTTCCGGACCGAAGACCGGTCCTCCCATTGCAGTATATTAGAACGAATCGGACCTAGCAGCCCATTTGTAATAAGTATAACACAGGAAACAGACAGAGACAACCAGAAAAAGAACCTATTTTTCACAGCATCTTGAGTTGTATATTATCTATCGCACAGCAAGCCAGCGTTTCTATGGGAATTTGGATTGACTTCGTTCTCTTGGCACACTATAATGTCTGTCAGCCAGAAGTGGAAAATTATGTATTACGAACTGTGTCCATGGGGGAGCTGTGATCATGTCAGAAGAAGTCCTACCACGAAAGCTGCGTCTTTCCTCCTTTCAAATCATTATCTTAGGGTTTGCCGGCGTCATCCTGGTGGGTGCGTTGTTGCTGATGCTGCCGCTCGCATCGGCGGATGGCTGCGTGACGCCGTTTCCTAAAACACTTTTTACGGCAACCTCTGCCGTCTGCGTGACCGGGCTTGTGGTCGAAGACACGGGCAGCTATTGGTCTGTCTTTGGGCAGGCCATCCTCTTGGTGCTCATTCAGGTCGGTGGTCTTGGCGTTGTCACGGTAGCCGTCTTTTTTGTCATGCTGTCTAAGCGAAAAATTTCGCTGATGCAGCGAAGCACCATGCAGGATGCCATTTCTGCGCCGAAGGTCGGCGGGATCGTCCGGCTGACGAAATTCTTTCTCCGTGGAACTTTTTTCATCGAGCTGCTGGGCGCCCTTGTTATGCTGCCGGTGTTTTGCCGGGACTACGGGTGGTCCGGTGTGTGGATGGCGGTGTTTCATTCTGTCTCTGCGTTCTGCAACGCCGGCTTTGATCTCTTGGGGCAGAGCGGCAGCCCCTACCCTTCGCTGACCGGATACGCAGCAGACCCGGTGATCAACCTCACGATCATGCTGCTGATCGTGCTGGGCGGCATCGGATTTTTGACCTGGGATGACGTTTGGGAGAATCGTCTGCACATCCGACGCTATCGGATGCAAAGCAAGGTGATCCTGGTCACAACGTTATGCCTGATCCTCCTGCCAGCGCTCTTTTTCTTCCTGGCGGACTATTCCGCGCTTCCCATCGGGAAACGGCTCCTGGCTTCCTTTTTCCAGGCAGTTTCCCCGAGGACGGCCGGCTTTAACACCATGGATCTTACTGCAATGACAGAAGCGTCTCGGGCCATTATGATCTTACTGATGCTGGTTGGCGGCTCGCCAGGCTCTACCGCAGGCGGAATGAAAACGACTACCTTGGCGGTTCTGCTTGCCAACGCCGTTGCGACCTTCCGCCGCCGGGAGAGCCCGCAGTTTTTTGGACGCAGAGTCGGCTCTGGGGCCGTCAAAACGGCTGCAACGATCTTGAGCATGTATCTCATGCTATTCTTTGGCTGCGGGCTATTTATCAGCATTTATGAGGCCCTGCCGCTGTCTACCTGCCTGTATGAAACGGCGTCTGCCGTGGGGACCGTGGGCTTGACGCTGGGCATCACGCCCCAGCTCCATCTCCCCTCTCAGCTGCTTTTGATCCTCCTGATGTATTTAGGCAGGGTAGGCGGTCTGACCCTGGTCTACGCAGCGATGTCCAGCCGGGAGCCGAGCGTTGCAAAACTACCGCTGGAAAAAATCACCGTCGGATGATCCTCTCAACCATCAGAAGAAGGAGCAAAGTAGAATGAAAAATATATTATTGATCGGCACAGGGCATTTTGGGCACCACATCGCCGTACAGCTGGCGCAGCTTGGCCACCAAGTCATGGCAGTAGACAGCAGAGAGGATCGGATCAACGAGATCCTGCCCTTTGTCACCAATGCGCAAATCGGTGACGCTACAAACAAAGAATTCCTTCGTTCCCTGGGCGTCGGAAACTATGATGTCTGCTTTGTGACCATCGGCGGCAACTTCCAAAACTCCTTGGAAACGACCTCCCTCATCAAAGAATTGGGCGCTGCCTGTGTTATCTCCCGCGCAGAGCAGGATGTTCAGGCCAAGTTTCTGCTCCGCAATGGCGCAGACCATGTCGTCTATCCAGAGAAGCAAACGGCCAAATGGGCCGCGATCCGCTACTCTACCGATCATGTTTTTGATTATATCAAGCTCGACGAGCAGCATGCGATCCTGGACGTGGAGGTACCCAAGACCTGGGTGGGGAAAAGCATCGGCGCATTGGATATCCGCCGAAAGTTTGGCGTGAATATTCTTGGTATCAAACGCGACGGAAAAATAGATGTCTCTGTTACCCCTGAGACGATTCTAACAAAAGACATCTCCGTTCTGGCCTTGGGAGAATATAAGGCACTGCGAAAATGCTTTCATCTTTGAGCAGAGCGGTCCAGCCCACCGCCCTGCCAGAGCAGATCTTTGTGCAACAGAAAATTTACAGGAAAACAGAAAATCTCCGTGCGTTTTGCGGGAGAATGTGGTAAGATAAAGAGAATTGACCTGCGGGAGGGGCGTCCGCCCGCAAGTTTCTCGAAGGGAGTCCTGTTTCTATGCGGAAATCCGTACTGCTGCCTGCTGCGGCGGTGGCGGGGGGCGTGGTGGGCCTGCTGGTCCGCCGGGTCTATCTCGCCAACGGCTTTGAGGCCGGCACCGGCCTGCCCATCGCTGGGGCGCCCAGCCTGTGGGCGATGGCCATCGTGACCGTCGTCGTGCTGGGCCTGCTCGTTGCTTTGAGCTGCGGCAAGCATAAGAATTATACCCAGTGCTACACTGGGGCCTTTTATTCCGAACATACCGTCTGCATCGCCGGGATGCTGGCCGGGGCCGTTTTGCTGGGCGTGGGTGGTTTCCTCGCCCTGGCCAACTGGTTCAGCAGCCCCTCTCTGGGTCTGATGGAGAAGCCCCTGCGGCGGGAGCTGAGCGTCACTTGGCTCTACCTCGGCATCTTCTGCCTGCTGGCCGCGGCGGGGATCTATTTCGTCACCCAGAAAATGCGCCGGAAAGAACCGATCCTGACGGCTTGGGCCGCCATGCCCACCCTGGCCGGGTGCCTGTGGGTGGTGGCCAACTACTATGACCACTGGGCCGAAGAGCCGGTGCTGGGGCAGTACGCCATCCCCATGCTGGCCACGGGCCTGTCCATGCTGGGCTGCATGATGATCGGGGCCATGGGCTTTGACAAGGCCCGCGTCTCGACCACCCTGGCCTTCTCCCTGTCCGGGGCCTCGGTGTGCATCATGGCCCTGGCCGACGGACTCAACTGGGCCAATACGGCGATCCTGCTGGGTATGGTCTTCTATCAGCTGTCCATGGCCAGCGCCCTCATCGCCAACGACGACCGCGCCCCCGGCCTGCCCGCCTGCGCAGCGCACTGCAAGCAGTGCCACGGCTGCGCCCCGATGGGCACGCTGAAAAAGAACAAGAAAAAGGCGAAGAAAAAAACCAACGAATCAGGAAAATAATCCGGCATTTCCGGGGCGCTTCTGCGTCCCGGTCCGCCGATGGAGGATCAATATGGAAAGAGAACAGAAGAAAAAGTTTTATATCACCACCCCGATCTACTACCCCTCGGACAAACTGCACATCGGCCACACCTACTGCACCGTGGCCACCGACGCCATGGCCCGCTATAAGCGGCTCCAGGGCTGTGACGTGATGTTCCTGACTGGCACCGATGAGCACGGCCAGAAGATCGAGGACAAGGCCCGCGAGGCCGGCGTCACCCCCCAGCAGTTCGTGGACAACATCGTCACCGGACCCAAGGGCGTGCTGGACCTGTGGAAGCTCATGAACATCTCCAACGACCGCTTCATCCGCACCACTGACGACTATCACGTCGCCGCCATCCAGAAGATCTTCCGCAAGATGTACGACAACGGGGATATTTATAAGGGCAAGTACGTCGGCAAATACTGCAAGCCCTGCGAGTCCTTCTGGACCGAGAGCCAGCTGGTGGACGGCAAGTGCCCCGACTGCGGCCGTGAGGTCCAGGACGCCGAGGAAGAGGCTTACTTCTTCCGGCTGTCCAAGTACGCAGACAAAATTCAGGACCTGCTGGAGAACACCGAT
>OLOJ01003749.1_pt1 | contig 10427 bp, 10 predicted proteins | sample 1672251 | NCBI WGS metagenome assembly OLOJ01 (sample SAMEA3136664, study PRJEB25190) | human gut metagenome | biome: human gut; feature: human-associated habitat; material: faeces | place: Austria | collected 2013 | reverse complement strand
GCATAGCGGCAAGAGAGGGTGGCCTGGGCCATGCTCCCGGAATTTATGAATTTGCTCCGCAAATTCTATTTTATGCGTGCTGCCGCACGAAGCACAAGCGTCGAAATTCTGCTTTTTTGACAGACTGGGGGGGGATGACCTCATCCCGCCATTGTAAATATCTACATGTTGTTATATGCGGCGGGGGTCACCCCGCCCTGCAACCATGCTTTTATAATAGTATTATATCATGTCTGCCACACAGAAAAAATATTGACTTCACTCGACCGATACGCTATAATCATCGGTAGCAATCGTTATAGTTTGCAAAATACAACGAAGATAAACGGAGGAAAACGCCATGTTAGTCGTGATACGCGGTGCGGGAGACATTGCCACGGGGATTGCCCTGCGGCTGTACCGTGCAGGCATTCGTCTGGTGCTGACAGACCTGCCGCAGCCAACGTCGATCCGCCGCACGGTATGCTTTTCGGAAGCGATTCGATTGGGCGAAACAGTCGTTGAGGGCGTGCATGCACGCCGAGCCGATACCGCAGCCGAAGCGGCAGCACTGACCGAACAGGGCATCATTGCTGTGCTGGCCGATCCGGCGGCAGGCTGTGTGCAGGAACTGCACCCTGATGCCCTGGTGGACGCGATTCTGGCGAAGAAAAACCTCGGTACGCACATCACGGATGCGCCGATCGTCATTGCGGTCGGTCCGGGCTTTACGGCCGGCGTGGACTGTCACGCGGCGGTTGAGACCATGCGCGGGCATACACTCGGACGGGTGCTGTATACGGGTTCGCCGCTGCCGAATACGGGCGTTCCCGGTGTGATAGGCGGCCACGCGGCAGAGCGCGTTCTGCGTGCCCCGGCAGACGGCTTGTTCGAGCCGTGCTGTGAGATCGGCGATCTGGTCGAGACGGGAGACACTATCGCATATGTTGCGGGAAACCCCATGAAAACCACCATCACCGGCTGCCTGCGCGGTCTGCTGCAGGCTGGCGTACCCGTACATGAGGGCATGAAATCCGGTGACGTTGATCCGCGCGGCAAGCGTGAAAACTGCGACACCGCATCCGATAAGGCGCTTGCGGTCGGCGGCGGTGTGCTGGAAGCATTGCTTCACTTTTCCAACGTCTTTCATTAAGAAATCATAAAATAGAGGAGAAAGCCCAATGAAAAAGAACTGTTTTGCAAGATTTGCAGCAGCGGCTCTGTCACTGGCAATGCTGGCAGGCTGCGGTGCATCCCAGAGCAGCGACAGCGCAGCTGTGGACACGGGTTCTGCAGATTCCGCAGAGCTGACCGTCTTTGCGGCGGCCTCCATGACCGAGACCCTGAACCAGATTGCGGAGGACTACAAGGCGGTTGACCCGAACGTCACCCTGACGTTCAACTTTGCCTCCTCCGGCGACCTGCTCACCCAGATCAAGGAAGGCGCGGACTGCGACGTATTCATCTCCGCAGCGCCCAAGCAGATGAACGCACTCGACGGCTCTCTCAAGGATGACACCGACAAGAACCCGGACGGTCTGGACGAGCTGCTGGGCGGCACCCGTATCGATCTGCTCGAGAACAAGGTAACGCTGGCTGTACCGGAGGGCAACCCGAAGGACATCAAGAGCTTTGACGATCTTGCGGACAAGCTGAAGAGCGGTGATGTGCTGCTTGCCATCGGCAACAGCGACGTACCGGTCGGTCAGTACACCCAGAAGATCTTCGCGCACTACGGTCTGGATGAGGCTGCGCTGGCTTCCTCCGGCGTGCTGACCTACGGCTCGAACGTTAAGGAAGTTACCACGCAGGTAAGCGAAGGCGCGGTTGACTGCGGCATTATCTACGCAACCGACGCATTCTCGGCAGGTCTCGTCACGGTTGACGAGGCAACTGCTGATATGTGCGGTCAGGTCATCTATCCGGCGGCTGTGCTGAAGAACAGCGCACACGCAGACGAGGCGAAGGCGTTCCTTGACTATCTGACCACCGATGAAGCGGGCAAGGTATTCGAGAGCGTAGGCTTTACCACGTTGGCATAATCTGATACAATAGAAAGGCGAGGGAGCAATCTCTCGCCTTTATTTGCAAAAGGAGACGATTATGGACTGGTATCCATTATATAACTCGCTGCGTATCGCGCTTATTTCCACAGTGATCATCTTCTTCGCGGGGATTGCGGCGGCCTATTACGTTGCGCGTCTGCCGCGCGTGCTCAAAGGCGTGCTGGATGTGCTGTTCACGCTGCCGCTCGTGCTGCCGCCTACGGTGGTCGGCTATCTGCTGCTGCGCGTGCTCGGACCGAAAAGAGCCGTCGGCGCATGGGCGCTCACGCATTTTAATCTCAAGCTGACCATGGTCTGGTGGTCGGCGATTTTCGCAACGACCGTTGTCATTTTCCCGCTCATGTACCGCACAGCGCGCGGCGCGTTCGAGAGCTTTGACCAAACGCTTGCCGACGCAGGCCGCACGCTCGGCCGCTCGAACACCTGGATTTTCTGGCGGGTGCGCATGCCCTGCTGCAGGCAGGGTATCCTTGCGGGAACGGTGCTCGCGTTCGCGCGTGCGCTCGGTGAGTACGGCGCAACATCCATGGTGGCGGGCTACACGCCCGGCCGCACCGCGACGATCTCCACCACCGTGTATCAGCTCTGGCGCACGAACGACGATGCGCTGGCGTTCAAGTGGGTCGTGGTCAACCTTGCCATCTCGGCGGTGGTGCTGCTGGCGGTCAATCTGCTCGAAAAGCGGGAGAGAGGAGTGCGTAAGGCATGGCACTGATCGTGGATATCGAGAAAACGCTCGGAGATTTTCACCTGAAAGTGAACTTCACCGCTGAGCGGGAAGTGATGGCGCTGCTCGGTGTCTCCGGCTGCGGCAAGAGCATGACGCTGGGATGCATCGCAGGCATCGTGAGGCCGGATAAGGGTCATATTGAACTGAACGGGCGCGTCCTGTTCGACAGCGAAAAGAAAATCGACCTGCCGCCGCAAAAGAGAAAGGTCGGCTACCTGTTTCAGCAGTACGCGCTGTTTCCACACATGACGGTCGAGCAGAACATCCGCGCAGGCGCGCACGCCCGCCCGAAAGCCGAGCGGGAGCAGGCGGTGCGGGAGGTTCTGCACGCGTTCCGCCTGGAGGGACTGGAGAACAACCGTCCGAGTCAGCTTTCCGGTGGTCAGCAGCAGCGGTGCGCGATGGCGCGCATTCTGGTCGGGCAGCCTGAGCTTGTGCTGCTCGATGAGCCGTTTTCCGCGCTCGATGCGTACTTGAAATGGCAGGTGGAACTGGAGCTTTCGGACATCCTGAAAAATCTTTCGTGCGGTACGCTGTTCGTCACGCACAACCGCGATGAGGTGTACCGCCTGTGCGATACGGTGTGCGTGCTGAACAGGGGAAAGTCCGATCCGAAGGAGACAGTCAAGGAACTGTTCCGCGCACCGGCAACCATGGGTGCTGCACTGATTTCCGGCTGCAAGAATGTTTCTGCCGCCGAGGTAAAGCAAGGTGAGACCCTGTTCTGCAAGGACTGGAACGTAACGCTCAAAACCGCGCTGCATGTGCCGGAAAACATCGCTTACGTTGGCGTTCGGGCGCATTACTTTACCACAGAGGGTACGGAGAACGCCATTCCGTGCACGGTCGAGCGCGTAGTCGAAAACCCGTTTTCGACCGTGGTCATGCTGCAGACGACAGGCGCAGGCAGGCTGCGGTGGGAGCTGGATAAGGCGGTCTGGGAGACGCTTTCCGGCACGGAAAAGCTGACGCTGTACGTCCGCCCAGAGGACGTTATGCCGCTGACGGAGTGAGCAAAATGCTGGATAATCAAGGAAGAAATATTCGCTATCTGCGGCTGTCGGTGACCGACCGGTGCAATTTCCGGTGCCGGTACTGTATGCCCGCCGAAGGCGTGTGCAAGCGGGAGCACAGCGAAATGCTGTCGTTCGAGGAGCTGACCGAGATCGTGCGGACGGCAGTTTCGCTCGGTGTCAGTAAGGTGCGGCTGACCGGCGGAGAGCCGCTTGTACGGCGCGGCATCGTGGACTTGTGCCGCAGTCTGCGTGCCATCAATGGTGTGCGGGAGCTCACCATGACGACTAACGGCGCACTCCTGCCGCAGTACGCCGCAGAGCTGAAACAAGCAGGGGTTGACCGGCTGAATATCAGTCTGGATACCTTAAATGAGGATAAATTTGCGTCGCTGACGCGCGGCGGCTCGCTCGCGGATACGCTGGCCGGTCTGGACGCGGCGTGGAACGCCGGATTCCGCGGTACAAAGCTGAATGCCGTGCTGCTCGGCGGCGTAAACGCGGATGAGATTCCGGCACTGGCGCAGCTGGCGCAGGACGGGAAATATGAGGTACGCTTCATTGAACTCATGCCGATCGGTGAGTGCGCGGACTGGCCGCGTGAGCGGTTTCTCTCTGCGGACGCGGTGCTGCACGCCCTGCCGGAGCTGCAGCGTCTGCCGAATGAAGGCGTTGCGGAACGGTATCGAATGCCCGGCTGGAAGGGGAAAATCGGTTTGATTCGCCCGATGAGCCACCGTTTCTGCGCCGACTGCGACCGCATCCGCGTTACCGCAGACGGCAGGCTGAAACCGTGCCTGCACTCGGCGCAGGAGATTCCGCTGCGCGGTCTGCACGGCGAAAACCTTGAACGCGCACTGCGCGAGGGTATGTTCGGGAAACCGGTCAGCCACCATATGCAATCCGGGCAGCCGAGTGAAAGCCGGAGAGGCATGAGCCAGATCGGAGGATGAATGGAAAATTGAGACACCCACCGCAGTGGGCGTCCAGCGAGCAACCGCTCGTAGAGCGGCTCTTAGCGAGTCGGAATGGAGAATGGAAAATGAAGGTTCGGCACATAGTGCCGCTATTAAATAATCGCGCTTTGCGCGATACCTTAATTCTCAATTATCCATTTTCAATTCTCAATTATTGCAACAGATAAGAAAGGATAATATGGCAAAAGTAACAGCAGTTTGTATTAGTGAACATAAAGGAACAAAAAAGCACCCGGTGGAGCGTATCACAGTGAAAGAAAACCACGGCATCATCGGTGACGCGCACGCGGGCAGCTGGCACCGCCAGATCAGCCTTTTGGCGCAGGAGAGCGTGGACGAAATGCGCCGAACCGGTCTGACGCTTCATGCGGGCGACTTTGCGGAGAACATCCTCACCGAAGGGATTGACCTCAAGCATTTACCGGTCGGTACGGTGCTCCGCGTGGGAAAAACGCGTCTGCAGGTGACCCAGATCGGCAAGAAATGCCATAATGACTGTGAAATCCGCCGTCTGACGGGCAAATGCGTCATGCCGACCGACGGCATTTTTACCATTGTGCTGACGGGCGGTACGATCACCGCCGGTGACGAGATCGAGGAGGAAAAGCCATGAAATGTATCAAAACCGAGGACGCGGTCGGCCATGTTCTGTGCCACGACATGACGCAGATCATCCCGGGCGTGAGCAAGGGGCCGCGCTTCTGCAAGGGCCACATCGTCACCGCGGAGGACATTCCGGTGCTGCTTTCGATGGGTAAGGAGCAGCTTTACGTCTGGGAGCTGCAGCCGGGTTTTCTGCACGAGAATGACGCGGCAGAGCGGCTGTGTGCGCTCTGTCAGAATACCAATATGCGTAAAAGCGAGACAAAAGAGGGCAAAATCGAGCTTTCTTCGGACATTGACGGCGTTTTTCTGGTCGATACCGAACGACTGAACGCGGTCAACAGCATTGACGAAATCATGATCGCCACCAGACGCGGCAACGGCATCGTCCATCCGGGTGATAAGCTGTGCGGCACGCGCGTGATTCCACTTATAATCAGGGAGGAGAAGCTGCGGCAGGCTGAGCAGGCAGCGGGCGGCATGCCGATTCTGGAAGTCCGTCCGTTTACGCTGAAAACAGCAGCCGTTGTCACTACCGGCAGCGAGGTCGCAAAGGGCCGTATTCCGGACAGCTTTACGCCGGTTGTAGAACGAAAGCTGGCTGCACTCGGCATCAGAATGACCGAGCACGTTCTGGTCGAGGACGGCATAGAGAACGTTGCGGCGGCCATCGAGCAGATGAAAAACAAGCCGGTCGATATGATCCTGTGCACGGGCGGCATGAGCGTCGATCCGGACGATTCCACGCCGGGTGCGATCAAACAGAGCGGCGCGGATATCGTCACCTACGGCGCGCCGGTGCTCCCGGGCGCCATGTTCCTTCTGGGCTACTACGCGGACGGCCGTCCGGTGATGGGTCTGCCTGGATGCGTCATGTACGCCAAGGCCACCATTTTTGATCTGGTTCTGCCGCGCATCGCGGCGGGCGTGCGGCTGACCAGACGCGATTTTGTTGCGCTCGGAGAAGGCGGTCTGTGTCTCGGCTGTGAGGTCTGCACCTATCCGCACTGCGGCTTCGGAGGTGTGTGATATGTCGTGTTCCGTAGGGGCGAACAGTGTTCGCCCACTGACCGCTAAAGTTATTACAGTAAGCGACCGGTCGTTCCGCGGCGAGCGGGAGGATTTGAGCGGCCCTGCCGTCAAGAATCTGCTCGAGCGGGCAGGCTACGCGGTCGGTGCGGTCGAGGTGCTGCCGGACGAGCAGCCGCGTATCGAGTCCGCGCTCATCCATGCTGCCGACGAGGAGAAGCTCGCACTCATCGTCACCACCGGCGGCACCGGCTTTGCACCGCGCGATGTAACGCCGGAGGCGACCATCAAGGTCTGCGAAAAGCTCGCGCCGGGTATCCCGGAGGCCATGCGGGCAGCGTCCATGCAGATTACGCCGAAGGCGTGTCTGTCGCGCGCGGCAGCGGGCATTCGCGGTACGAGCCTGATCATCAATCTGCCGGGCAGTCCCAAGGGTGCGTGCGAAAATCTGCAGGCCGTGCTCGAACCCATTGAGCATGGGATTTATATCCTGCAGGGCGGGAAAGAGTAATGGAGAATTGAAAATGGAGGATGGAGAATGAAATGTCAGATTTCAGTCTCGGCTCCGAATAGAAAACACCCCGAACCTGAGGTTCGGGGTGTTTTTTGATTGGGTTCAATTTCAAAAGAAAACGGTCAACTACCGTGTTAATTTTCCATTCTCAATTCTCCATTCTCAATTTTAGATTTACTCCAAATAAATCGAAAACTCCTGTTTCTTGGTAACATACCCGACGATCTTCGCCTCCGGCACGCTCTGCTGCAGTTCATCCAGACAGCCTTGCGCGTCCTGCTCCGGCAGGGCAAACAGCAGGCCGCCGCTGGTCTGCGGGTCGTAAAACAAATCCTGCAGGGTTCTCGAAACTTTACCCTTGACACATACGCCGGCCTCCGCATACTGCCGGTTGCGGTACGCGCCTGCCGGAATCAGTCCCATCTCTGCCAGCGGGTACGCTTCTGCATGATAGGGTACGTCGTCTGCGCGAAGGTGCACGGAAACGCCGCTGCCCTGTGCCATCTCAAAGCTGTGGCCGAGCAATGAAAAACCGGTGACATCCGTGCAGCTGTGCACCGGATATTTCACCATAACATCACGCGCGGCCTTGTTGAGCGCAGCCATCTGGCGGTAGATGCGGTCAAGCACGGACTTTTCGACCAGATCCGCTTTTGCTGCTGTGGTCAGCACGCCAACGCCGAGCGGCTTGGTCAGAATCAGCACATCCCCCGGCTTTGCGCTGCTGTTGGTGAGCACCTTTTTCGGATGCACGAAGCCCGAAACCGCCAGTCCGTAGATCGGCTCGGCACCCTGAATGGTGTGACCGCCCGTGATGATCGCGCCGGCCTCGTAGGCCTTGTCGTAGCCGCCGCGCAGGATTTCCTGCACCGCATGATCGTCCATGCTCTGCGCCAGACACATGATGTTGAGCGCGAGCCTGGGCTCACCGCCCATGGCGTACACGTCGCTGAGCGCGTTGGCAGCCGCAATCTGTCCGTACAGGAATGGATCGTCCACGATGGGCGGGAAGAAGTCGGTCGTCTGCACGAGCGCGGTGTTCTCATCGAGCACATACACGCTTGCGTCATCGCTCTTGTCATAGCCAACGATCAGACGCGGGTCGGTATGCGTGCGAAAGCCTTCAAGCAGGTGTACGAGCGTTCCGGCACCGACTTTTGCGCCGCAGCCGGCGCAGCCTGCAAGTTTGGTCAGCTTTACTTCGGTCTCCATCGAAAAATCTCTCCGTTTCCGTGATTTACTCTTCTTATTGTACCAAAATCCGTGCAGATTGGCAACCTTCATTCGCCTTGCATAGACTGGATGGGAGGGGATGCCATGGCGACCGTCAGCCTTTGCATGATCGTACGCAATGAGGAGAAGGTGCTCACGCGGTGTCTGGACAGCGTGCGCGGCATTGCGGATGAAATTTGCATCACGGACACCGGCTCGACCGACAAAACGCGGGAAATTGCCCAAAAATACGGCACTGTGCAGGTGTTCCCGTGGTGCGATGATTTTGCTGCCGCACGCAATTTTTCGTTTGCACAGGCGCGCATGGACTATACGCTGTGGCTGGATGCGGACGATGTGCTTCTGCCGTCCGACCGTCAGAAATTGCTTGTACTCAAAGCGGAGCTGGACGGCACGGCCGATGTCGTCATGCTGCCGTACCACACCGGTTTTGATGAGCAGGGCAGACCGACGTTTTTCTGTTACCGTGAGCGGCTGCTCAAAACGTCCGCGCACTTCCGATGGCAGGGTGCGGTGCATGAGTGCATCGCGCCGCGCGGGAATATCCGGTACGGAGACGCGGCGGTGACACACCGCAAGCCGCCGTGCGCATACTCCGACCGCAACCTGAAAATCTACGAAAACCTGCTCGCTAAGGGGGAAAAGCTGGATGCACGCGGCAGCTATTATTACGCGCGCGAGCTGCTGGCGCATAAACGGTACGCACAGGCGGTCGAAGCGTTTGAAGCCTTCCTTGCGATGCCGGACGGCTGGACGGAGAACAAAATAGATGCGTGCCTTGGTCTGTCGCAGGCGCTGACCGCCCTCGGAGAGCACGAGCAGGCAAAGCGGGCACTGACCCTCTCGTTTGCACTGGAGGTGCCGCGCAGTGCCGTGTGCTGTGCGCTTGCAGCCCTCGAATATGCGGATAACCGCGCAAGACAGGCGGTGTTCTGGTACGAGACCGCCATTCGAGCCGCAAGCACAGCACCGCACGGTTTTATTGATGTGAACGCCTGTGCTTATGCGCCGGCACTCGGCCTGTGCGCCTGCTGGGACAAATTGGGAGACCCCAAGCAAGCCTGTGCATGGAATGAACGGGCAGCACTCGTGCGCCCGCAGTCGGCGGCAGTGGCGCACAACCGACGGTATTTTGCCGCGCAGGGTCTCACCGCAAAGCCGCCTTCGGCATAGACTGAACTGCCGGAGTTTTCCGGCAAATCGGAAGGAAGGGAAGAACGACATGAACGATCGACAGGACTGCTGCGGCAACTGGGAACGTCCGAGCGAACGCTGGCAGGAGCGCGTGTGCGATGCGGTGATGGGCAACGACCGACCGGGCACGATGGGACCTCCCGGACCTCCCGGACCTCCGGGTCCGCGCGGACCGCGAGGGGAAAGGGGACCGATGGGGCCAATGGGGCCGAGAGGCATTCCGGGTCCTCCGGGACCGCCGGGCTTCCCGGGACCGACCGGTCCGACCGGCCCCGTCGGTGAAGCAGGCGCAGTCGGTGCCACCGGCCCGACCGGCCCCGCGGGTGAAGCAGGCGCAGTTGGCCCAACCGGCCCGACCGGCCCCGCAGGTGAAGCAGGCGCAGTTGGCCCGACCGGCCCAACCGGCCCGATCGGTCCCGCCGGTGCAAGTCCGGAAGCAGCGGCATCGGTAGCAGACGCAACCGGTGCGGACGACATCGTTGCACGGTTCAACGAGCTGCTCAACAGTCTGCGCGAGGCGGGACTGCTCAGGCTGCCGTAACCGCATAGAAAGGGAGTGGAAACACTCCCTTTTTTCTTTGCGCCGGCATTCGACTTTATGCGCGGCTTATGCTATACTGATAGCAGAAATACAACAGCAGGAAAGCAGGAAGTATAATGACAATTCTGAATTGTGAATGCGGAAACGAGATTTTCATCATGGACGAAACCGAAGCAACGGCTTGGCAGTGCGAGCAGTGCGGTCAGTGGTATGATTTCTTCGGTGTAAAGGTGCCCGACCCGGCATCTGTGCAGCCGAAAAAGTCGCCTCATCTTGTCAACTGGAGTGCAGGCGAGGATTTGTAAGGCAATACCGCATAATTGAACAAGAGCGATTTGCGAGCAAATTTTGCGTGAAACCTCGGCAGCGCGGACGGAACTCGCGCAAGGAGCCGCGGCAGCGCGGACGGAACTCGCGCAAGGAGCCGCGGCAGCGCGGACGGAACTCGCGCAAGGAGCCGCGGCAGCGCGGACGGAACTCGCGCAAGGAGCCGCGGCAGCGCGGACGGAACTCGCGCAAGGAGCCGCGGCAGCGCGGACGGAACTCGC
>OLOJ01003748.1_pt1 | contig 10430 bp, 6 predicted proteins | sample 1672251 | NCBI WGS metagenome assembly OLOJ01 (sample SAMEA3136664, study PRJEB25190) | human gut metagenome | biome: human gut; feature: human-associated habitat; material: faeces | place: Austria | collected 2013 | reverse complement strand
CTGCCGCACCTCGCTCGCCGTATCGGCACTTAGAATTATGCGGTATTGCCTAAAAATAACGACCCGTACTGCATTTGCAGCCGGGCCATTTGATATTTAGTTGGGGTTATGCAGCGGGGCAGGCGTTACGCCTTGGCAAACTGGCTTGCATACAGGTTGGCGTAAAAGCCGCCCCTGGCCAGCAGCTCCTCGTGGGTGCCGCGCTCAATAATGTTGCCGGCTTTCATCACAAGGATCTGATCGGCGTTTTTGATGGTGGAAAGGCGGTGCGCCACAATAAAGCTGGTGCGGCCTTTCATCAGTTCCTCAAAGGCATCCTGAACCAGCACTTCGGTACGGGTATCAATGCTGGAGGTTGCTTCGTCCAGAATCAGGATGGGCGGCTTGCGCAGCATAACACGGGCAATGCAAAGCAGCTGCTTCTGGCCCTGGCTGATGTTGCCGCCGTCCTCGGCAATTACGGTATCATAGCCATGGGGCAGGCGGCAGATAAAGCTGTGGGCGCGGGCACGCTTGGCGGCGTCGATGATCTCCTCGCGGGTGGCGTCCGGCTTGCCGTAAGCAATGTTATCTGCCACAGTACCGGCTTTCAGCCAGGTTTCCTGCAAGACCATACCCAGGTTGCCGCGCAGCGAATCCCGCGTTACGGTGTCAATGGGGTGGCCGTCCACCTTCAGGGTGCCGCCGTTGATCTCGTAAAAGCGCATCAGCAGGTTGACCAGGGTGGTTTTGCCGCAGCCGGTGGGGCCGACCAGGGCAATGCGCTGGCCGGGCTGAACGCGCAGGTTCATGTCTTCAATCAAGGGCACATCCGGCACATAGCGGAACTTGACATGCTCAAACTCCACACTGCCTGCACCGTGGGGCAGGGTAACGGCATCGGGGGCATCGGGCAGGATGGGGTCTTCGTCAATAAAGTCGAACACACGCTGCGCACAGGCCAGGGCGTTCTGCAGCTCGGTCATAACGCCGGAAATATCATTGAACGGCTTGGTGTATTGGTTGGCATAGTTCAGCAGAACCGAAAGCTCGCCGACCGTAATGCCGCCGCCAATGGCAACCAGCGCGCCCACCACGCCGACCGCCGCATACACCAGCGCGTTGACAAAGCGGGTGGCAGGGTTGGTGATGGAGGAAAAGAAGGTGGCCTTTACGCCGCAGATTTGCAGATCGGCGTTGATCTTGTCAAAGCGCTCCTCGGCGCGGCTTTCGTAACCGAAGGCGCGGACAAGATGCTCGTTGCCGATCAGCTCGTCCACCAGACCGGTCAGCTCGGCGCGGGTCTCGCTCTGTACGCGGAACATATCATAGGTATGCTCCGCAATGAACTTTGCCACAAAGATGGAAAGCGGGGTGAGAACCACAACGATCAGGGTAATGCGCCAGTCAATGGAAAGCATAAAGCCCAAAGTGCCCACAATGGTCAGAATGCCGGTGAACAGCTGGGTAAAGCCCATCAACAGGCCGTCACTGAACTGCTCCACATCGGTGTTGATGCGGCTGATGGCGTCGCCGGGCTTGTGGGCATCCATATAGCTCAGGGGTAAAATCTCCATGTGCTGGAACGCCTGCACGCGGATGTCGCGCACCACCTGGAAGGTGATGCGGTTGTTCACCATGTTCATCAGCCACTGGCAGATGGAGGTGACACACACGGTAACGCCAAACTGGATGGCAATCTTGCCCAGGGCAGGGAAGTTGACATTGCCCTGGCCCACAATCAGGTCCACGCCGCGGCCCGAAAGAATGGGGGCGTACAGCGTGGTAAGAACGGTAACGGCGGCAAGCAGCAGGGTGAACAGCACCAAACCGCGGTACGGCTGGATCAGCTTTAACACGCGCTGAATGGTGCCTTTACTGCCCCGCAGGGAAACACGCTTTTTCTTTGCATTGCTCATAAGGTCTTTTCCACCTCCTCGCGGCTCAGCTGGCTCAGGCAGATCTCGCGGTAAACATCGCAGGTTTTCAGCAGGTTGGCATGGGTGCCGCTGCCAACCAGATTACCGTCATCCAGCACCAGAATGCGGTCCGCACGCTGCACAGCGGAAGCGCGCTGGGAAACAATAAATACCGTCATGCCATGGGTCTGCTCTTTCAGCGCTTTGCGCAAAGCAGCGTCCGTGGCAAAGTCAAGTGCGGAGGAACTGTCGTCCAAAATCAGTACCTGGGGGTGAGGCACCAGCGCGCGGGCAATGGTCAGGCGCTGGCGCTGGCCGCCGCTGAAGTTGCGCCCGGCGGTCTCCACCGGTTCATCCAGCCCTTTGGGCTTGCCGCGCACAAAGTCCGCCGCCTGGGCAATCTCCAGGGCTTGCCAGACCTGCTCATCGGTGGCATCGGGGCAGGCCCATTGCATGTTGTCCCGGATGGTGCCGGTAAACAGCACGGCGCGCTGCGGCACAATGCCGATCATCTGGCGCAGCTGGGCAAAACCGTACTGCTGCACGGCATGGCCAAACAGTTCAACGCTGCCGCTGGTGCAGTCATAAAAGCGGGGAATCAGGTTGATCAGGGTGGATTTGCCGCTGCCCGTGCCGCCGATCACGCCGATGGTCTGGCCGTTCTGGGCGGCAAAGCTGATGTCCGTCAGGCTGGGGGCACCGGCACCGTGGTAGGTAAAGCCCACATGGTCAAATGCAACGGCCGGGGCGCCCGCTGCCGGGGCAAGGGCGGCCGCGGCGGGGTCGGTCATCGTGGATTTGGTGTTCAGAATCTCCGAAACACGGATGCCGCTGGCCAGTGCGCGGGTGACAGAAACCACCAGATCGGCAATGCGCAGCAGGTTGATAAGGATCTGGTTCATATAGTTGATTAGGGCAATGATCTCGCCCTGGGTCAGCGCGCCGCTGTTTACCTGCAGCCCGCCGCGCATCAGGATGGCGATCACGCCCAGGTTGACGATGAGATAGGTCAGCGGGGTCATCAAAGCGGAAATGCGCCCGGCGGTCAGCTGGAAAGTTTTCAGTTTGTCGTTCACGGCGGTAAAATCCGCAATTTCGTCATCCTGCCGTGCAAAGGCGCGCACCACGCGGGCACCCACATAATTTTCGCGGGTCAGCAGGGTCACTTTGTCCAGCGTATTCTGGGCGGCGCGGTACTGGGGCACCGTCACCCGCATGATCAGCCAGACCACCAGCGAGATGGCCAGCGTGACCAGCACGAACCAGAACCCCATGGTGGGGCTGATGACAAACGCCAGAATCAGCGCGCCGATGACAATAAACGGGCAGCGCAGCAAAAGGCGCAGCGTCATGTTTACGCCGTTTTGCAGCTGGTTCACATCGCTGGTGATGCGGGTGACCAGCGTGGGCGTGCCGATGCCGTCCAGCTCCGTGTAAGAGAGGGTATCAATGTGGCGGAACAGCGCCCCGCGCAGCGCCGTGCCATAGCCCAGCGCGGCCTTGGCGGCAAAATACTGCGCCGTCAGGCTGGATGCCATACCCACAACCGCAAGCAGCACCATCAAGCCGCACTGCTTGCCAATATAAGCCAAATCCCCGTTTTTGATGCCCACATCAATGATGTTGGCCACCACAAGGGGAACCAACAGCTCAAAGCAGGCTTCCAGCATTTTGAACAGCGGGGCAAGGATGGATTCTTTCTCGTATCCTTTCAAAAACCGCAGCATGTTCCGCATGAACGCACCAACCTTTTTGTAATATCAAATTATATGCCTAAGGCAACACCGCACAATTCCCGCCTTGCGGCTTAAGCACTGCTCCGGCAGCTGCGGCACTTAGAATTATGCGGTATTGCCCTAAAACAGAGCATACTTTTTAATCATACAACAGATGCGTCTAAATGCCAAGTTGAAAAACGCAATACAACCAATGAAACCAATATTTTTTGCGGCCAGCCACAAAAACAGGCCGGATGGCAGCGCCTTGCCCGGTTTCGATGATTATTTGCACCCTGCCCGCCTATACTTGCAGTGGGGTAACCCGCAACGCTGCAACATGTAGGAGGGCAGAGGTCACTATGTTTTATTATCATAAAGGTTTAACCCGCGCCGCACGGCGCACCGTCGCCACCGCGATCACCATCGCAGGCCGGCAGGGGTGTACGGCGGTAGATACCGGGCACCTGCTGCTTGCCATGCTGCAAACCGGGCGGGGCACTGCGGTGGAGTTTCTGCGCCGCAAACAGATCACGGTAACGGCACTTTCGGCCTGTGCCTCCCAGCGGGCCTGCACGGGCCGCCCGCTGCACCTGCGCGGCCGGGACCTTGCACCCGAAAGCCGCAAGGCGCTGGAATTCGCTGTTCTGGGGGCCCATGCCGCCCGCGTGAACAAAGCGGAGAACGAACACCTGCTCTGTGCCATGCTGGAAGATACCGCCTGCACGGCCAGCGTGTGGCTGGCGGGCCTTGGGCTGGAAGTTCCACGCGCCGCGCGGGAATGCCGCCAGCTTTCCGGCCAGCTGGTTTTGCCCAGCAGCCCCCGCATGAGCAGTACCCGCGGCAGCCGCCCCAGTGAGAAATATGGCCGTGACCTGACCCGCCTTGCGCAGGAAGGCCAGCTGGATCCCGTACTTTGCCGGGATGATGAGCTGGAACGCATGATCGAAATTTTGTGCCGCCGCCAAAAGAATAACCCATGCCTTTTGGGGGAGCCGGGCGTGGGCAAAAGCGCCCTGGCCGAAGCCCTGGCCCAGCGCATTGCCGCCGGGCAGGTAACGCCCAGCTTAAAGGGCAAGCGGGTGCTGGCGCTGGATATGGCGTCCATGGTGGCGGGCACCAAGTACCGCGGCGATTTTGAGGAGCGGTTCAAAAACCTGCTGGAAGAGCTTTACCGCGACCGTTCCACCATTCTGTTTATTGATGAGATCCATGTGATCGCCGGGGCCGGTGCGGCGGAAGGCGCGATCGATGCGGCCAGTATCTTAAAGCCGATGCTGGCCCGCGGGGAAATCCAGCTCATCGGTGCGACCACACCGGAGGAATACCGCAAGACCATCCAGAAGGACTCCGCCCTTGACCGCCGCTTTGGCATGGTGAATATTGAGGAACCGGCCCCACAGCAGGCGGAAAAAATTTTAACCGGCCTGATGCCCCGGTATGAGCGCTACCACGGGGTGCGCATCCCGCAGGAGGCGATCCGCGCTGCGGTGGAGCTGAGCGTGCGCTACCTGCCGGGGCGCTACCTGCCGGACAAGGCCATTGACCTGTTGGACGAAGCCGCCGCGGCGCTGCGGATTTCAGGCGGGGAGCAATCCATGCTGCCAGGCAGCAAAATGCCGGTGCTGACCTCGGCGGAAATTGCCAAGGTGGTGGGCAAGGCCAGCGGCGTGCCCGCCGAGCGGGTAGGGGAGGCGGAGCGTGTGCGCCTGGACCAGCTGGAAGCCCGCCTTGCCGCGCAGGTGATTGGTCAGCCGCGCGCGGTGCATGCCGTGGCGGCGGCTATCCGGCGCAGCCGCACCGGCCTGCGGGAAGCTGGCCGCCCCATTGGCGCAATGCTGTTTTTAGGTCCCACCGGCGTAGGCAAAACCCAACTGGCCCGTACCCTGGCCCAAAGCTGGTTTGGCAGCGAAAAAGCCCTGCTGCGGTTTGATATGAGCGAATATATGGAGCAGCACACGGTGGCACGGCTGATCGGCGCACCGCCGGGCTATGTGGGGCACGATGAGGGCGGCCAGCTGACCGAAGCCGTGCGCCGCCGCCCCTACAGCGTGGTGCTGTTTGATGAAATTGAAAAGGCCCACAGCGATATCCAGAATATTCTGCTGCAGATTTTGGAAGATGGCACCCTGACCGATGCCCAGGGGCGCAAGGCGGATTTTTCCAACACGATCATTCTGCTCACCTCCAACCTGGGGGCGCGCTGCCTGGCGGGGCAGGCCAGCCCGCTGGGCTTCGGCGCTGCCGCCGAAGAAAACGCCCGCCGCGGCAAAAAGGCATTACAGGAAGCCAAAGATTATTTCCGCCCGGAGCTGATGGGCCGCCTGGACGATGTGGTGCTGTTCGACCCGCTTGGCCCCGCCCAGCTGGCCGCGATCGCGGATCGCCTGCTCTGCGAGCTGGAAGAACGCGCCGCCCGCCAGGGCTACACCCTGCGCCATACCCCGGCGGCTGCCGCGGCGCTGGCAGGTGATACCGTACCCGCCTATGGTGCGCGGGAGCTGCGCCGCAAGGTGAGCCGCGCCGTGGAGCAGGCCCTGGCCGACCGCATTGCCGCCGGTACTGCCCGCCCCGGCGTATTGTTTGTGGCGGATGCCGCTCCGGACGGACACATTACCCTGACAATGGGGGATGTGGCGGCGTGCGCATCGTGAGAGAGTGGATTGTGGGTAGTGGTCAGTGGACAGGGAGCAGTGCAGTCAGCCCGGCGGGCCGATGGCGAGCATCGGCCCCTACAAATGGGGTTTAGGGCGGTTGGCCTCCGAAACGCGCCTGCGGGCGCAGCGCCCTACGGATATTTTGCAAGTTAGCAATGCGCCCCAAAACATTCTGTAGGGAACGGTCTTGACCGTTCCGGAACGCTGCAAATATTGGAAACCAAAACACGAAGAGAAACGCCTTAAGGCAATACCGCATAATTCTAAGTGCCGCAGCCGCCGGAGTGGTGCTTAAGCCGTCAGGTGGGAATTGTGCGGTGTTGCCTTAAATGCAATCCAAAAATAAAAACGGAATACACCAACAAAAAATCTGCCCGCTTCCCCGCATCATACCGGGGAAACAGGCAGATATTATTATTTTATGGGATAATAGCGTCTATATAGCGATAGCGGCATGGTGGCGCAGCATAAATTTTACGCCTTGCCCACCATCATATCACAGGCTTTGTACAGATCGCCGCAGCTCATGCAAACCACAAGGTCGCCTTCGCGGGCGTTCTGCTTGACCCAGTTGGCAGCGCTTTCCAGCCCGTCAACCACAATGCTGCCGGGAATCTTGGCAGCCAGGTCCTCGCTCTTCACACTGCCGTCGTCAACCTCGCGGCTGCCCATGATCGGCAGCAGCACGCACTGGTCGGCCTGGCGCAGCACGGCAGCAAAGTCATCCATCAGGGCCTTGGTGCGGCTGTAGGTGAACGGCTGGTGCACAGCGATAATGCGCTTGTAGCCCATCTTTTTGGCGGTTGCCATGGTGGCGGCAAGCTCGGTGGGGTGGTGGGCATAATCATCTACCACGGGGGCACCGTTGCATTCGCCCTTAATCTCAAACCGGCGGCCGGTGCCGTGAAACTCTGCCGCGGCGCGCTCGGCATCGGCGGGCTGCAGGCCCAGCGGGCGCACGCAGCAGCACATGGCCAGCGCATTGTAAATGTTGTGGTAGCCCGGAACACCCAGCTTGATGTGGGCAAACTGCTCGCCCAGCTCCAGAACGTCAAATTCATAGAAACCGGGGCGGTATTCCTGAATGTTCACTGCGCGGAAGCGGGCTTCCTCATTGATGCCGAAAGAGAACACCGGGCGGTCAATGGAGTTGACCACATCCACCGTGTTGCGGTCGTCCATGTTGAACACGACCGTGCGGGAAAGCAGGGCAAACTTCTGGAACGCCATCTTCAGGCGGCCCATCGTGCCGTAATACTCCAGGTGATCGTTATCAATGTTCAAAATAACGCCCATAAACGGGGTCAGATGCAGGAAGGTCTCACTGTATTCGCAGGCTTCGATCACAACGTCATCGCCGTGGCCAGCTTTGCCGTAACCGCCGATCAGTGGCAGCTTGCCGCCGATTACGGCGGCGGGGTCTTTACCGGCCAGTTCCAGCATGGTCGTGATCATGCCGGTGGTGGTGGTTTTGCCGTGGGTGCCGGAAACGCAGACGCTGTGGGAATACATGCGGCTGACATAACCCAGCATCACGCTGCGCTCCACGGCGGGAATGCCGCGGGCGCGGGCAGCTTTCAGCTCAGGGTTTTCATCATGGATGGCGGCGCTGTAAACCACCAGCTGGGCATCGCCCAAATGGGCGGCGTCATGCTCCAGATATACTGTCACGCCCATGGCGCGCTCGGCCTTGGTGATCTTGGTTTCTTCCACATCGCTGCCGGAAATGGTCAGCCCGCGGCTGTGCAGGATCTGGATCAGGGGATAGGTTCCGGAACCGCCGCAGCCGATAAAATGCACATGCTGCACACCATCAAGCAAATGGGGATTATAGCTGTCGATAAAAGACATAAGTTTCACCTCAAAAAAATCAGGCGCAGCCGCAGCTGCCAGCCTGGCAATCAGTTCGTTTGGCGCATGGCGCTATGATTTTTATATTATAAAGGTTTTTCGCTGCAAAATAAACACTTTTTTGAAAATTTCTGCTATAATAACCAAAAATGTCAGCCCAAAGGCATCCAGGAGGTACCCAATGAAACATCACCTTTTTGTTTGGGGCACTAACCCGCAGCCGTTCCGCGGCAAGGCGGACAGCAGCATCGTGCTGCCCATCAGTGTGGAAGAAATGGCCCGCATTGGCATTCCAGCGCGCAAAATCCCCCGCGTGCGGGAAGAATTGCAGCGCTTGATTGCAGCGGACCCCGCGCTGCGGGACCGCAAAATGGTGCTGCAGCTGGCCAGGCAGATTGCGGCTGAAATTTTGTGACGTTGATATAAGGCAACACCGCACAATTCCCGCCTGACGGCTTAAGCACCGCTCCGGCGGCTGCGGCACGGCATCTGCGTTGCCAAAATGCTCGATAATACACAAAGTATTATCTGCGCTTTTGGCTTGGCATCTGCCGCACCTCGCTCGCCGTATCGGCACTTAGAATTATGCGGTGTTGCCATAATTCAGCAGTTGTGCCAAATTTGTTCCGGCTTTTTTGGCGGCAGTGTTGCCACTGCCCGCGGCCCGTGCTATAATAAAGGCCTGACGGCGCACCGTGCGCCGGTTAAATCGCTTTGTGTGGCAGCCAGCCATGCGGAAGGAGTTAGAAAATGAAGAACAGCGAAAAGACCCTGGACATGATCGTCAACCTGTGCAAAAACCGTGGTTTCATCTACCCTGGCAGCGAAATTTACGGCGGCCTTGCCAACAGCTGGGACTATGGCCCCCTGGGCGTTGAGTTCAAAAACAACGTCAAAAAAGCATGGATGAAAAAGTTTGTGCAGGAAAGCCCCTACAACGTCGGCCTGGATGCCGCTATCCTGATGAACCCGCAGACCTGGGTCACCACCGGCCATGTGGGCAACTTCAGCGACCCGCTGGTGGACTGCCGCGCCTGCAAGAGCCGCAACCGTGCGGACAAGCTGATTGCCGACTGCGAGCAGGGCCAGAACGTGGATGTGGACGGCATGACCTTTGACCAGATGGATGAATTTATTGCCACCCATCCTGAAGTTGTCTGCCCTGTGTGCGGCAAGCATGACTTTACCCCCATCCGCAAGTTTAACCTGATGTTCAAAACGGCCATCGGCGTAACCGAGGATTCTTCCTCTACCTGCTATCTGCGCCCCGAAACCGCACAGGGCATTTTCGTCAACTTTGCCAACATCCAGCGTACCACCCGCCGCAAGCTGCCGTTTGGCGTCTGCCAGGTGGGCAAGGCGTTCCGCAATGAGATCACGCCGGGCAACTTCACCTTCCGTACCCGCGAGTTCGAACAGATGGAATGCGAGTTCTTCTGCAAGCCGGGCACCGACCTGGATTGGTTCGCCTATTGGAAAGATTACTGCGAAAAGTGGCTGCTGTCCTTGGGCATCAACAAGGAAAACCTGCGCCTGCGCGACCATGAGCCTGCCGAGCTGGCTTTCTACAGCCGCGCCACCACCGATATCGAGTACGCTTTCCCGTTCACCGACTGGGGCGAGCTGTGGGGCATTGCAGACCGTACCAATTACGATCTGGGCCGCCATCAGGAAGCATCCGGCAAGAGCCTGGAATATTTTGACCCCGAAACCAACGAGCATTACATTCCTTATGTCATTGAGCCTTCCCTGGGCTGTGACCGTGTGGCACTGGCTTTCCTGTGCGAAGCTTATGATGAAGAGCATCTGACCGACTCCAAGGGCAAGGAGGATGTGCGCACCGTGCTGCACCTGCATCCGTTCCTGGCACCGTTCAAGTGCGCTGTGCTGCCTCTGTCCAAAAAGCTGGGCGATAAGGCCATGGAGATCCGCAACGAGCTGGCCAAGGACTTTATGGTGGATTACGACGATGCCGGTTCCATCGGCAAGCGTTACCGCCGTCAGGATGAGATCGGCACCCCGCTGTGCATCACCGTGGACTTCCAGACTGTCGGCGATGACAAGGTGGAAGCCGATAACTGCGTGACCGTGCGTGACCGCGACACCATGGAGCAGATCCGTATGCCCATCAGCGAGCTGAAAGAATACATTGCCAAGAAGGTTGCTTTCTAAGCGATTTAGGGCATTAACACTGCTGAATCACCAATAAAATGCAAATACCCGTACAGCCTGAAAGCTGTACGGGTATTTTTGGTATTAAGGCAACACCGCACAATTCCCGCCTTACGGCTTAAGCACCGCTTCGGCGG
>OLOJ01003743.1_pt1 | contig 10445 bp, 7 predicted proteins | sample 1672251 | NCBI WGS metagenome assembly OLOJ01 (sample SAMEA3136664, study PRJEB25190) | human gut metagenome | biome: human gut; feature: human-associated habitat; material: faeces | place: Austria | collected 2013 | reverse complement strand
TCATTAAAACATTCAATAACTACAGGTCTACCCAAAAAAAGCAGAAAAATATATATTGAAGTCCTGATAACGGATATTTTTCTGCTTTTTTCTCTCTGTCTATATATTATATATTCTTTATATATAAAGTACACGCACACACATTTTATGAAAGAGAGGAGGTACTACCACCACCTCCAATTTATAAAACGTGCGTGTACTTATAAGAAAAGAAACATATTGTGTGTATGTGCGGATGCGTACATTATTATATAAGAGACAGTGTATTATTTATGCCACTTCCTTTTCCCAATTCAACTCTATTAGGTTATAGGAAATCTTCTTTTTCATTATAGGTTGCCTTCTTTTTCATCATAGCTACCTTCTTTTTTCATTATAGCTAATTTGGTTATCATTATAGCAAATCCGTTTTTCATTATAGCAAACGTAATCTCCCTATAACTATCTGAAAGCTCTCCTTGATTTAGTCATCCTCTGTTATAAAGCGTCTCATGGCTCATCGAGATATTTCACGATGAGACGTACCTGCCGGGTACTGTAAGCATGATCGTTCTTCCCTTCGCTTCCGCTGTACATGGCTTCATAAAGTTTCTGATTATTCTTGATCCATCCTCTGAATTTCTGCATGGCGTATATCAGTGGCAAATGAGGATTATACAAATGGGCAAGTTCTGATTTCAAATACGGACGGATGACGAACGTTTCTTCTTCTGCCTCTGTTTTTTCAGCTTTCATATTTTTCTGAATTGGTTTTTTCGTACTCCAAATATACTGAAACGGACTGGAATACACAAGTGAATAAGTAAAATAAAATCAATATAAATAAAAGTGGAATCAATCTGAATGAAAGTAAACCCAAATTGAATGAAAGCACACTAAAGTACGATGAAGTACATCTATTGCCGCCATTGCAAAGCCGTACCTTTGATTCGTTGAAAGGAAAGAATAGAGCTCATTCTTCTTATTCAACCCCATTGTGAAACTCGCAATCTGTAATTTAATTTCTAGCTTGTGACCTTTGAATCCCAATTCCTGGCTTTTGACTTCCGGCTTCCGGCCTTTAGTCCCTGGCGTTTGGCTTCCAGCTCCTGGCTTTTAATTTTTAATTCTCTATTTTTAATTGATTATGGCAATACCATTTAAAAGAATCGGTCGTAAAGACCCGAGAAAGGTTGATGGGGTGGTGAAGTATCACCCACAACTTGTGACACAGGGACAGAGTGTTGATTTGGACAATCTCGCTTACAGTATGAAAGAGAAAAGTTCCCTGTCGTTAGGCGATATCCAGAGTGTGCTAACCAATCTTGTTGAAGCGATGCGTGCAGCGCTGTTCGACGGTAAATCCGTCAATATCCGCGACTTCGGTGTATTCAGTCTCTCTGCCACGACGCGGGGAGTGGAAACGAAGGAAGAGTGTACGATGAAGAACATCAAGAGTGTGAATATCAATTTCCGTCCTTCCAGCAGCGTTCGTCCTAATCTGACATCTACCCGTGCCGGTGAGAAAATCGAGTTCCTTGACCTCGATGCACCCAAGAAAAAGAAAACCGAAGGTGGAGATCCCGGCGATGAAGGTGGAGGAGACACCGGTGGAGGCAGTGGTGAAGCTCCGGACCCGGCAGCTTGAGTCATAGAGCGTAGATAATGCTTACAACTGATACGAAAAACAGTGGCACTATGATGAGAAAGATTGATTTGATTGTGATTCACTGTTCCGCCACCCGTGCCGACCGTTCGCTCACCCCGGATGACCTGGAAACGCAACACCGTCGACGTGGATTTAACGGAACAGGATATCACTACTACATCCGCAAAGACGGAACGGTACATATCACCCGACCGATTGAACGCATCGGTGCCCACGTGAAAGGTTGGAATACCAGCAGTGTCGGCATCTGCTACGAAGGCGGTCTGGATTGTCACGGTCGCCCGGCGGACACACGGACACTGGCTCAACGGGCAACACTCCATTTGCTTGTACATCAATTGCTTGAGACTTTCCCCGGTAGCCGGGTGTGCGGTCACCGGGATTTAAGTCCCGACCGCAACGGAAACGGGGAAATTGAACCGGAAGAATGGATCAAAGCGTGTCCGTGTTTTGAGGTGAAAACAGAGTTTGGAACTTCCAGCCACATAGAGGCTTAGTTTTCAATAGGATAACGAGAAAATGAGGTAAGAGGTTTTTCAGGAAGTGACTAGTCATTGGAAGTAATTAATCATTTAAAAAGAGCGTGGAAAGGAGGTGTGTAAAGTTATGGCAGTCAAGAAATATGTTTGGGATATGATTTTGAAAGTAGTCATCGCGGTGGCTTCGGCAGTAGCGGGCGTATTTGGTGCGAATGCGATGAATCTGTAGTCTACAGGAAGTTAGTTCATTTGAAGAGAGGGTGTATAAGTTTTCTATCTTTTTCACCCTCTCTCTATTTTTTTTACTAATCATGAAATAAATCAGAAAAAGAAATGGAAAAGAAAAATCTTATAAAACAAATGTTGTGCTTTACCCTGCTGTTGGGCATAGGTACACATATACATGCACAAAGCGATTCGGGATTTATTCCGACAGATTTTCAAGGGTACTACTTTTCTCCTCAAAATCTGGGATTCGCCACACCACAGACAGCTGAATTTGTGCAATATGGCAACACAAATGTGAACTATTATAATGGTTTGCTTGATCTGGATATCCCGTTGTTCGATTACAAGGATACAGCTTTTGAGCTGGATATGTCTATCAAGTATATTTCCGATGGTTTCAAGCCGGGCAGACGTCCATCGATGGTTGGCAATAATTGGATATTGAATGTGGGTGGCTCGATAACACGAAATGTAATGGGGAATCCCGATGATATTCGTCAGGAACAGAAGAGTGGACTGTTGGCCGCCATCCGTGATGGGCAGTTCAAGCAGTATAGCAAAGAGGATTTGCTCAACTTGAATATTCCTCATGCTACGAAAAATCGTCCTTATCCGGAAACTGAATATGACATGGCTCCCGATATCTTCGATTTTAATTTCGGGCGGCATAAAGGACGTTTTATTATCGACAATAACGGAAATGCTAAATGTATATCAGGAGGCGGGTATAGGATAGATCTAAGCGAAATGTCTATGCAGGATTATAGTACCATAAATGCTCCTAAACGTTCTGTCATCAACATTACAACCCCGGATGGCTATCTTTACAGTTTTGGAGGGGGAGTCTCATGTTTGGAATACAGCATACCCAATAATCCCAGTAAGTTAAGAAGCAGGCCAGTACAGATTACTTCCTGGTATCTGAATTCTATCAAAGATGATACAAGAAACCAGGCAGTCTATTTTTCGTATCAAACTCGTCTGCAAAAGAATAAATATCATTTATTTATGAATTCTTATGTGACCGGAATACAATGGACATACTATAAACCTGATAAGAATGGATATACTAAACCTACTGAATCAAGAAGTATAAACGATAAAGATACAGATCATTTTTTGATGGAAGATAAAGTGTATGTTCCTATTCTGAAGACAATTAGTGTTGAGGATATAAAAATAGATTTTACCACCGAAACTTTCCCTGTTAATTTTTTCGGAGATTCTGATGGAAACGATTTAATCTATCTTTCAGGGATTACAATGAAACAAGACCTGAACATTCTAAAGTCGTGCAAATTTGATTATCAGACATCGGGACGATATTTCTTCTTGAAAAAAGCCAGATTGTATGACCAGAGTGAAAGTCCTGCCGTTTACTCTTTTGACTATGATATGAGTAGCGCTCTGCCGGACCCATTGACTACAAACGTCGATCATTGGGGCTTTTGGAATGGTGGCTATGAAAACATAGACAATGCTAATACATTTTTCTATGATGGGAATTTTGAACAAAGAAAAGCTGTCAATACGGGTGTTGCTGGCTGTACAATGCTGAAGACAATCACCTATCCCACAAAAGGGGAGGAGAAGATTGATTATGAATACAACCGTTACCGGCATTACCTGACTAAAAAAACTGATTTCTTTGCCTGGGATACTAATATGGCAACTTATGATACTCCTTTGGGCGGAGTACGTGTTAAACATCTGACATTGCATGATCCCGTTACGGGAAAAGACAGGCAACGTTCGTTTAACTATCTTGACCCTGCAACAGGAATGGAAAGTGGAAGAACCCATGAACTGCCACGCTATCGTATGCCCGAAGAAAGTATGAACTACGGTTATTACTATTATGATTATACAGAAAACAGAAATCTACGTGTTTATTCAATCAGCAGTAACTGTATGGGAAGATTCAACAATATATCCGAATATCCGATAGGTTATAGTTATGTTACAGAGACTTTCGACGACGGAAGCTTTTGCCGTTACCATTTTTCTTCATTAGCTAATGTGCCTGATAATGCGGAGTTGGGAGATGGCTACATTAAAACACCGGACAATTTGCACAGCAGAAGCTTTGGTTATTATCAGATATTGGATAAGGCTCTCAACTATGCTCCCAATGATCTAGCTGCATTTAGAGGGAAACTACTGTTTAAGACGACTTATAACAATCGCTATCATAAAGTGGCAGAGGAAGAGTATCATTATAATGTAGAAAATAAAACTGCCGATTATGAAGTTTCGATAAACACTAGTACCGGAGTTTTTCTGGCGAGTAAAATATTTACTGTCCCCTGCCTGTTGATTCAGGAAAAACTGACGGATGAGAATGGAGTGGCAATTCTTCACAATTATGAATATAATGCAAATGGATTTGTTACAGAAAAAGAGACTGTCAACAGTAATGGGGATCATGTGTATTTGAAGTATGTGCATCCGGGAGAATGGTCTATTCTTCCATCTACTATCTATTTTGACAATTTAATTAGTTCAAATAGAATAGAAGAACCGATAGGTATCATAAAGTACTTGAAGAAACCGGAGGATGAAAAACGGAAAATAGTAGATTTTGTATATTTTCATTATGGTCCGTTAGATGGTGTAGGTGTTCAGAAAAGGACTGTATGGGGTAGTAAACTCATAAAAGCATTGCCTGGAGATACGGATCTGGCAGATAAATTATTCCGAGGCTTGGGATGTGCTATCGAAGCTTATGACAACTATGATAGATACGGAAATATTGTAACTCGTAGAGATACTTATGGTAATATTACGATTTATCTATGGTCCTATCACGGTAAATATCCGATAGCTGAAATAAAAGGAAGTACTTATGAAGAAGTAAAATCTGCTTTAAGGAGGCAACCGGAGTATCTTTCAGAAGAGAAGGGTTCTCATATAAAAGGAATGGAACAATTGCGTAACCTTCTTCCTCATGCCCAGATTACGATTTATGATTATAAACAATCAGTAGGTTTGAAATATATTTCGGAACCAGATGGACAAGCGTCTTTTTTTCAGTATGACATTCAAGGACGCTTGAAGCAAAGATTCAGGAAAGGGGAAAAAGGAGAAATGCAGCTGATGGAATATAATAGATATTATTATAATAAATAAAAAGACAGATATGAAAAAGTATTTAACATTACTCTTGCTCTTATTTGCTACACTGACAGTGGCAAGTAGTCAGAATATCCCGCAGTATGTTGATAAAAAAATACATATTGAGGATGTTTATAATCATTTTGCCATTCATCATCCTCACGATGTACCACTCAACAAACTCATTGATGGAAGAATCCGTAATTATGCCATCTATACGTTCACGATACATAATCGTTCTACTTTATTTATGGCTAATCTGATGGGAACTGAACCTCAATATGGTACTAGTCTGGAGCTTTATTATAAACGTCCAACCTCTAACCTGTTTTCGTGTAGGAATAGGGCTAAAAACAATATTGGCGTTAAAGAAACTATTAAAAACCAAGAAAAATTCGGTCTTGAATTTGACGAAGATTTGACCCAAATACCTATTTATTGTCCTGTGTTATATGGTGTTTTGGAACCTGGCGAATATGAACTTTATAGCAAAGGTACGTCTGATATGAAAAACCCTACCAAAGAACTTAGAACCAATGTCTATTTATCTCCGGTGGGAGTTGATGAACGCACTTCCATAGATATAGGTCACTTCAACAATAAATTCTCTAAAGAAGTAAAACCTGGAACTTTTAGTAGTGGAGATATATGGTATAAATTTAATTTGGATAGTATAAATATGATAAGTGTAGTTCCTTTGGATACTATGGGGAAACGTCCTGTCCTGAAAATGAGAACTTATTTTCAACAATTGATTACTAGTAATGAATATCCGTTAAATGAAGATTCTCTACCACAGATTAAAGATTTCAGATGTGGAGTGGGCGAATTTAATATCCAGGTTTGTTATCCGGATTCTGTATACAGGACTCCCGGATTGCGTGTAACGGGTTTAGTTGATAATGCAGGAACCGACTGGGAATACCCTTTGGAAGTAGGTAGTTATTCGGATAGTTTGTATTATAAAACTTTTTATTGTCCACGTATGTTCGTTCCTGCAGAATCTTCTTTAACACCTTATGTATATCACCGTTTTACGATAAAAGAGGCAATGGATATATCTATCACAACAGAAGATTTCTTGAACAATATCACTTTATATGATTCAGCTCATCACATAGTTAGGCGGGTAGTAAAAGATGATTATTTGACAAGTCTGGATGTTTTTGGGTTATCTCCGGGGACCTATTTTTTTGTAACAGAAGGGGGAAGTGGTACTATATACATAAATGTGAAAGGGAAAAAGTCTGCAGTAAAATGGTCTGATACGAAAAACTATATATCAACGATTAAAGCAACCACCAATACTCTTTTTTCATCGGATCTGCAAAATCCATTGCATGCCACTCATGAAATAAATTACCTTGATCCGTTCGGTAGAACAGAACAAACGATACAATACGGTGTGACTCCCGCGTTAAACAGTTTGGTGAGTAGAAAGGAGTATGACAGGATGTATCGTGATAGTTGTTCATGGCTTCCGGCGGTTTGTCTCGGTTCGAAGAATTATGTTTCATCATCCGATTTCAAAAAGCATATCCTTGAATTGTATAATGATGAGTATGCTTGTGAAAAATCTTTTTATGACGGTTCGCCCCTGAACCGATTGACGGAGAAATACAATTCCGGAAAAGACTGGCATACTACAGGGCATAGTGAAAGGGTTTCTTATCAGACAAATTCGGGAGTATCGCAGGTTCGGCTATTTGAGGTGAGCGGAGAAAAGGATAATCCCGTTCTGTCGCAAAAAGGATTTTATGCAACCGGAGAATTGATTGTGGAAGAAAAAAAGGATGAAGCGGGGCTTCCTACACTTACTTATACTAATAAATTGGAACAAAGCATTTTATTACGTACCATCAGTGGTGTGGATACGCTGGATACTTATCAAGTATATGATGATTTCGGGAATCTGGCTTTTGTGCTTCCACCGATGGCAGTCAGCAGTTTACAGACGCTTGGACAGAAAGATGCGTTGGATCTTTATGCTTATCAATATCGCTATGATGAGTGCAACCATTATAGAGGTAAGAAACTTCCCGGTGCGGAATGGATAGATATGTGTTTCGATCAGGACGGAAAGTTATTAAGAATTCGAGATGAGGCGATGCGTAACAGGAATGAATGGAAATGCATCTTTTACGATAAATTGAGAAGAGAAGTGGTGACGGGTATTTATAAAGGCTTGATATCATACAACTTCTCTGAATCGGTTGATTTTGCTCCGGATAAACCAAAAAATCATTATGGTTATCTCTTTAGCAGTTATTTAAAGATGGATAGCCTGAATATCCAAAAGGTGGTATATTATGATACCTATCAATATAAAAAGGCTAATTCTTGCTTCACTGCAGCAATGGATTATATAGATAGCAATGATTATGGGCATCGATTTGGAGACGACTCTGAACAACTGAATTGCAAGAATTTGCAGACGGGAGTGATGACACAGGTTATCGGTACAGATCAAATGCTTTGCACTAGTACCTATTATGATTATTTTCAACGTCCGGTGCAAGTACGCAGCACGGATATAAATGGTAAGATGCACGTTCAGAACATGGCGTATGATTTCTGCGACCACATTACAGCATCCAATGACAAAGTAGAAAATATCTCACTTGTCCAAACTAAAACTTATGACCATGCCGGACGTCTGTTGACAGAAGCTCGTTTGGTGAATGACATACTATCTGATACTCTTAGGTATAATTATGATGAGTTGGGACACATCGCCGATGTCAAAAGAGTGAACGGGAACCATTCACTAACCTCAATCAACCGTTATAACTTACGTGGCTGGCTGACTTCTATCGAAAGTCCGTTATTTTCCCAGAAACTATATTATACAGATGGCATCGGCACACCTTGTTATAACGGAAATATCAGTAGTATGACCTGGAAAACCAGTGCGAACCCGGATATTCGTGGTTATCGTTTTGAATACGATCTGTTATCCCGGCTAAAAAATGCTACTTACGGTGAGGGTGAAGATCTCTCTCTGAATGTCAACCGCTTCAATGAGCAAATAACGGGCTATGACAAAAATGGTAATATCTTGGGATTGAAACGATATGGACAAACTTCTGCCAATGGTTACGGATTAGTAGATAATCTGTCCGTCACCTTGAGTGGCAACCAACTGAAAAGGGTTGATGATTCAGTCTCCGGCTCCGCCTTTGGTGATAATTTTGATTTTAAAGACGGAGCAAAACAGAATACAGAGTACTTTTATGACGCCAATGGTAATTTATCGAAAGATTTGAATAAAAAGATAATCAATATTCAATATAATTACCTAAATTTACCGGACCGTATAGAGTTCGAAGATGGCAGCTCTATTTCTTACCTTTATGATGCAGCAGGCACAAAACTACGTGTTGTACATAGTATCGCAGGAAATACAACTACTACCGATTATTGCGGTAATGTGATCTATGAAAATAGGACTACCAAGACTTTATTGACAGATGCCGGATTCGTATCTTTGAATGATAATAAGCATCATTATTACTTACAGGATCATCAAGGTAACAATCGTGTGGTTGCATCGCAGGATGGAGTAGTGGAAGAAGTGAATCATTATTATCCGTTTGGCGGTATCTTTGCTTCAACTTCCTCTGTTCAGCCCTACAAGTACAACGGAAAAGAACTGGATAGAAAAGGCGGACTGGATTGGTATGATTATGGGGCGAGAATGTATGATGCGGCATTGGGAAGATGGCATGTGGTGGATCCGATGGCGGATAAGGATTATAGTTGGAGCGTGTATGTTTATTGTCAGAACAATACAATTAAATATATTGACCCAGATGGAAAGCAAGTAATACCTGTTCCAATGCCTTATGCACCTCTTCCATTCTATTCTCCGATAACGTATCCTCAAAGTTATAATTTGCTTTCGGATCAACAAATAATGAGACATGCATCAGGAAAGTTTGCAGAAGTTGGACAAATAATAACAGATACTCCTAGGATGTCTTATGCTTTTGGTACTCTTTTATACTATCAAGCGAAGAATGCTATTAGTCCGGAATATGAGCATCAGCGGAATAGAGAAAGGAAAAGTAAAGAAGAACTGGACCGGAATCAGGCGAATGTTGCAAAAAGCATTGATACTAATGTATCGGGGATGATGCCTAATGGAGATCCGGCTCCGAAAAGAGAACTGAAAACTTGGCAGAAAATAGTACTTGGAGTAACATGGGCGGCTGTGACTGCAAAAGATTATTATGATCATTTTTTAATTGACTCTTCTGTTGCTTCTCAATCTAGTGATGGGCAGCAACGAAAAAGCATTGAACTTTATAGAAGTGTTAATATGGAAAAGGATAATAGTTTAATTTTAACTCCAATAAAAAATAGATTAGATGAAAGTTTTAAAAAAAATTGGTAAGTACATGATTTATATGGAATATTTTGTATATTCTATATGTTTGATAAATATAATATTTGTCATATTCTTTAATGAATACATGCCCTCTTTTTTTAGAAATCCAATTTTTTTATTAACGATTTTGATTTTACTAATTGCTATACCATTGTTAAAAAGAAGAATAAAATGAAAATAGAAAGAATATTATATTATTTATCTGAACGTGTGTATGGTCTATTTTCTACCTTGTTTTTTTAGACTTGTTAGGAATGGGGATTCTTTACTGCTTAGATATCAAGTATAATATGTTTTTTAGAGATCTATTTTTTCTTTTATTGGGATTGTGGATCGGCAGTGGGGTAGCTTTGTCTGCAATAAGTTATATAAAAAGAATAGATCGTAAGGAGTAAAAAAGAGGTAGAGCACTAAAGAGAAAGAAACATATGTTCCAATCGTATGGGGGAGTATTATAATTGGAAAATAAACTTTTAATTTATAAATATATGAGATATCTTTTAATAGCAATATATGAAAAAACAGCTTTGTTAGGTAGTATAATCCTAATTGCCTATCGTATCTTCTTGCCTTATATATATAAGAT
>OLOJ01003737.1_pt1 | contig 10455 bp, 10 predicted proteins | sample 1672251 | NCBI WGS metagenome assembly OLOJ01 (sample SAMEA3136664, study PRJEB25190) | human gut metagenome | biome: human gut; feature: human-associated habitat; material: faeces | place: Austria | collected 2013 | reverse complement strand
TGCAAGTGGTTTTAAGAGAATTCCACCGCGCAGGTTGATATCCTTCAATTCATCGGTACGTTTTGCCAGTGCTTTGTCCAAAGCATCAACTGTATTGGTACACCATCCATAATCTACCCAGTCACCGGACTTGATGACTTTTACTGCTTCGTCAGCAGATGTAAGTTTCTGTCTGTACTCTTCTGAAAAATCCATTGTAATAAGACCTCCTAGTTTAGTTTGAAGTGAAGTTGAAGCAACTTCGTTAATTTATTAACATTATTATAGCATTTATGAAATGGGAAAACAATGGTGATAGCTGGAAATCATGGAAAGTCTATGGTAAACTTGTGAAAGATCATATACTTACAAAACACACTATAAAGAAAAGTGATAAGGAAAATATTATGGAAAATCATACAATTGTAACATTAAAAAAAGGTGAAGGCCGCACAATAAAAGCAGGTGGTGCATGGATTTTCGACAACGAAATCGACACGATTACAGGTACTTTCAAAAATGGTGACGTGGTAAATGTCCATGATTTTGACGGATATCCGATGGGAAAAGGCTTTATTAACCAGAATTCCAAAATCCGTATCCGCATGATGACCCGGCATGCAGATCAGGATATTGATACAGAATTCCTTCGCATGCGTGTGCAGAATGCGTGGAATTATCGAAAAACAACCGTCGATACTTCTTCCTGCCGCGTTGTTTTCGGTGAAGCAGATTTCCTGCCGGGACTTGTCATAGACAAGTACGAAGATGTGCTGGTTGTTGAATGTCTGGCCCTTGGAATGGAGCAGTTCAAAGAAACTATCGTTTCATTATTAAAAGAGGTTCTTTCCGAAGATGGTATTTCCATCCGTGGTGTCTACGAACGAAGCGATGCAAATGAACGCAAGAAAGAAGGGCTCGCAAAGGTCAAAGGCTTTATCGGCGAAGAATTTGATACCAATGTGGAAATTGTCGAGAATGGCGTTCACTATATGGTTGATGTGGTCAATGGGCAGAAGACCGGCTTTTTCTTAGATCAAAAGTACAATCGTCTCGCGATGCAGCGCATCTGCAAAGGCAAAAAAGTGTTGGACTGCTTTACGCATATGGGAACCTTTGCGCTAAATGCCGGAATCGCGGGTGCAACAGAGGTAACCGGACTTGACATTTCCGAATATGCCGTACAGCAGGCCGAGGCGAATGCGAAGTTGAATCATCTGGAGGACACCGTGCATTTTCGCTGCGCAAATGTGCTCGATGAACTTCCGAAACTTGCGGCTGCGGGCGAAAAGTATGATGTGGTGATCCTCGACCCGCCTGCATTTACGAAGTCCAAGGAAGCTACCAAAAACGCCATCAAGGGATATCGTGAAATTAACATGAAAGGTCTCAAACTCGTCAAAGATGGTGGCTATCTGGCAACCTGCTCCTGCTCTCACTTTATGACGCAGGAACTGCTGGCAAAAACGGTAAAGGAAGCGGCAAAGGCAGCACATAAGAGAATCCGCCAGGTGGAATTCCGCACACAGGCACCGGATCACCCGATTCTGTGGGCAAACTCTTCCAATGTGCCGGAATCATATTATCTTAAGTTCTTTATCTTCCAGGTTGTTGAGGAAAAATAGCATTTTAATGCAAATTCACGATCCTGCGCAAACTGTGCCGTATTATATAGAATCAGTACGTCTGTCGGACAAAACGTATCAAGGATTGCCTGACAACCGATATTAAGCTGTCTGAGATCTACAACAATTACTTTCTCATAATCCTCTGCCAGAAACGGAATCATGCAGTTTGCAAAGGAATCTTTGATCACAAGAAGCGTTTTTCCATTTTTCTCACCTCCGGTAATCTCGATAATTGCCTGATTGCCACCTGTAAAATAACTATACTCGTCACTGGTTTTCAGATAGGATGGAGCAAAAAGCGTTGTAAGCTTCGTCTCTCCCATATTATAAACAACGTCAAGGTCCATCTTGGGCTCATATGCCTCAATCACATCCTTTGCTGATGCCTGATTGACTTTTGCATACGTGGTACCGAGGAAATCTTCGCTTACCGTAATAAAATCTTTCTTTTCATCTGCCCGCTTCTCATCCATCCCCGAAGCCTTAAGAAAAGACTGATATCCATACCACGCGCCAAGCGTTGTCCAATGATGATCTGTCCGGTAATAGATGTCTTCCTCCCGATGAGAACAAAGCGTCTCCTGCACCGGGACAACAACTGAATCCGCAAGATTTCCAAGTTGTTCATTCAATGAATCGTACATCTTCTGCTCATCGTAAGTTGACGCACAAAACGGAAGCTTCTGCTGAAGCGTCCAGGTTTTCGTCGGAACAAGCATCACATGTACCGAATAATCATCTGCAATGTTTTTGACAAGCTCTACAAGCGACTTTATATTCTTTCGCTCCTGTTTCGTCTCAAACTCTGCATCCGTATGGTGCTCCAGCAGATAATCATCCTTTCCAAAATAAACTCCATTACTGACAGACTTTCCCATAAGACGTGATGCGTCGGTCTGCAACTGCACCCACATATCTCTTCCTGGAAACTGATCGCTTAGATATGTCTCATACTTTTCCTGAAAAGTTCCCTTTCGGATTGCCTCAGCACTCATTTTCGGTCTTGTCTGAAGTTCACGTTTTTCTGCGGACGAATAAGTCTTATCCGCTGATGTAATCCCTTTCACGCATAAACCGAAAAGAATGCACGTAAAAACAATAACCGGTAATAGATAATTTAACTTTTTCATTCAATTCTCCTTATCAAAATGAGCATATTAAGCACTTTTCATGTATACTATCAAAATTTGTTCTGTCAACAGATTTTAGAATCTGAAATACAAAAACGGATTATATGTTCCGTTGACCAGATAGGCGATAGAAAGAAGTAGAATAACTGCCACATAAACACTCATACAAAGAGATGCACCAATCCCGTCCTTCTTCGTCACTTTTTTTGCCAGATACTTCGGCAAAGAAGTGCAGCCGATTGCCATAATGACCATAAGCAATGCATTACTTACAAGAAGATACAAACTCTCCTTATTAACCACTCCCGCGCCTGCCATACCAAGCATCGCTTTCATATACACGCGATGTCCGTGAATATCTTCCCAGGCAAAAAGCAGCCATCCGAAATAAACGACTACAAGTGCATAAATATGAGAAAACACACGAGGAATCTTATCCAGCAACTTCAAAAGCCACGTTTTCTCCATAATCAGGAAAAAGCAAAAATACAATCCCCATAATGTAAAATTGATTGTTGTACCATGCCACAATCCGGTAAGAAACCATACAATAAAAATATTTAAAAATGTGCGTGCATTTCCTTTTCGGCTTCCACCGAGTGGTATGTATACATATTCTTTAAACCAGTTTCCAAGCGAAATATGCCACCGTCTCCAGAACTCTGTAATACTTTTTGCTTCATAAGGATATTTGAAATTCTCCGGAATTTCAAACCCAAAGACTGCCATCAGCCCGATTGCCATGTCTGAATAACCGGAAAAATCAAAGTAGATCTGAAACATAAATGCAAGGATTCCAAGCCATGCCGAAACGGTTGTCATCTGCGAAACTTTATAATTTGCAATTGTCTGAAAAATTTCTCCTGCCTGATTTGCAAGCAATACTTTTTTCCCAAGACCGCATACAAAACGGAGCATACCATACCGAATGCTCTCTAAGTTAATGGTTCTCTCGCGAAGTTGTGTCGCAATATCCGAAAACCGCACGATTGGACCTGCAATCAGCTGCGGAAACAGCGATATATATGCGCCAAAATTAATTGGATTCTTCTCCGCCTTTGCCTTTCCCCGGTACACATCAATCGTATAAGACATTGACTGAAATGTGTAAAATGAGATTCCAATCGGCAGCACAAACTTTCCTGCATATTTAAATACCGCAAGAAGCGTCAGATTAATAACAACCGATAAACCTACAAAAACTTTTGCGGTATTGCGTTTGTCTCTTGCAACAAAGTACCCTGCCAGTCCGCCATTCACATAATCCACAACTGTAGAAAATATCATCAGCCAGATATAGACAGGCTCTCCCCATGCGTAAAATGCCAGGCTGAACATGAAAAGGACAAGATTACGCCATGTATTTTTCATGCAGCCCGGCACCAAAAAATATACGATCAGAACCAATGGCAGAAAGCGGGTAAGAAACATAATACTGCTAAATACCATCTTTTACCTCTCATTTCACTTATTTATATAGCTTCTTGATTGCATTTACTGCTTTTTCATTCTGCTTTTTGTATGCTGCAATCACCTTTTCATCAGACTTTTGTTCCGTCTTACTATCAATACTTCCCAAAACAAAAAAGCAGACATAATTACCTTTTACATATACTTTTGATGCCTGCACTTTTAACTGATTTGCCGGATACTGATGCATATTTTCCATCAGATTCTTCTGATATTGCTTAAGTGCATTCTTAATCTTCTTTTTGGAATCTACACTCTTCGCTTTCACGATTACAAGTTCATCCGCATTCACGCTGATCATCGGAAGTTCTGCGACCACACCAGAATACCATTCTTTTTTCAGTCCATAGCGGGCATTTACTTCATCTTTACTCAGCTTGCTATTCGGTATATAGTCTTTGCCATATGCATCCTTTACTGCATTATATACTTTGTTTAAGTTTGGTGTTTTCTTTTTCTTGCTTGTCTTCTTTGTTGCAGCCTCAACAGTAACCGGCTCTGAAAATGGAACAACAACGGAAGCAGCTTCCACAACACATAAACATGCGATTAGCATCGCAATTAATTTCTTCTTCATAAACATCTTTCTCCTTTGTACCTATTACTATTTTTCATTTTAGTATTCATTTAATCACTGTATCATAGATTTATAGAAATAGCACGCATATTTTTCTTGAAATGTAAGAAAAAAACATGTCTAAGAATAAAAGCAGTCATTATGGTAATGGTTATGTTACTTTTACCGATAAATACAATTTCACTGCCAGCAGAAAATATTTATGCATCCTCAATTGTGAAAATAACAAAATCTTCACAAGTTATTATGGAACATGAAGGTGTATGTAACAGCTATGCTCTTGCATTTTATACTATGGCAACCGCGGAAGGAATACCATGCAGAGTCATATCAGTCACACCTTATTTCAGTTACAGAAAAATAAGGAAATTCGCAATTGACTAACTGCGTATAAACTTCCTATAATAGAGCCAATATATAAATGAAGTGCAGGCATTTTTGTAGAGGGAGGGATTACTATGCAGGCATTGTCAAAAGCTAAGAGTGGGGAAAGTTATACAATCAAATGGTTACTCGGATTACCGGAGGTCGTAGAATTTCTGCACCGTCATCATGTGGAAGAAGGCGGAAGCATCCGGATTATTCAGAAGCTTCAGACCGGAATGATCGTAGGTGTGCAGGGCGAACGATTTGCTCTGGGCAATGAAATTGCGGATCGAATTCAGGTATAAAACAAAAGGGCATTGACTTTATCGAAATGATAGAGGCAATGCCTTTTCCTTTTAAATATTTTTCAACACATCCACTGCATCATCCAGATACGAATTCTCCATCTGGTAAAACTCGCCCGCATCTGCATGCTGCGCATATTCCGGATCAAGTGGCAACTTTCCAAGAACCTTAGTTCCAAGTCCTGCTGCAACTTCATCGATGTGACTTTCTCCAAACAGCTTAATCTGCTTGCCACAATCCGGGCATTTCAGATAACTGAAGTTCTCAACCACACCAAGTACCGGTATATGCATCATATTGGCCATATTAAACGCCTTTTTGACAATCATCTGAACCAACTCCTGTGGAGATGTCACAATGACAATTCCATCCACTGGAAGTGACTGGAATACCGTAAGCGGTACATCACCGGTTCCCGGCGGCATGTCTACGAAGAGATAATCCAGTTCTCCCCACATAACATCTGTCCAGAACTGTGTTACAACATTTGCAATGACCGGACCTCTCCATATAACCGGATCAGATTCATTCGGCAAAAGTAAATTGACAGACATGATCTTTGTTCCGTCTTTTGCCTCTTCCGGAATGATTCCTTCTTCTGTTCCCATTGCCTGTTTGTGGATTCCATACATCTTCGGAATAGACGGACCTGTAATATCAGCATCCATGATTCCTACATTAAATCCCTGCTCTCTCATAATACGCGCAAGGGATGCTGTTACCATAGATTTACCAACTCCGCCTTTTCCACTTACAACTGCAATTACTTTATTCACATGTGAATGTGGATTTGCCGGTTTCAAAAGGCTCTGCGGTTTGCTTCCGCAGGAATCTGCATGTGCGCATCCGGCACAATCTGACGGCTTACATCCATTTTGTTCTTCTGCCATTCTAACTGTCCTCTTTTCTTGATACTTTTTATTTCACTGCTCTGTGAAACAGCTCTTTCTTATTCTTCTACTGCTGCGATCAGTTCTACTTCGCATTTGACATTCTTCGGAAGTGTCTTTACAGCAACACAGCTTCTTGCCGGTTTAGATGTAAAATATTTTGCATATACTTCGTTAAATGCTGCGAAATCATTCATATCTGCAAGGAAGCATGTTGTCTTAACTACTTTGTCAAAAGATGTTCCTGCTGCTTCCAGAACTGCTGCCAGGTTCTTGCATACCTGTTCTGTCTGCTCTTCGATTGTCTCCGCTTCTACTGCATCTACAGCCGGATTGATTGGAATCTGACCTGCAGAGTAAAACATTCCTCCATGAACATATCCCTGTGAATAAGGTCCTAATGCTTTTGGTGCTTTTTCTGTTGCTACTACTTTCATAATTAGTTCTCCTTTGCTTTTTCTAATATTTTCTGTGCAATACACACATCAAAAAGTCCCATACCTACGGATTTAAAATAGGTGGTCTTTTTTGGGTCGGTAATTTCCTGCGGATTCCCTGCCAGATAATCACTCATTAAAATTGTCTGCTCTTCTTTCAGACGTCCATCTTTTATCGGCTGACTTAAGTCTCCACTCTCTTCGCATGCATATGGGAGCTCAATGTAGACTTCATTTGTCAAATCCCAGATCGCATCCGGAATCTCACGCATCTCAGGCGTGTAAGAACCGATTGCAATGATACATTTTCCTTCTAACAAATCCTTGTCATCCGGTAATACCGGCTGCGTGGAAGGTGTTGTTGTACAAATGATCTCACTGTTTTTAACCATCTCCTCCACTGTCTTACATTGTACTACCTTTACATCCGGGTTATCAATAGCTTTTTCCAGTCTTGCCAGATAATCTGTCAGATCTCTGTCACTGTGATTATACACATAAACCGTATCAATCGGTCTTGCCGCACATGCATACAATGCCTGATAGAATCCCTGTACACCGGCTCCTGCGATTCCGACTGTATGACAGTCTTTTCTGGATAAATGCCGGATGCCGACACCTCCGACTGCTCCTGTTCTCCATGCAGTTACCCTCTGGCCGTCCATTACTGCCAGCGGTTTCCCTGTCTTATAATCATTCAGATACATGATTCCATCGATAGATGGCAAACCAAGTTCTGCGTTATCTGGAAAAATACTTAAAATTTTTGTTCCGATAACCTCTTTGGTATAACATGGCATATACATCATTGTCTTGTTCGCATCTTCTACACACGGACGCGGCGGCATATAATAATCACCTGCTTTAAAAATCTTATAGGCTTCTTCAATCTGATCCATCATCTCATTTCTGTCGATCAGCTTATCAATCTGTTCACTGTCTAAAACTATCATACTACTTCTCCTTCCAATTCTTCTCTTTCTCTTGTGACATCTTTCAACCACTTATAGCTTAAATACCGCTTAATCGTAATCGGTATCTTGATCAATTCATCACTCATCAATATCATATAAACAACCGGAACACCGGCATGGAAGATAAATGCTGCTGCCGCTCCCAATAAGATTGAGCAGCCCCACATCGTTGATACATCCATGATCATTCCAAATTTGGTATCTCCTCCTGACCGGAAAATTCCGATCACCATTGTCGTATTAAATGCCTGCGCCACAGTAAAATACGACATGACAAAAAACATAAAGCTTAAATAACTTCCCGCCTGTGCCGTAAGTGCCAAATTCGCTCTTGCAAGCGGTGCCGCCAGTAGGATCAGAAGTCCTCCAAGTCCTCCGAGCAACAGGCTCAACCAGATAAAGCGGACTGCATACGCTTTCGCATGTTCCATCTTCTTCTCACCAATTGTCTTGCCTAGATAAATAGCCGCTGCATTTGAAATACCAAAAGCTACAACCGTTGCAAGCTGTCTTGCCACCTGTGCCACAGAATTAGCCGCAACTGCCGCGCTTCCAAGATGACCGATCACTGCTGTATTCGCAGAGCTTCCAAGTCCCCACATTAATTCGTTTAATACAACCGGAAGTGCATAAACAAGAAAGTCTTTCCATAAAACAGGATCAATGTGCAGCATATCCTGCAACCGGATCCGTACGATTTTATTTTTCAAGAATGCATAGAACAGTACCATAATCGTCTCGGCACCTCTTGCACACAATGTTCCGATTGCCGCACCCGCAATGCCTAGTTTCGGAAATCCAAACATCCCAAAGATCAACACAGCATTGATAATAATATTCAGACCCAGCGACACTGCATAGATAAATGTTGCTATGACAACCTTCTCCATACTGCGGATAATATTCAGATATACCTGTGTTACTGCCATAAATATGTAAGAAAGTGCCACGATTCTTAAATATTTCACACCTTCTGCTATGACAACCGGATCAGAAGTATAGATCCGCATCAGCAGCCCCGGTATGCCAAGTGCCGCCACTGCAAATACAACCGCCGTTGTCAGTCCGGTACGAAGCCCGATACCAAGTATCTTTTCTATCGTTCTTGTGTCTTTCTTTCCCCAATACTGTGCGGTCAGCACCGTTGCTCCGGATGTCGTACCATAGAAAATCAGTGTCATAATAAACTGCACCTGTCCGGCAAGTGATGCTCCTGACAGTACCTTTTCTCCGACTTTTCCAAGCATGATCACATCCGTTGCCGTCACACCGACATTAATCAGATTCTGTAATGCCATCGGGATTACCAGTGCAAATACGCTCTTATAAAAAAGTTTCCAGTCGATATTTAAGTTCTTCGTCTTATTCATGATTTGCTGCTTTGTAGATTTCGTACATATCCTGCTTCTTCAGTTTCTTAAAGCTTCCAAGTTCTACAGTATCTCCTTTTGTCGCACTGTCTGCCATCTGCATAAGAACATCATCTTCCAGTACGCCGGTCTTCATCTGTCCAATACATACTGGCATCTCGATTCGTTCAAAGAACTTCTCTGTCTCTTCAATCGCTGCCAGTGCAGCCTTTATATCATCCACTTCTTCAATCCCCCAGACTTTTCTTCCGAAATGTGCAAATCTTGGGATGTCAATCTGGTAAACATACCGTGCCCAGCTTCCCCATACTGCGGAAAGTGTTGCTCCGTGTGCTTCATCAAACATGCCACCGATCTCATGCCCCAGCTTGTGACATGCAAAATCTTTTGGTCTTCCAAGTCCTGTCATATTATTATGCGAAATGCTTCCGCACCACATGATTTCACTTAATGCATCATAATTCTGCTGATCTTCATATGCTTTTAATCCATTGCGAATCACTGTGCGGAGAACACCTTCTGCAATCTCATCTGTCAGTTCATTACCATCTACCGGTGTGAAATAACGCTCCATTGTATGCATCATAATATCTACAATTCCACATGTAAGCTGATACTTCGGCAACGTATACATCAGTTCCGGATTCATCATTGCAAACTTCGGACGCACAAGATCACTGTGTGCACCTGCTTTCTTTCCGGTCTCCTCATTTGTCAATACAGCAGAATCACTCATCTCACTTCCTGCTGCCGCAATCGTAAGTACAACTCCAACCGGAAGTGCCTTCTCAATTGGAATTTTACCACTCCAGAATTCTTCCAGATCTGTTCCCGGTTTTGCTGCTGCGATTGCAATTGCTTTAGCAGTATCAATACAGCTTCCTCCTCCAACTGCCATAACCAGATCAGCGCCAGAATTGATTGCCTTTTTCACGCCTTCTTTTGCAAGGGACATTCTTGGATTCGGCTTCACGCCTCCAAGTTCTTCCACTTCGATTCCTTCTGCTTTTAAAACCGCTTCAACTCGTTCAAGCAGCCCACTTCGAACGACACTTCCACCACCATAAACAAGCAGAACTTTCTTTGCCTGCCATTCCTTTGCAAGTGTTCCTGCTTTCAGCTCTGCCTCTTTGCCAAACACAATCTTCGTTGGCATATATTGTTCAAAACTATGCATAATTTTTCTCCTTTCCGTTTCCAAATCCGTATCTTTTATTATAACGGATAAGTCTTGTTCCGTCCACCACTTACATGCCGAATCATTCCCTGTTAAGAAATAAGCAATTTTAAAAAACAGAAAGAGAATATGCATCGATATATCTCTATAT
>OLOJ01003726.1_pt1 | contig 10495 bp, 8 predicted proteins | sample 1672251 | NCBI WGS metagenome assembly OLOJ01 (sample SAMEA3136664, study PRJEB25190) | human gut metagenome | biome: human gut; feature: human-associated habitat; material: faeces | place: Austria | collected 2013 | reverse complement strand
GGAGCGCATCATGTCATACTGCTTCATTTCCTCAACGTAGCGATGGTGGCGTACCCGATCCTCACGTGAAAGAAAGTCCAGATACCCCAGTTTCGCCTCATCGACAACCGACATGATTCTCCCCCTGTTTTACTACCGTCCGCTATTTACGATCGTCCAGATCGAATCCTCCTTCAAGGATAAAGCTTTTCAGCAACTTGGTGGCGAGAAGATTCGCAGTGAATTGGGTGACAGAGCTATCCGGCTTGCTGAAAAACGCCTTTGCCAAAGGCTTGTTGATGGACGCTTTCAACTGGTCGAACCGACCAAATTCATTCAGCGTCGCTTCGGTAAGATCAAGCCGCATCATCTCGTTGAGCAAAGCTCCATCCACGCCAAACGCCTTGGTGATCTTCTCCACTTGGCTGTTCTTGGCGCTGTTAGCATAATACGTAATGTAGTCACGCAGCGTCTTGCCTTCCTCCAACTCGATTTCGCCACGTTCCACATCATGCATGAACAGTTCGGCGTACCGTTGTTCCTCTTGGCTGAGCGAAGCGAACGACTTATGCAATTCCTCCTCAGCTGATGCCAACAGGTCTGGATCTCCTCCACCAAGCGCCTTGAGCCATTTGGTGAAGTTGGCGTTCATGTAATCCGTATCAATCAATCCCGTGTCGATTTCGGTGATATGCCCATCAAGATCGTATGGAGCCTCAGGACCCTCACTATGGCCTTCGCCATCTCCAGCAAACAACTCCTTGTATCGCTGAACGAGAATCAGATATGTGCGTTCATCGAGTTCCGGCCGCACAACTTCCACCGAGTCGTCATCATGGGTGACGGAGTATTCCCGCTGCTGCCATGTAAATCCTTGTACTTTGGCGGCTTCAAGAAACTCATTGAGTTCCGAGAACAGCTTCGCGAACTTCCGGCATGCTTCCACGGACTCCGGCAGCTTCATGAAATCCTCCACACCTTCGGCACGAAACACGGAAGCGATCTCTTCGAAACGCGCATCCATCAGACGCACGTTTTCCGGCAGCTTCTGCACAAACAGATCAAGCGGCTTATCTCCGGAATACAGTTTCACCGCTGCTTCGATATACCCTTTCATGGTATGCGGCTTGCGGTAGTAGCGTATCGTTCCGAAGGGCTTATCAGGGCCGAACAGTCTGTTCGTACGGCTGAACGCCTGAATGATGTTCTCGTAATCGATGATCTTGTCGAGATACAGCGTGTTGACCCACTTGGAATCGAAGCCCGTCAGCATCTGGTCGACCACGATCAGCAGATCCAGCTGTTCCTCGCGATGCTGATCGACCGTCAGATATGGCCGCTTGTGGGAAAGCCGCGCCGTGATGTCCTTCTTCATCTTCGGCCATGTGGGGATGATGAAATCCTTGCCGAACAGTTCGTTGTAATCGCCGATGATCTCCTGAAGCGCGTCCCCTTTGAGAATCGCGCCGTTGGAGTTATCGACATTGGGGTCGAACAGCGCGGTTACATGCATCTGCGGCGCACGCTCCTTGAACAAGCGATAATAGCTGATCGCCTCGGGAATGGAACTCGTGGCCAGCATCGCATGGAATTTGTTGCCCCTACTCAGCAATGGGAACTGGTCGAGGATATCCTCCACAACCTTGCCCTCATGCGGGGTGCCCTGCGCGTACTGTGCCGAAGTCAGGTAATCCTCAATGCCCTTGATGCGTTCTCCGGCCTGCGTTTCCATAGGTCCCATCGGCATTTGATTCGGATCCATGTAATGGTAGAACACTTCGGCTTTCGCCGGATCCGCTTGGGCTTCCTCAATCGTCGACGCCTTCGCCTTCTCCAATGCGACCACCTGGCGAACGTCCCTGTCTCGGTACGTCAGCACCATGTACGGGTCGAAGCCGAGCACATTGCCGTCACGGATGCCGTCGGCGATGCTGTACCGGTGGAGGCAATCACCAAACACCATTGATGTGGTCGAGCCCTTCTTGCGGTTCTCCTCATGGATCGGAGTGCCTGTGAAACCGAAATACAACGCGTTCGGGAAGGAACGGCGAATATCCTGCAGCATCTCGCCGAATGTGGAACGATGACATTCGTCGATGATGAACACGATGCGTTTGCCGGCGAGCTTCTTCACTTCCTCTTCGGTGATATGCCCCTCGCCTGCTTTGATGTTGCTCATTTTCTGAATGGACGTGACGATAAGCGTGTCCTTCGGGTCGATGCTTGCCAGCTTCGCCTTGAGCACATCCGTGTTTTCCGTACCCTGCACATCGTCGGCATCATCGGCGAACGAACGGTATTCGAGCAACGACTGCGTACCCAACTCGATACGGTCCATAAGGAAGATGACCTTGTCAGCATCTTTCGAGCCGGCAATGAGCTGCGCCGCTTTGAAACTGGTCATGGTTTTGCCCGAGCCGGTGGTATGCCACACATAGCCGCCTGGGCGTCCCGGAGTACCGCTTGGCACCGGCTCATCCCATTTGCAGGTGCGCACACGATCGGAAATGGCGTTCACCGCTTGGTATTGGTAGCTGCGCAGCACTTTGAGGCATCCGTCCGCGGAATCTGCAACCGTGTAGAAACCGATGAGCTGATGAGCCATGGGAATGGACAACAGGTCCGACGCGAACCGTTTCCACTCGTCCTGCCCAACATGTTTGTTCGCCGCTATGGGCTCATTGTTGAAGTCAGCCCAGTGGAAGAAGTAGTTGCTGTTGAAGTCGCCTTCGCCAGGATTGGCGAAGTACACAGCATCGTCCGGATTCATGGCCACGAAGACCTGCACGAGTCTGAACAGTCCGGTGAACACGCCTTCATGCGCGTATTTGGCGATTTGATTGGTGGCTTGGCTTATGGGGATGCCGCTTTTCTTCAGTTCGATATGGATGACCGGCATGCCGTTGATAAGCAGGCAAACGTCTCCCCTGCGATCGTTCAGCATCTTGTTTTTCGCCGGATACATCGGTTGTCTTGCGATTTGGTACCGGCTTTGCCCCGCTGCTATTTCCTGCCGATCGTAGATCTTCAGGCTGATTTCCTTACCGTAATGAGCCTCGTCCTTGGGATTATCACGTTTAATGGACACGGTCTTGCCGTTAATGAAGGAGTTCAACGCCAATGGCGTGCGCAATGTTTCGATCTGTTCGAGGATCTGCGCCATCTCACCTTTGGTAAGACGCTGCCCATTCAATCGATCGATGCCTTTGTTGTTGTCGAACAGGATGTTGGCCCAATTGCTGATAAGGTCCTGTTCGGTTGGATATTCCAACACGCCATCGGTCCATCCATGGCGCTTCAGCACCGCGACCAGATCGTCTTCGAAATCCGATTCTTTATTGTAGAACATGTTTCATCTCCCCGAATGCACCGCCACTTTCTGAGCCCAATCTTACGAGCGCAACCCCTAACATCCAAGAAGCAACACCACAATACTTACGCTGATGAAGGGTGATGAGGGAGTCCAGACGGTCCAAGACAATACCAATTTCACGTTGTTCATCTTTACTTGGCAATGAAACGATGGCTTTCCCAACAAGTTCTTTGTTGAGATTATTAACCGTGCTTCCTGCTGCGAACATGCGATATTGATTAAGCATCTGTGGAGCACCCAACATATGGCAGAGGAAAATAGGATCGAAGTGTTTCTGGGCATCGCGGATCAGCAGCCAGCCGTCATGAATACAGCCTTTAATGGCCATGATGTATGGTCGTCCAAAGCTCATAGAGTTCGATAAAACTAGATCCCCCGGATACACCTGGCGGGTTTTTGCGAGACCTTCAGGTTTTATTTTCTCGGTAGTTTGGATTATATATCGGCCAAGTTCTGGAGCGTCGCCAATTTTCACCCAATTAAGTCCACAAGGATCATCTGTAATGTATCGCTCAATCGGTCGTGGCGAACCTCCTCTCTCAATTTCAACCAGTTCAGAGAGCTTACGCTGTTCCCAAGCGGGGGCAATTAAAACCAGGAAAACAGCCGTATTACCGTCAATCTATACGGCTGAGCTTCCTTCTTGTGAGCATTAGAGCGTATCCGAGCAGGTTCCGACCGCGCCATTGCCTCGGATTGAACCTGTCTGGGTCATGCATCGACAGGCCGATGCCCCAGATGCGGTCTTTGACGGCGCATTCCGCCAGCAGCGCGGTGCCGGTTACCTCAAGCCGTGCCCCAAGTTCGGCGTTCTGGCTGAATTTGGCAAGTAATCCTTCATAAACTTCGATTTGACGAACACCATTCCACACGTGATCGTCATAACCGGTCACCAATCGGCCAAGCCGTTTGATTTCGGCCACGTCGTCGGTTTCAAGGATTCGCGCAGCTGTTTCAGCGTCATTGAAACAGCAGGCCTTGCGATGCATCATGTACTGCTCCATCGAGGAGAATTCAATGCCGTTCATAACGAAATGCGACGGATACCAGTTGCTCAGATATCCGTTTACCTCATCGGGATTGTGGAAACAGATAACTTCTGTCATTCCTTGCCGACTTTCCGCACCGCAAGCTCCAGATCGAGATCATGCAGCCCGAAATAGGCTTTTTCCAGGAATTCCAATGGTACTTGGGCAATCACCTTGGCGCTTGGAATGCCATAGAACCACTGATAGTAGGCGTAGAACTCACCGATCCAATCGGGCATGAACCCTTTAAGCGCCTTGCCGTCCTTCAACTGGTATTGCTCGGTCTCGGTGAAATATTCCCACAGCTCTTCCGCATCCATCGTATTGACGTAGGCTTTGGCTTCATCAATGCTTTTGCGTGTTTTGCTCGTCATATACGTGGCGATGAAATCCTCCGTGCTCTTGTTAGGGAACGACTGCGCCACGTAGTCGAAAAGCTTGCCCTGGCTTTCCACCACATCATCCCGGTAGACCTCTGGATATGCCCGCATTGTCACCACCCCTAGAGCAACGTGCTGAACACGTTGGTCACCGTATTGGCATCGGAATCGATGAGATCACGCATGTTCTGCCGCGCCTCAACATCCCTCTGATTGTATTTGTCGTTGAATTCGCTGTAGCTCACGGAAAGCAAGCCCTCATTGACTTCGCGCAGTTGCCCATATGCCTTTTCGCTCTTGATGCAATACTGGATGCCCAGACCTCCAAGTGACAGCAGTTCCTCCAAAATATCGACGTCCACATTGTCTCGGACGAATTCTTTGGCGATGTAGAAGTACGAGGCGTTCGCACGCCAACCTTTGATGATGTCATAATCGCTGGTATCGATGCCATATTTGGCGATGAATTTTGCGGCAAGCACGCGATAACGCTTGGAATCGGCGGCATCACGATGTTTCATCAGCTCGGCCAGCCAGGCAAGCACGCTATGTTCCTGAAAATCCAGGATGCGCAGCCCATTCGTGTTCAGTTCGTACTGGTGGACCCAGCCATTGGACTCATCCGGCCTGCACACGGCCCATTCCTTGGCGAGCTCGACACTTTTAGTCAGATAAAAACCACGACCGTAGTCATGCTTGTCGTTACCCAAACCGTACTCGGGGGTCACGGATTCGTATGGGGAACCGTGAAATAACGTGATTGTTGCCATGAACACCCCTATACGAACATCTTGTCGAGCATGGATTTCTTAATATTCCGCAGTAATTCGAGCTTACGCTGATGAAGGGTGATGAGCGAGTCCAGACGGTCGAAGAACGCGCCGATTCGGCGCTGCTCGGCGATGCTTGGTACCTCAATAGGCAAATTTTTTGCTGGCTGTAGTGTGAAATGCTTCATCGTTCCTCCAGCAGAAAGAACTCCAATGGCATTCACAACGTTTTGAGTTACAAATGCAGCCACAAGATACCGCGCATCAAGTAACGAAGAATGAGCTATCCGCGCATATAGAACAGCTCCACCCTGAACATATATGGGAGAAGAGTTGCCATTTATTATGGCTTTACCAATTTCTCCACCTCCATTGAATAGAACATCTCCTTTTTCTGGTGCCCCAGTAGCCGCTTTGTAAGCGGCATAGTCTTCTTCATCAATAAAGAGCGCACCTCGGAGATCTTCTTGAGATATGTCACTTGCTCGAATATAGGGAACACCAGCTTCACGCCACAATCGATTAGGGATACGGGCACTATCTTTTATTTCAGTAAGCTCACCCAGCTTACGCTGTTCCCAAGGGTCAGTGAAACCAGCGAAACGAATCTGCGGAACCAACGCTTTTCCATGCTGTTCGGCCATATCATTCACCCCCGAGCAGTGCTTTGAGCTCTTCCAAGCCCGCCAGATCGCGGGCATTACCGGTCAAATCGCCAAGCATTCCGGCCAATTCCTTCTCCGCTTCATCGATTTGGCCGCATACATCGGCATACGTGGTGGCGTACTTGTTCTTCAACGCGTTCACTTTGCCAATGAGCTCGTCGATCACGGCATTCGGCAGTTCTTCCAGCTGCTTCTGCAGCGGCGTAATCCACTTGGCTTCCAGCAACCTTCTGGCTTCGTCATCACTCAACGCCTTAATCGTGTCGCGGGTCTTCTCCTCCAACGCGTTTCGCTTGGTCTTGATACCAGATTTCAGCTTCTTCGTCTCATCGAATAGCTTCTGAGCCTGCACCAAGCCACGCTCGAAATCGGAAGCCGGATTCTTGCCGATCGCCTTGACCGCCTTCTTCAGCTCGGCGGCAACGAAGGCGTCACCGTCCTGATTGATCGCATCGCTGTTCTGCTTGTCATCCTCATCGAAACCCTCCAAAATGGTTTCAATCTCGGAATCGATGTCCTGCACACGGCGTTCATCCGCCTCAATCGCAGTCAAATCATCGTGCAGCAGCTCGCGCTGAACCAGGTCGAACGGCAGAACGCGGCCAATCCAGCCGTCCTGCACTTCCACATCCTTGCCGCCTTTTTTCTTGACGACCATGTTCGGATCCACGGCTCTTACCGCATCGAAGCCCTCGGACCCCAACACTTCCAAATCAATGGAAATGCCGCCCCATGCGTCATCAAGCTTCTGATAGGCGTCATACGGGTCAACCAGTGGGGTTCCGGCAATCATCGCATCCAGTTCCTTACCGATGGCCGTTTCCTGACCGAGCGCATCCACCTGTTCGGGATGCTCCACCAAGCGGGAGCGCAAATCGACAGGCAATCCGGAAATGGCCTGACCATACGAGGCGATGAACGCCTGTACGTCGGCATTGTTGCGCACCACGGTAGCGATGTCGTCATGGTCGCAGGCGTAGCAGACACCGTTATCACGGAACAGCTCGGCCTTCAGACTCGGCCAGGCGTTCCAATATTCCTCAAGCTGCTCGACCTCACTCTTCGGAACGCCACCGAACATCGAAGCGTACACATCCCACGTCTCCGCATCCTCGGATGAATCGACATAACGGGGAATGTTGAGGTTGTAATCATTGGCACGAATCTCATCGATGGACACCAGACGGCTGAACTTGGGTACCGTGCGATTGTTCGACACCACATCGACAATGCGTTTGATATCAGAAGCCTGTAGCTTATTGTTCTTGCCGTCCTTGATGAAATGTTTGGACGCATCAACGATGAGCACCTTGTCGTCGTCACGTTTTTTGCGCAACACCATCACGATGGTGGGGATACCCGTACCGAAGAAAATATTCGCCGGTAGACCAATAATCGCCTGAATATGACGGTTCTCAATCAGATTCTTACGAATCTGACCTTCCTCGCCGCCGCGGAACAGCACGCCATGCGGCAGAACGATGGTCATAATGCCATCGGCACGCAGATGGTACAAGTCGTGGAGCAGGAACGCATAATCCGCCTTGGATTTCGGAGCTATGCCATAACTGAAGCGCGGATCGATCTCCTTATCAGTGGGATCCCAATTCTGCGAGTAGGGCGGATTGGAAACCACCGCATCCACGAACAACGGATTGTAGGTCTCCTCCTTGTTCTCCAACGTGTCGAACCACGGCCAGTCGTCCTCCAGAGTGTCGCCGTTGCGGGCAACGATGTTATCGGGAAGAATGCCACGCATCACCAGATTCATACGCGTGAGGTTATAGGTGTTCTCCTTAAGCTCCTGCGCGTAATACATGATGGAATCCGGATTGCCGTTGCGCCGAGCCACAGCCTGGCCGATATGAATCAGCAAGGAACCGGAGCCGGATGTCGGATCGTAGATCTTGATCTGCTCGCGCCCCTGCAAATGCCAGGCGACGATTTCGCTCATCAGCTGAGAGACTTCGGAAGGCGTGTAGAACTCGCCGGCCTTCTTGCCTGCATTGGCGGCGAAATTGCTGATGAGGTACTCGTAGATGAAACCAAGCACGTCATAATCCTGACGCCCATCCATCGGAATGTCTTTAATGAGATAAATCAAATCTCGCGCGGCCTTGGACTGGCTTCTCGCGTCGGTGCCAAGTTTGGAAAGCCCAGTCTGCAACGTGTCGAAAATACCGTCGAACACTTTCCTATGCGCAGGATTGATATTGCGGGAGAACGCCGAAAGCGCATCACGCACATTGGAAATCTCGAAATCGTTGCCCTGCTTGACCCATGTGGAAAACAGGTTGTCATAGGCGATGAAGTAGCCGCACTCACCCTGCACGAATTCCACAATGTCCGGATTATCCTCCGTGAGCTGCGGCAGCTGCTCGTCAGTAAAATCACTGGCTTTCAAGCGCATCAGCTCGGTTTCGGAAAGGAACTTATAAAAGATGAAGCCAAGAATGTAATCCTTGTATTCGTTCGCCTCGATCTTGGAACGCATCTTATTGGCGGATTCCCAAATCTTCGAAGCGAGCTGCTGCTTGTTCATCTATCCCTCCTCATTGCGACACCGGCAAAAAGCTCGGTTCCACGAGCGACTGCACATCTTTCACAAGAATACCGCACCCCCGCTTGGGAACAGCGTAAGCTGTCGAGCACATGCGAACAGCTATCGAGAACCATTAATCCGTTGGAAACACCGAATGAAGAATTTACGGAATACAGTATGCCGGCTTTTGATAACAATGAAACGGCTGAAACCGTTATTGGTAATTCGATGAATAGTCTAAGAAAGATTGTTGACCGTCCTTGTTTACTTGTAAACAAATTGAATGTGAGGAAAAAAAGGATTTGGCATGTTCCTCGCCCTGAAGCAAATGCTGTTTGCTCTTCTGAATTTGTGCCATTTTCTTCTCATTCTTCTGATTTGAGTTTTATTAAGATATCGTTACTGTCAGAGCGAATCACTGCCTACCTTGAGAGTTGCTCTTCAGGATCATCAAACAGTCAAAAAAGAGTAACCCCTGAGATTATTATGTCATCTGAGATAATAGCCCCATCGCTTGCAGAGCAACGCCGAATCGGCGCGTTCTTCGACCGTCTGGACTCGCTCATCACCCTTCATCAGCGTAAGTATGATGGCTGCGCCAATCCCCTATTTTTAGAAAGGCGCATCTCATGCAGGAAACCATCACATCAGAATCGCTGTTCTGCGACTACTACGCCCAGTGGGTGAGAACGTACAAGGAAGGCGCCATCAGAGACGTGACCATGGGCAAATATCGACTTACGCAATCCTGGCTCGGCAAGCTCATCCCTGAACTCAGACTCACCGATATGGATCGAACCGCATACCAGCAGCTCATCAACGGATATGCACAGCATCATGAGCGCCAAACCACCATGGATTTTCACCATCAGATCAAAGGCGCCATTCTCGATGCCGTTGACGAAGGACTCATACCCCGTGATCCAACGCGCAAAGTCATCATCAAAGGCAAGCAGCCACGCATTAAGAAAATGAAGTATCTCAACCAATTCGAGCTGCATGCCATGCTCGCGGACCTTGATCTTGGGGCCGAGGCAAGCTGGGATTGGCTTATCCTCCTTATCGCGAAAACCGGACTCCGATTCTCTGAGGCGCTTGGGCTCACACCCGATGACTTTGATTTCGCACACCAGACGCTTTCCGTCAACAAAACTTGGGATTATAAAAACGGCGGCGGTTTCGTACCCACGAAAAACGAATCGTCCGTGCGTAAAGTGCAACTCGACTGGCAACTCATCATGCAAATGTCTGGATTACTCAAGGATCTTCCGCATGATAAACCTATTTTCGTACACGGCAAGGTCTACAACTCAACAGCCAACGACGTGCTTGCAAAACATTGCAGAAACGTGGACGTGCCAGTTATTTCCGTCCATGGTCTACGCCATACACACGCATCGCTGCTGCTGTTCGCCGGCGTATCGATCGCCAGCGTGTCACGCCGTCTAGGCCATGCCAGCATGACTACAACTCAGGAAACCTATCTGCACGTCATTCGCGAGCTGGAAAACAAGGATGTAGATATCGTCATGCGGGCACTATCGACACTTATCTAATGGGGGGTTCCTACTCTTTTCAGATATTCGAAATAATCGAGCCACTCGAAGCGGCATATACCGTTTTTCACCATCTTCAGTAAAAGCGCCAAACACCGTTGCCAGACTCAATTCCGTAGGTGGTTTTGTGGTTCCGTAGGTGGTTGGTTCTGGTATTGGTGTCTGAGAATGGCTTAATTTAAGCCGTTTCTCAAACGCCTTT
>OLOJ01003717.1_pt1 | contig 10520 bp, 9 predicted proteins | sample 1672251 | NCBI WGS metagenome assembly OLOJ01 (sample SAMEA3136664, study PRJEB25190) | human gut metagenome | biome: human gut; feature: human-associated habitat; material: faeces | place: Austria | collected 2013 | reverse complement strand
ATTTGTCGTTCTGCGATATACGCAGCTGGATTCTGCTCTGGAAACCTTGCGGGCGAATCAGACGAAAAATATTGTTTTTGTGGGTAACAATGTGCAGGCAAGAGCGCTGGCGGCGGCACTGCCGGAGAAAAATGTCTTGTTTGCCTTTGCGCTCTCTGCCGGGCATGAAACATAAGGTAAAGATTACAATACTTAGTGCTTTAGGAGTTTTGCTTGTAGGATCATCGGTGGCTTATGCATACTCACAAAAAGGCACTCTGATCTCACAGAAAACGGAGGAGCTGCCTGACGGAAATATTTATGTTGAAGAATTATATGAAATAGACCAGTAGGATAGAAAAAGAGGGGATGGCGTATTGATACGACATCCCCCTTTACATGGCGAGAGTTGTTAATTTCTTTAGAAATAAGTTAAACAAACTGAAGTGGAATATGCATTATATAAGCAAAAATGTTTTTTTCGAAGAACGAATAATGTTAAACTCAATTCGCCATTCAGTGTCGTCTGATACTGGTTTGAAGTGTAAAGCGGAACAAGCAATATGGAGATTTGCCTGATTGCTGTCGCTATACAGGATTACAGTTGGCTCATCTGCACCACCGATAATGTCAATACAGGCAATATCGTTTTGCATTTCCGGTGTAAAGGAGTCTGTTACAGGTACAACTTCTAAAGGTTTATCGCTATCTGCACAATCATGAATCGAAATGTCATTGTCTGGTTCAGGAGAAAGTGTATAGCTCATAGTGATAAAATGTGTGGGATACAACCAACGGTCAGAGCCCACGTGGTTTTGAGAAAGCGTCTGCTGTTCCAATTTTTGTACAGTTAATGCATATTCTGTTTCACTGACCGGATGGGAGAAAGTGAACTGGTCACCAGGAGCGTGTATCTTAAAATGCGGCCCAGGTACACGGAATGGTTGTTGCTCCATTGTAAGCGAAAGAGATTTTATTGCAGGACGGCGTTTACCTGACCACAGAAATGCCGCCCTAAAAATCATCCATCCATAGGAGATATCCAATTCGTAGTGTTTCACCGCCCATTTTGCTTCCAGTTCATTGTTTGTTTCGTCCGATAAGCAGGGATTAAAGACCGCCGAACAGCTGTGAGAGGCCTGCATTGTTTTTCCATTTAATTTTAAACAAGGAATAATATCAAGGCAAAGAGGGTTGTCTAAATCTATTTGCAGTTGTTGTTCTTGCGTAAAATTTAAACAAGAGTCATTTTCGGGGCTTAAATCCCACTTTTTCATAAATTCGCGAATATCTTCTGCCGGAGTACACATACAAAAATCCAAGACAAGACCTTTGTTGCAAGAATACACCGCAGGAATAATCCAATGATGTCCAGCCCATTCGAATTGCTTATTTAATCGAAGTTCTGTTCCGGCATGGCCTTTTCCTGAAGGCTCCCAGAAGTTTCCGTCAAAATAAACCTTCCATTCAGGGATGGTCGCTTCTACAGTTGGGTTCATATCCATATTATGTGTATTATCTTTGAGGCACTTTGCTCCCACAGAGGAAAGGTCAATTACGCTTTGCAAAAATTTCTGAAATATTCTGTTCATAATGTTCTCCATAATTCTGATTTTCTGAGTTACTTCAATTATGATTAATGATATCATAAAAATGTTTTGCTTTATATTTTTATTTGTTCTCTTCATTTTGTGTTCCGAAAGGAAATTTTCTACTCATACTATATATCGTAAAAAATTCCGGATGGTAACAAAAACTTTAAAATTCTTTTAAAGTCAAAAAAGAAGTCCACTATTCAGACAATGGATTTTTTACGTTGATGATTTGTCAAATATATATTACAGGAGAGATCAGCATATTATAAGGATTTATCGGCATGCTGGACATGAAAATAGAAGAAAAGTAAAGATGGTAAGTGCACTCAAAAAATGATGCAGCAACAAGATATGGTGTTTCGTTTACTGTATTTTATTGACGAATTCAATATATTGTGTTACCATATAAATGGATTATTTTTTATGCATGGTTTGCCACGCAGTAAAGTTTTTTGTTCCGGATATGCTGTTCCGGGAGCAACATTTAGGCGAAGGCCTTTTATCAATAGGAAGACATCAAAAATCAAAAGAAGATTTTTGGTGTCTTTTTTTGTTGTCCAAAAACGAAATGTGAAGTGTGCAAAAAAACAGGAAGGGAGGAAATGTAAAATAATCCACAAAAGATGAACAGGAAAATCAAAAAAGGAGGCAGAATATGGGACAGGATATATGCATTCGAAAAGATGAAAAACCATTGGGATATGACTGGGAATGTGGACATGAGGAATTATATGTCAGAGTGAATATGTACTACAACGGATCCCTGTATGTCGGATTATGGCAAAAGCAAAAGGAATGTGAGAAAAAGCTGGAATTATTCGGAGATCTTACAATTGGAGTTATGGGATTCCTAAGACCGGGGCAGGCAATAATCTCGGATTGCGGAGCAAAAGCAAAGGTTGCGTTTATTGAGAAGTATAAACTCGGAAAAGTTGTAGGTAAGAGGAAAATCAATTATGGCAGCTATTATGTTGCAGAGTTTAATCTTGCACGACTTGCACAGCTCGATCCAGAAGGTACGGAAAGATATCTGCTCGAAAATGGTCTTGATCAAAAAGAATTTAAAGCAGATTAGGGTAAAGAGGTACATTTGAAAACCAGGCAATAAAGGTGGTGCGGCATGAAAGACGACGAATATAAAGGATATTACTGTCTGCTGATCGCAATTTTGTGTGATTTGAATGCAGCGGAAGCCAGCACAATGTACGAATACGGACCAGATCATCCGCTTTGCCGGAAAATACTGAAAAAGAAAGTTTGCAAACCGTCCATAAAAAAACTTAAGGAAACAGAACAGGCAGCGGCTATGAAAACTCTTCTTGATCAGGGATACAGCCAGGATGCTGTAGCGGAAGCATTCCAGTGTTTTCCATCTACGGTCAGGCGCAGAGTAAGAAAATTAACAGAAAGGAAGGAAACGAATGACAGATCAGAAATTGATTGCAGGAATATTTAATGATTTTTTGGGACTTTATACGGGCAAAATCCAGACCGGTATCCGTCCTTTGCTTGAAAAATATAAAAACCATCCCATGCTGATGGGGCTCCTCTCCAATTTGGATGAAGCGGCAAAGATTCAGGCACCAAAAGCCATGAAAGAAATCTATTCTTTCTATAAGGAATATCGTGGCAGGGATCTGGAAGATGCTGACTGGAAAGAACTGACAGAAAAAGCCCGTCAGATCAGTGCAGGATGGGAGGAAAATGAATGGGTTCGCCGGGTTGTACTGGAAATGATCAGCCTTTTGGATTCTGATGATGCAGAGAGACGCAAGATTGCATTGGAAGTAGAAAAAGAAATGGAAGCGGCCGAACGGGAACAGGAAATGAATGCGGCATAAAAAGACAGGCAGGGGCAGGAGATTTTTTCTTCTGCCTCATGTTTTTATCAGGAAAGAAGGGACCGATTATGTTAAATGAGATCATAAAAACTGCAGAAGAATTAAATACAGCAGCATTGCATTACCGCCAGAGCGGGAATATGGATGGTGTGCGGGAACTTGCCAAAGCACATGCAGTTTCCAAAAAACAGACAGAGGAATTTATTCAGGGCAGCCGCTACCGGCTGGTTGATATACCGATTGAGGAAAGAAAGTTTGCGAATGCGTCTGAAAAACTGCGTGCAGAAATGTTTGCCTTAAAGGATGCAGGCTTTGCAGACATCATAGGACAGTATCTTGTAAATCTTGCCAAAACGGATTCTGCTTTAGATGCACAGGTGTTAAAAAAACATAAGATGCTTCAGAGATGTTTGGATTACGTGACGCAAAAAGCCTACAACATTGCACTGGAGGGAGCGAAAAAAAAGGGAGAGAACGGCATTCGGGCCAATACAGGCCTGGCACTCTCCGGCGACCAGGTTTTTCCCTGGGTACTTGAATATTATGCGAAAGATGATGAAAAAGAAATAGCAGAAAAAGAGCAGGAAGAAAAGAAAAAGATTCAAAAGGAATGGGATTCGGTAAATAAGAGAACGAAAACGATAGCGGAAAAGTCAGGGATAAGGAAAGAAACGGAGATCCACTCAAAAGAAGCTGAGAAGCGGGAAGAAGAAAATACCAGCAGGAAAAAATCAAAAGATTCCGGGCAGATGTCCTTATTTGACATGATGCCGCCAAGAGAGAGTTAAAGGAGAAGAAGATGATCGCATATAAAGGATTTCATAAGGATTTGAAATGTCTGGGCTTTCAGTTTCAGGAACATGGTATAAATGAAACAGAGAAAGCAAATTGCAGACAAAACGGATTTCATTGTGCAGAAAATCCGCTGGACTGCCTCTGCTATTATCCAAATTGGAAAAATTCTGTGTATTACATAGTGGATGCGTCCGGGGATTTGGATGAAGATGGAGAAGATTCCAAAATCTCCTGCACAAAGATGCGGCTTTTAAAGAAAATTGAGTTGAAAAACCTGTTATTACACGGGGCAGCGTACATGGCAAAGTATCCGAACCGGAAATGGAATTCCCAGGTTGCAAAAGAAAGCGGAAGCAGCTGCAATGGATTTTGTATTGTGCGTGGAAAAGATCCCAGAGCCAAAGGGAAAAAGGGCGATTTTCTGATTCTTTTAAAGGAGCAGCCTGATAACAGCCAGATTCTGGAAATCGGGGTCATCTGCGTAGATGGACAGAAATATCCGGAAGAGACATGGCTTGATGTAGCCGGGGAGCAGGTGGAGTTATGAGAAAAAAGATGCTAATGGAATTAAAACCATTAAAAGTGATGAACAGACATATCGCCGATGCAAAGAAAACTGAAATATCTTTGAGTCCATTGGAGAAACAAAGGGGTGAACCCGGAAAATATCGGATGTATTGTCGGGCAGCAGTAGAAAAAGGAATTTTAAAAGTGTATCTGTTTGCCGTAACGGATATTGAGGAGAATATAAACTTTCCAAGGTACCGTCTGTTTATCAGCAGAAAAGAGAGACGGTTTATAACCTATGATGAAAAATTAAAAAAATGGAGAGCTGCACTTCTTGAAAGCATCTTATGGGATGCAATGATCAATTTTTATAACATTTATGTAAATGACCGTGATACAAAAGTCATACAAATATATTTAAAGACAATGCGACCAGCAATCTGGGCGTTGGAAGAGTATCAGGCAAATATCCGTAAAGAACAAAGGATACGACATGATAAAAAACTTACAGATTCATGGGACCAGGTGATGAAAACTGTGCCAGGATTGCCTAAGAACTGGATTGCCTGGGTTTCGAAATATGGAATTATGGAACATTATATCTTTTACAAGTATCAGAAAAATGGTGCTACAAATGGATACTGCACCTATTGCAAAAAGCATGTTCCAATCCGCTCACCTAAATATAATCAGAAAGGACATTGTAACATATGTGGACAGCCGGTTACTTTTCGTTCTGTGGGAAAATCTGGAAGATTTTGTACAAAGTGGTATAGAGTTTACCTTGTTCAGAGACGTAAGACTTCTGGTTTTGTAATCCGGATATTTCAGGCCAGAACATGGTATAAAAAGGCTGGCTATGCAGATTGCGAAACGACCTGTCATGAAGAGCAGAGAAGAATTTTCTCTGCAAATGGAAAGGAAATCTCTAATTTTGTCTATGGATTGTTCAAACGGCGGGAAATGCGCTGGATTCTATATTGGAAGCCTTGGTATTATACTTGCTGTGGCATCCAATATAAAGGGAATGTTTATCCATATACCCTGTCAGATCTGTCCAGACATGAATTAAAAGAAACCGGTCTGCGTGAGTATGCCCTGAGGCAGAAAAAGATAGATCCGGGAAAGTATCTTTACCTGTGGCAGACGTATCCGGTACTGGAACAGATTGTAAAAGCAGGGCTTTTCCAGTTGGTAGATGATATACTGGAGTACAGGGCAACAGATGCAATAAAAAGAAAAGGCAGGAAACCAACAGAATTTTTGTCAGTGACTAAGAAAGAGTTTAGAAGACTGCGAGATATGAATGGCGGGGCAAAAGAACTCAAATGGCTTCAATTTGAAAAAAGCTCAGGAAGAATAATCAAGGATGAAGAAATCTACTGGATGGCAAAGGAAGAACTGGAACCCAAAGATTTGCAGTTTGTTCTGGACCGGATGAGTATCTGCCAGGTTCGGCATTATCTTGTGAAACAGTCCGAAAAGTCCGGAGATGATATCAGCCATATACTGCAGGTATGGAAGGATTATCTTTCTATGGCTGGAAAACTCAGACTGGATGTATATGATTCGATTATTTACCGTACCAGTGATCTTCAGCGGCGTCATAGTGAAGCTGTGATACAGATGGAAGAAAAAAAGAAGGAAATAAGACGGAGAGAGCTGGAAGAAAAGTATGTTGGATTTCAGGAACAACTTATCGCTCTGAAAGAAAAATATGAATTCAGTGCAGGTGAATATCAGATTGTTGCACCAAAGAGCATAGATGACATCCTGTATGAAGGGGATACACTTCATCACTGCGTAAATAAGACGGATAATTATTTTGACAGGATTGCCTCAAAGGAAAGCTATATTCTGTTTTTGCGGAAAAAGGAGAATCCGGAAGTACCATTTTACACATTGGAAGCGGAACCGGATGGGACCATCCGGCAAAAACGTGCAGAATTTGACCGTCAGAATAAGGATATTGATGAGGTGACTTCTTTTTTGAGATTGTGGCAGAAGGAAATTCAAAAACGATTAACAAAAAAAGATTATATGAGTGCGGAAAAAAGCAGAAAACTAAGGCAGCGGAAATATCAGGAGGTACGTGACCAGCATATCGTTGTCCATGGTGGAGAATTTGCCGGAAAACTTCTGGCTGATCTTTTGGAGAAGGATCTGATGGGGATACCATTGGAGGATTCAGAGAAAAAAGAGGAAAGACTTTCTTTGATGGTAGCATAAATAAAAAGGCAAATAGATGCGGCAGGGACTATCCCTGCTGCATTTTAGCAGAAAGAGGAAATGATATGGAAGAAAAATATAATCTTGTGACACAGGAACTCCTGCTCGCGGGCTATACCGAGGAGCATTATCCGGATTATGTAAGGCTTCCGGGTGGGGTATTTGGAAAAAGTCCGCTTGAAAACATTTACGGTGGATTCGAATATACACAGGATTTTCTTAGCAGAAAAGCATTTCGAACCGGATGCGGCCTATATGTGCAGGCATCTAACTGTATTTCTGATATGGATTATATGGGAGTGAGCTGGTGTTATGAAAATGACAACGTGCTGATCCATTGTCCATATATGAAAAATTCTTGTGAACAAAACGATCCATTACTAATGGAGATGATGTGCGGCTTTCATTTATGTGCCTGCCATATTACGGGCGACTACAAGTATGCAAATAGTGTAGAATATCTGGAAGAACTGGCAGCAGATGAAGAAAAGGCAGCCTATCAGGAGTTTGAACACAGCCATAAGGGAAGAATCTGCAGAAACCATATGCATTATTGCAGGGAACAGAAAACATGGGAATTTTCATATGATCCCCTGGTGTGTGTGCACTCATGCCATTCAGAAGGTTACTGTCCCGTAAGAGGACGGGATCTTACAAGAGAAAAAGGAAATGTATTTTATGATATCAGGGTTTCGACAATTCGTAAAGATGGAACATTGTTTGATGGAGAAAAGCAAGTCCTTATAATACGAGGAAGAAAACTGTTGAAAAAACAGATTTCCATGGATATCTGCAAAGCAATCGTATCACTTGGAGCGGAACATATTTATCAAAAGGAATGGCAGAATACATATTCTGTGCGAGCCCTAGCAGATCCGGATCTTATGATTGAAATTTTAAATGTCCGTGCGCTTAAGAGGGATAAACGTAATGATGACCTTGAATTGCTTGATCGAATCGAAGGAACACGGATTGTATACGAGACAGATCAGGAAAAAGAAATAAAGAAACAGAAGCAGAAACGTAAAAAAATGAGATTGGCAAATTTACAAAGAAAACTGGTCACGCATGGGTTTGAAGGACTTCAGGATTCAGAAAAACGGCTGCTGCAAAAGAAACTTAATGCAGAGCAACTGGAAGAACTTAATCTTCAGCACAGGGAATATGTACAAAGGAAACATGAAAATCAATATCAGCAAATGACATTGTTTGCAGCAGAAAACGAAGGAGAGGACGGAAATGAATAAAAAGGAATTGTATAGCATGAAATTACTGGAAGCTACGGATGAACTGGTAAAACTTGCAAAAGAAGATGTGCCGGTAAGAAATAAAGAAACTTGCAAGGAGCAATTAATCTATCAGCGGGGCTTATATCTGCGGGCAGAAATAGAAAACAGGATTTTGAAAGTGGCATTTTATCTGGCAGAATATCTTTCCATGGACTGTCGAAAACCACTGTATACATTATATGTTGATAAAAAGAATGGTAGTTTTATAGGATACGATTACCATATAAAAAAATGGACCGAAAGAATGTTGGATAAGACCATTTTTTCAAAATGGCTATATAAAGAAAACTCTTACATGCAAGAGGCTGATACAGCATTGATTCAAAAGTATCTTGAAAGTGAATATGACGATGCTTTTTATGCACTGTATGTATATCAATGTGATCAGCGGCACCGGAGGTTGGGAATGAAATATGAAAAGATTCTGGCAAATTGGGATCAGCGTATGGATAGACTTCCAGAAATTCCGAAAGACTGGCTGAGATGGCAGAAAAAAGTTGGGATTACTCAGAATTTTATTTTTTATCATTACAGCCGTAAGAAAGACCAGACAGGACATTGTAGTTGGTGTGAAAGTGAAGTCCCAATCAGGCATCCTCACCATAATGCGGTGGGACGTTGCCCGAAATGCAGACACCAGATTCAATATAAAGCAGTAGGTCGGGCCAAAAATATAGAAACAAAAAAAGAGACGGCATACCTGCTTCAGACCTGTGGAAAGAATGTCTTTGTTTTAAGAGAATTCCAGCTTCAGATGCTCATAGTAAGCAGTTCATACAAAAAACCAGTGTATTCTTTCTTTGAACGCCGGAGAATCCTGTATGATGAAAAGTTGAATACGGAAGAATATTATTTCGGCCGTCATCATTGGAAAAAAGAATACCGCTGGATTCAGGGAAAATTACAAGTTCCATTGTATCCAGGTTATGGTGGCTATATGACATATGAAGAATATGATATGGGAAATATTTATGGAAAATCACTGCATGGTATTAAAAACAGGACATTCCGAAAGACAGGGTTCCAGGAATATGCAAAAGCCAAAAAGTATTTAGATCCGGTAAGTTTTTTTGAAATGGTTAGAGAAAGACCTTATCTGGAACGGCTCATTAAAGCAGGACTTTATCATCTGACAGAAGACATTATGGATAATAAAGCACAGATTTATTGTGAAGATTCTGGAGACCTTGGAAAAGCACTGGGAATTGATAGATTCCGCTTAAAAAGGCTGCGTACAAACAATGGGGGTGAGATTTTTCTTCAATGGCTGTTACTTGAAAAAGCTCAAAACAAGTTGATACGTGATGATGTGATTTTATGGATGTGCAGGGAAAAGCTTAAACCAGCGGATCTTATGTTTATCATGGATCGCATGAACCCCTTACAGATTCGTAATTATCTGGAAAAACAGGCGTCAGAAAGTGGGGAATCTGTAAAAAATTTAATTAAAACATGGAAGGACTACCTCGATATGGCAATTCGTGTTGGAGTGAATGTCCAGGATTCTGTTATTTACCGCGCACGAAAACTCATACAGAGACATAATGAAATGATAAAAGAAATCGAAGCAAAAAATCTGATTCTAAGAGCCGGAGAGTTGGAAAAGAAATATCCGGGCTTGAATCGTATATGCAGGGAGTTGAAGAAATATGCATATGTGGGCAAAGAATATCAAATCGTTGTGCCGGAAAAAGTGGATGATATTTTGTATGAGGCAAAATTAATGCATCATTGCGTAAATAATACGGAAACCTACTATGAGCGAATGAGCCAGCAAGAATCCTATATTCTGTTTTTGAGAAAAACGGAAAAACCAACAGAAGCATATTATACGCTTGAAGTGGAACCGGATGGAACCATAAGGCAGACACGTACTTTTTATAACAAGCAAAATGAGGATATCGAGCTTGCGAAGGATTTTCTTATAAAATGGCAGAAACAATTAAAAAAGAAATTGGTAAAAGAAGATTATGAACTGGCTGTAAAAAGCCAGAGCCTTAGGAGAAAGGAGATAGAAGAACTTCGAAATAAAGGCATTCGTGTAAATGGTGCTGGCTATTACAATAGATTGCTTGCTGAAATTCTGGAGGAAGATCTAATGGAGGCAGATCTAATGGAGGAAGAGAACCGGGAATTGGTTGCATAAAACCAGTTTTACATAGCCAAAAAACAATTTTGAAAGAAAAAATAAACTTTCTGGGGAAAATACAAAAAAACCTTCTGTAAGTGCCCCTTTTCCGGTGAAAAGACCGGAGGGGCATTTACATGTATGCAACAGTTTATGT
>OLOJ01003710.1_pt1 | contig 10526 bp, 11 predicted proteins | sample 1672251 | NCBI WGS metagenome assembly OLOJ01 (sample SAMEA3136664, study PRJEB25190) | human gut metagenome | biome: human gut; feature: human-associated habitat; material: faeces | place: Austria | collected 2013 | reverse complement strand
CATTCGGAGTATTTGAAATATGAAAGAAAGTTTGTGGAGCATCAAATGGCACTTAGTGGATGTGGAGAAAAATGTCCTGTTCAAAGAAAAATGAGGAGGGAGACAGGAATATAATCTGATATTGAAGAAGAAATTGTATATTTACGGCCGGCAGCGCCAATCTGCAAAAAGATGACGGTTACAATGTGGTAAATGCCAGTCGGTACGCATGGTTTTTCCTGCATTCATTTTTAGCATATTAAATGCGTAAAACAAACAAAAAGAAAGGAGCAAAAAATATGCTAATTTTTGGAAAGAGAGAGCTTCAGAAACTTTGTATTCAGACATACATCAGACCAGGAGCAAGCATTCGTGTGACGCCAATTTGGGAACTGCCAATCTTTTTCGTAAAAATAGAAAGGAGGCATCATAATGACAAAGCTTGAACTAAAAATCCCGCAGCCTGGCGTGACCTTTTATGGTAACCGGCGCTTAACAACTGTTACTATATTAGATATCAAAGTTGAGGACGGTGTTAAGGAAGTGTTTTTTGAAAGCCTTAAAGACTGTGATGCAATAGAAGTTAAGATTCAAAGTGATTGCCGCTGTCCCAGTGTTGAAAGGTTGTATATCAGCGAGAATGTACGAAATATAAGCATTTCAAATAATACATTCCCTAATGTCAATAGAGTAAATTCTGACAGTAAGTATTTTCTGTCCGGAAATGTCCTTATTGAACATTACGACGTTCAGGATATATACATCCTTAAAAACACGTTCTGCCAAAAAAAAGGAGAGAATATAGACCTCAAAAATGTCAACCGTATCAAAGACTATGCTTTTGTGAACTGCTGCTCTGGCAATGTCACAAATGTTTCAGAACAAATTCTCTGCGATTATAAAGCGTTTTATCAGTACAAGGGTATCTATCAGTTGCCGGTTGTAGATGGTGCGCATATGATGGGAAACATCATGATGACTGTGAGTAATACAATTCCGGCGTGTACTACAGCTATCAACAGATATATTGACTTTTCCGGACGGAATGTAAAATTGACAAACCCTGGCATTGTAAGTAATATCTACCCTGCCCATATGCCTAAACGCATATATGTTGATAATGAAAGAATCATATCACCAGATGAAATCTATACGGCTGGCAATACAAGTATTGAAAATATCGACATCAATCCGAAAAATAAATATTACACATCAATTGATGGCATAGTATATACAGCCGATAAGAAGACGTTGATAAGATGCCCAGTTGGAAAAAGCGGAAAGGTAGTGATTCCGGATGGCGTAACTACGATTGGCCGGCACGCTTTTCGGTCATGTAAGATAAGCGAAGTAGTAATCCCGGATTCCGTAACGGAAATCGGGATATCAGCATTTACTGAATCACATATTCAGGATTTTACTCTTGGAAAAGGAATGACATACATTGGAAAATATATGTTCTCCACCTGCAAAAATATAAAACATATTCATATCCCATCGCATATCAAGGAAATCATGTCATCTGCGTTTTCTGCATGCAATGCAGAGGATATCGTACTTGATGAAGGAGTTGAGAGGATTGGCCTAAATGCGTTTGAAGTGAGTACTGCTAATGACACAAAAATCATATTGCCGTCATCTGTGAAGATGATTGGAGATGGCGCTTTGAGAAATATCAAAAATGTAACGCTGACTAATAAAATTCCACCAGGCTTTTTCATGTCTCTGGACACGTATGAGTCTGGTGCTGATATATACGTTAAGATTAGAGGTAAACAATACATCCTGCCAAGCCAGTCTCATTTTCAGACTATCGACGATTACGTTATGTCTCTTCCATTTGATGACCAGATTCTATGGCGGCAGTTTAAATATATAACAGAGCCAATGGAGCGATATGAGTTCATCATGCGTGCATATAAAGCCGTTGATGGAGACATAGAAGAACAGAGTAAAAAAGAAATGCTGGATATGCTGAGGGATAATCAGGAATATATTATCAATAATTACTGCAAGTATCGATATGATGTCGAAGATTTTATATTTATGCTATCTCTGGACATATGCACCAAACAAACGATTGAGAAAATTATCAGCTTTGCTGATAAGACAGAGGGCCTGTCGCTAAAAGCGTATGCACTGGATGCATTAAACAGAATGGATACAAAAACTGATTTTGAAATTTAGCATTTGCGCCTGGTTCCCAGGCGCTTTTTTTGTGGTGCTGATTTTTTCTGGCTTTTCTGCATATTGTATATACAAATAAAAAAAAGGAGGCAGAAAATGAAAAAGAAAAATATCTCAAAGAACTTAAAAAAACTGGCTGAAAAAATATCGGAAAAAATGTTCAGACGGAAAATGGAATGGCATATCTGGAAGAGAATGTAAGCGGCGGAATCCGGAAAGCGAAAAAAGAGGTAAAAAAAGAGAAAAAAGAAAAAAAAGAAGCCCGGCAGCGAAGCTGCCGGGCTGTTGTGCGTTTACAATCTGAAAGAAGTCTTCTTGGAGTCGTTAAGGTTACTTATTGCCTGTAAGACATATGCCTTGATATCAACCTTGCCGAGTTTGTTTGCATTATTCGCAAGAGTTTTTAGCGCGTTCTCTGTACATAAATTATATGACAGATATTTGAGCAACAACTTGTCATTGCTGTTGTCATTGATTTTATTGCCGGAAGCGTCGGTGTCGGAAAGACACATTTTAAATATACTTCGCTGAAAGGCTCTGAGCTTTTTTCCGATTTCTGTCTTTACCTTCTGGTTATCAATTGTTGGGTAGAGCTCTATGAGAAACCTTCTAATAAGGTCTGGCTCCCTGTCGTCAATATCCTGGTAAAAATTCCAGATGATGTCTTCGTCAAACGGAATCATTTTGAAATACTCGTCCCATTTGGACAGCTTCCCGCCTGCAAAAGGAATTAGATAATCTTTGCCGTCTACGGTCAGCTTTGTAGATATCCTCTTGAATGAATTGTCTCCGGTGCCGATGGCATCAAACAGGTTATGAGGAAGCATTCCGTTACTGTCGGTTGTGACTATGATGTGCTTTACGCCGTAAAGACTATGGCTGTCAAGTTTTTTAATTGACGCTGGTAGTATAACTTCAGTATCGTAATCGCAGTCCGGATTGAATACAAATGCATTCCCCCCAATCTCGGTTAAACCTTCAGAAAGTTCAACTGAATGTATTTTGATATTGCTGAATGCATATTTTTCGATTTTCCTGATGTGTGCCGGTATTTTTATATCCGTAAGGTTCCGGCATGAACTGAACATTGACTCCGGAATAGTATCCATACTTTTACTAAATGTAAAGGACTCAATGTCGGTTGATACAAATGCAGATTCACCAATCGCCGTAACTGAATCTGGAATCATAACGTCTGTGATTTTACAGCCATAAAATGCAGATTCATTGATTTCTTTGACCCCGTCGGGGATAACAACCTTTCCAGTTCTGCCTGACGGGCATCCGAATAAATAAGTACGGTCATGGTTGTATACAATACCATCATGTGTTGAATAATACGGATTGCCGGAAGAGATTTCTATGCTTGCAATTCTGTAACTTCTTAATACCGTACGCAAATCCTGTGGATTGATTACCCCGTCGTTGTCAACGATGACTTTGCTTGGACAATACTTGGGATAAAACCGGGAAACAATAGATATATCATGTACGGTAAGTGTCCTGCCAGAAAAGTCAATGCCTTTACTGATACTCTTGGCACTGTCAGGTACCCTGTCACAAACCTCCATCACCATATTGCCGAGCATATGAACGCCTTCTACAACAGGCAGGTCACCAACGCCTTCATACCCTTTAAATGCATCAACGTCGCAAGAAATATCTTCAAACTTCATATTGACGAAATTTGCACTTTTGCATCCAGCAAAAGCCATAGACGTAATTGCCACAACATTTTTCATATCCATAGGCTCGCCTGGTTTTTTGCAGAATGTATTGATAAGCGTGCCAGTATTCTTGCCGGTAATACGCATCAGCATTCCGGCGCCGGTATTTTTGTATGTGTCGTTGTCTGAGACGATTTCCTCAACATTCGGAAATAACTGGTTGTTCATCTGAATGCCGCGGACGTTTTTATCAATATAGATTCTTCTGACATTCGGGAAAGATTTATTGATATCCCGCAGATAGTAGTATTTGATGCCTGCGTAATGTTTCTCGCCGAGAAACTTGAATTCGGTTGCGTCTGGTGAGACGTCAATGTCCTTGACGTACATATCGTCGCCATACAGTGTGGCTCCTTCGTATAACTTTTTTGTAAACTTCATGTTTTTTATTCCTTTCTTTATGATTTTTTTGTGTTTCAAGATTAATATGCTGAAAAAAAGTAAGCAAAAAAATCCGCAAAAATAATCGGCTGCGGGATTTTTTCAGCATATTAAATATGTAACGAGGATGGCGAAAACCTTTTATGCAAATTGCACAACGAGGTATTTACGGTGGCTGGAACCCGCATAAACACTAAGTTTTCCCTCACTATATGTGAGGGTATATCGGGCGGGAGACCCGCGAAAGGGATGCCGAAAGTTTTCCCTCACTATATGTGAGGGTATATCGCAGTGGCAAATTAACATTGCTTGACTTGGAAATTTCCCTCACTATATGTGAGGGTATATCATGTCGTGCCATCTCTGTTGTTGTCATTTCGTCTTTCCATCACTATATGTGAGGGTATATCGATGATTCGGGAAATGATGGAGTATATCAGGATTTTCCCTCACTATATGTGAGGGTATATCGATTCCGGGTTGATTTCCTGACCATACAGATACGTTCCCTCACTATATGTGAGGGTATATCAGCATATCGTTAGGCGGGTAAATTAAATTTTTGCATACCTCGTCACAAAAAAATAAAAGAAATTTCCAAAAAATAATATTTCTTAATCATTTTCCAGCATATTGATATAGAACACAAAAAAAGGAGGAAAAAATGTTTAACGTATTATATGAACCATGGATGGGTGTGGTTGACATGGACGGAAACGAAACACTAGTTGGATTACGTGATTATCTAGTCAATGCTCATCTGTATAAATGCAGTGCAGAAAACAAACAATTTGCGGTGCTAAGGCGACTCCAGCAGCGGCTAGCTGAAACATTTGTAATGGATATCTTTGGAATTAATATTGACGCTGAGGCAGCTCTGATAAATTCTGGACATTTTGATGCAGACGAGATTGATGCGTATATCAGAGATTGTGAAAATTCAGGCATTTCATTTGATTTGTTTGATGAAAATAGACCATTTATGCAGACAGACAAAATAACATATGAAAAAGTATTCAAAAACAAGGCCTCAGGACCTGTAGCTGCAATCAATCCACGAATGGGAAGTGGAAATAACAAAATATTTTTCAATAATGTTAATGTAAATGATTACCTCAATAACACGGCAGCTGAAGACTGCAGGCATTCATATTATGACAGTGTATATAACAAAAAATATACCGTAGAAGATGCTGGGGCAATATCGTTTGCTGAATACATGAATATGCTGTTAATCGCTCATTGCATAGCCGGGCAGGGCGGTGCCGGATATCGCTCTGGGTTAATGTGTGTTGGAGTCCCTCCGATTTTATATCATATTGATTCAGATAGAAATCAGACGCTATTCCACAGCATTCTGATGAATATCGCATTTGATAATGCACATAATGATAAAAATGATGCCCCGTTGTGGAGATGGAATACATATGAGAGAGGAAAGGAAGACCTAAATTCCAGTAAAACCGATACTGTGAATGTTTCAAAAATGGAAGGGATGTTTTTCCCTGTAATGTATCTGTATCCGGATTTGAGTTCTATTGATGAGGCGAACAAAACGATTTCAAAAATTTACAAAATCAATATTGACCTCGGGGAAGCGGATTTAATTGCCGCAGCAAGAGAACGGTGGATTGAAGAAACAGAGCCGTCAGTCAGTGTAAAGGAGATTAAGACGACATCACGAACGTTCAAAACGGGTACTCGTTTTGCAGAGTCCAATCGGTCATGGCTGGATATTAAAACATATGCAGATATATATGATGGGGGAGCGCCACAAGCGCTGGCGCGATTAGAATTTAATACAGATTTGCTTATCGAAGCTAATGTTGATGCGGACAATATCTTCGGCCATCCAGTAATGACCGCCTATTATCTGGCTATGGAGCAAGCCAAATATCTGGTTCAGGGGGCATATCAGTGTTATTTGCCATCATGTATTTTACATGACCAGGAAAAGAAAATTGTTTCCGAAAAATTTATCACGGCGGCCGAAAACATGGCATATCAGCTAACGAGAGATATAAAAACCGTAGATAAAGCATTGAACTCGTCAGACCCGGCCAATGACAATAATAAACACGAAATTCAAACGGTTGAACGTGTATTAGGAAATCGTTTTATGCGATATTGTGAAGGACTATTCAAAAAAGAATTTATTCCTGAAATCGCAAAAGTTGATGATGAGGATTTCTACCCTGGAATTTTAACAGAAAAATTAAATGAGTATATTGCTAAAATGGCAGGCTATTCATGGCAGTTGATTTATCAGATTCCGGTACCATATGGAAAATCGATTGAGGCACAAAAAATATACGAAAAAATCAAAACAGAAAGGAAGAAAAGACGTGAACAACACAGCAGCAAATCAAATTGATGTGATATCAATTTTTGAAAAAGTAAAGACATTGAGTGACGACGATAAAATGTTATTAAGAAGAGCCTGGAAAATTCCGTTTAACCGGCTGCGGATGCCGCAGAAGGCATTACTGTTCAACATTATCGGGAATGACAACATTGCGATTTATAAAATGGATTTTTTATCAGATATGATGGCCACATACATTAAACAAGGCTGCGAATCTGGGAAACCGTTTGAATGCGTGTTAAAGACAATGTATGATGCCGGAAATGCGGCGGCAAAACAGAAAATTGGATATATGATTGATGAACGTGATAAACGAATTTTCATCAATTATGTAACCCGTTATGTTGAGTTATGCAGCAAAGAGAACAATATTGATATCATAAAATTAACATCTGATGTTTTAAACTGGTCATACAAAACAAAAGATGAATGGACAAAAACTATTGCAGGAATTTCTAAAGAAGAAAAAATGGAGGAAAAAGTAAATGAATAAGAAACTGGTAATTGAGGTACATGTAGGTAAGAGATATGGCATTTCCCGTCTGAACTGTGATGGTGCAGGACAGGTGAAAGACGTCCTGATTGATAATTCAAGATACAACAGGATTTCGTCTCAGTCAAAAAAGAGGGTATGGCGTGAACATCTGGAGGAATGTCTCGGAGAGATGGAACATGTATACAGAACCCGTGCAATCAAAGACATCCTGATGAAAAAATTCGCTTCCATGGATGCTCAGCTGTATCAGGATAATGCCGAGGAGATGGCAGAATATATTGTAAAAAATGTTCTCAAATGTGACCTGAAAAATAAAGCAGTTGATGTAACCAGCCAGATTCTCGTTTTTACAGAATATGACATTAAAGACATCATGGATGTTTTTTGTGAGATTATTACAGGCCAGGAGGAATGGGACAAACTGAAAAAAGAGGCTGAAAAAGGGAAAAAGAAAAAGGAAGACGGTTCTGGATATGCTGCGCAGATTATCAGCGCGGTTAAGAAAAAGCTGCCTCTGCGGTCATATGGTGTTGACTGCTCTATGTTTGGACGTATGACAACATCTGACGTTATGGAGTCTGTGGAAAGCGCAGTGTCAGTAAATCATAGTTATTCATTTGGACAGGCCACTATGGATAATGATTATTTTACTGTTGTAGACAATTACCTCTCTGATATGAAAAATGAACTGGACAGTGGACAGAGCGGCTCGGCATATCTGGACAGTAAAGATTTTGCAACTCATGTTTACTATGAATACGCCAGCATTGACGTTCGGCAGTTGTATGAGAATATGACCAAAGGTATTGATATGACGGATGAAAGTAACAAGGCACGAGTCAAAGAAACGATGGTTAAGGCTATCTGCTGTGTTGTTCGTGATATTGCATGCTCTGCTCCATCTGGTGGACAGAATGCATTTGCATCATATCCTGACCCGGTCGGAGTCTATATTACAATCAGAGACTGCGGAACAAACAGAACTGCAGATACATGCTGCATTGAGGAAATGAACAGATACGGCGGAGCTGAGGATGAAAAATTTATTGCTGCAATGCATGAGTTTGTATCAAACGATTTTTCAGGGCATCAGCAGTACATAAAAAAATTATATGCCGGCAAAAATGCCGATAAAATCACCGGCGCGGAGCACGTAAATTTTGGCGATGCGTTAAATATGATTGGGGAGATTGTGAATGAGCGGTTCTAAAGCATTGAAATTAACATGCTCTGGAATGCTGCAGTCGTGGAGAAATACAGGTCTCGGTCCAAATTATAGATACACTGAACTGATGCCGACAAAATCAGGGATTGCAGGCATGATTGCCTGCGCCCTGGGATATCCACGCGGCGATTCCAGAATTGAAAAATTGAAAAACAGTTTTGAGTTGTATATTGACAATAAAGCATCTGCGCCAATAAAACCAGGAGCAAATACAACCCCGGATGTTTTATTCGATTTCCAAACTGTATCTGCACCTGATATGTTGACAGCAGGCGGTGGAATGTTACATTCTCCATCAATCATCATGCGTGAATATGTTGTGGGGTACAGATATGTATTATATCTGAAAGCGGAAGAGGAGCTGCTAAAGAAAATTGAAGCAGCATTAAATGACCCAGTCTGGGATTATTACCTGGGTAGTAAATGTTGTATTCCGGCAGAACCGGTATGTTGCGGCATATGTGAAATGCCAGAAATGGAGGATAATAGTGTATATCAGCACATTCGAGTTTAAAAAAGTAAAATTATTGAGAAACATGGATTTGGTTCATAAAACGGTAATGTTAATGTTCGACGGAAACCGGGCTGAAGAAAACGTTTTGTATATGATAATGGACTCCAAAAAGAACGGTGCAGAAAATGCACCGGTACATATGATTGTGCAGTCTAACAGCCAGCCAAAAAACATCCCGAATGATTCATTAAAATTATTAAACAGCAGGGAATGCAGCCATATGATGGACACTATAAAAAATGGTGATATCATCAGATTTTACGGCGTGTTTGAACCGCAAAAAAGAAATAAAAAAATGGTAAAAAACCCAAACTGTATGTGGCTGCTGAGAACGCCTGTAGAGCGTGCAGAGTGGCTGCAGAAAAAATTTGAACCTGCCGGTAATCTAATGGCTATTAATGAAGTGGCTAAAACTAATATATATGTCTCAAAAGTAAGTGGAGAGTCACATCACACGTCATTCTATGGATATGAGTGTATGCTGAATGTGACTGACTCAGAAAAATTGACAGAAATGCTCAAGAATGGAATTGGGCGCTCACGTCCGTATGGTGCCGGGCTGTGTCTGGTATTGGGGGTACAGCATGTATAACCCAAACAGTAAATCCATTGGTTCAAGAATTACAAATGATATGCTGCCAAGAGTAGAAGACCGATTCTCATTTTTGTATATTGAGTATGCAAGAATCATTCAGGACGAGTTCTCTATCGCCGCATGTCAGAAAAATAAGAAAACGATAATCCCATTGGCAATGGTGAATGTTTTGCTGCTAGGTCCGGGAACCAGCATTTCCCATGCTGCGATGAAAAACATTGCAGATGCAGGATGTACGGTTATCTGGTGTGGACAGGATATGAAATATATCTATTCGACATCAATGGTATCGTCTGAATATTCAAAAAATCTGATTATTCAGGCAAAATGTTATTCAGACGTTAATAAACATACAGATGTGGTTCGACGAATGTATCAACTTAGATATCCAGATGTAAATATGGAAAAATTTTCATTGCAGCAGATGCGAGGAACAGAAGGGAAAAGAGTTAAAGAAAGATACCGAGAGTTAGCAGAACAATACGGAATTGATTGGGATGGCAGGGAATACAACCAAGACGAATGGGATTCCAGTAATGATGTAAATCGGTTTTTATCCATGGGAAATAGTCTGTTATACGGAATCTGCCAGGCCGCAATCATTGCGTTTGGAATGTCTCCGGGACTTGGTTTTATTCACAATGGCGGTAACCGGTCATTTGTATTTGATATTGCTGACCTATACAAAGAAGAACTAGTCTTTCCAGTTGCGTTTCGGTTGGCAGCAGAGCATGGTAATGATGACGATATGCGTGCTGCATGTAGAGAAATGTTTGTGAATGGAAAACTAATGAAAAGAATTGCGAAAAATCTGTCCACATTATTCCAGTTTGATGACATCAATGCAAAAACTCCTGTTAATGTTGGTTTATGGAATCTTGAGGATTGCGTAGAGCTTGGAATTAATTATGGCAAATAAAAAAAGAAACTAGAAAAACAAGAAATATTGCACCAATAGTGACAATTTCTGGCATATTAGATATGGAGATAAGAGACCAAAAAGACATTTGTGCAATTTGCACAACGAGGTGTTTGAGGCGGCTGAAAGCCGCATAAA
>OLOJ01003709.1_pt1 | contig 10528 bp, 12 predicted proteins | sample 1672251 | NCBI WGS metagenome assembly OLOJ01 (sample SAMEA3136664, study PRJEB25190) | human gut metagenome | biome: human gut; feature: human-associated habitat; material: faeces | place: Austria | collected 2013 | reverse complement strand
TATTATGTGGAAATACCAGCGGCAGGTGAAAGACATCTGCCGCCAATTGGCGTTTATGATGAAACATGACAGTAACATGTTGATTAACCATGAATTTGATGTGGGTGGAATAGGAAAGCTTTCTGACAAGTTGAATGAGCTTCTGGAACTGCGAAGAAAAGAGAAGCAGCATTATCAGGAGAAAGAAGCTCTGATTGCGGACACTTATACAAATCTTTCTCATGATATCCGCACACCACTGACATCTTTGGACGGATATTTCCAGCTAATGGAAGAATGTGAAAATATAGAGGATCAGAAACGTTATTTAAGCATTATCCACGAAAGAATTCATAGTCTGAATGAAATGTTGGAAGAACTTTTTATGTTTACAAAGTTAAAAAACGAATCTTACAGTTTGGAATTGACATTGTGCTGTATGAACCGGATTTTGAAAGAAACAGTTTTTTCATACTATGATGAATGGGTAAGAATGGAAATTCAGCCGGATATTCAGATTACGGAAGAACAGTTGTATATACATGGAAACAGGCAGGGACTCCGCCGTATTATCCAGAATGTGATAAAAAATGGGCTGGATCATGGAGAAAAGAAGATTAGCATTGTGTTGGAACGTGATCAAAATCAGGCGGTGCTTAGAATCAGCAATCAGGTTACACATCCAGAACAGATTAATATAGATCAGGTATTTGAGCGATTTTATAAAGCAGATGTTGCCAGAAGTAAAACATCTACTGGATTGGGACTATCTATTGCAAAGGAGTTGGTTAGTCGGATGGATGGAGAGATTGAAGCAAAAATAGAAAAAAAAGAGTTTATTGTTGAAATGAACTTTCCGATTGTAACCGATGCTAAATAGTATTTTGCGACGTAGAGGGATAATCAATAATTTTTATTTATCCTTGCAGAAGCATTAGCTCTTATTTTAGGATCATATCTAAGGAAAGTACCCATGACAGGGCGTTAAGCGTCCAGGGGGGACGATTGTTTGGCACCGACCGGAGCGTAGAGGTAGCCTCCCAAGTTTTATGATACCGGTCTACCGGAATACATAGGAAGTTGAAGATAAAGTTTTATCTGAAGATTATGACGAGGACTACAATAATTATTCGAGAATAGTATGTGAGGATAATCAATCAATGATAATTGATTTTTATGAAAATGGTAATTTGGTGATGGAATAATCTGTATATAGTGATTAGAAGAAGATGGTTATTTTATATTATGATAGATTGTTATATTGAGATAAATGAATTTAATCATTTTTTTATTATATGGATTTGGGAGAGGGGGCTTTAAACACTACTATATAGTATTAAGGAAGGTGCAAAAAAATGAAAAATAAATATAGAAAAGGAAGAGAGGTTACTAACTGAAGAGGAAAAAAAATATGTAATTGATGGTTATAATAAAATAAGGTGGTCAAATTTTGCAATTATCTTTGGAGTGACTTTTATCATTTATGTGTTATTGGGACTTTTATGGGGGCTTATATGGTGGTCGGTGGATCAAGATATTACCATGGGATTAAGACAAGGTTTTGGTTTGCTTTTCTTTATTACTGGTATTACAAGTATATGGATAATATATTATTTTCTAAATTTGCAAGTGGTTATTAAAAAGATAAAAGCAAATAGAATGTATGTCAAAGAGGCAATATATGAAAAAACATCAGGAAAATACAATCGGGTGTATTTGCAAATGTATAAAAAGGGCAAGTTAAGGTATTCTGGCTATCATTTACTTTTGCGCGAGCCTTTAAATAAGGGGGATAAGGTAATTGTATTACAAATGAGAGGAAGAGCATGGGTATATAAGGTAAAAAATTAAAGTATAAAATTTTAAAATGAAGAAATAGATCATGGAATTTGGCATTAGTTTTAGAAAAACAATGCTGTGGTCCATACGAATAAGAATATGAAGATTATAGAAACTCCTAATTGGGAAAATAGTAAGGTGAGGCAGATGGAAAAAGATTTTAATTTTGAAAAGTATATCAGTGAGCGTCTGTTAGAAATTGACGATGAAAAAACGCGTGTGGAAATGTGGGAACTGATGCAGCATACAATGATTCCGTTTTATCGGCATACAGAAGAAGCCTATGAAACCAGCAGAATTGTATATTGAGCGGAAGATTGAGATTTTTCCAAGATATACAGAAATTTTAAATGGAACTTATCGATTGCGAACCGAAAATCAAATACTATTGACGTTTGGCAATTAGAAGTAGAAACATTGGCAGAAAATATCATAAACAAACAGGAAAAATTAGTTACACAATCGGTAAAGGTGGCAGAGCAAAAGGCTGCACAAACAGAATTAAAAACTAAAATTGCACAACAGGAAGGAAATGTAAAAAGTGCAAAGTGGAGCAGTTATGGACTTAGGTAGAAAACAGTTATGTTGAAATCAGCTATCCATTAGCAAGAAATGAAGGTGGTGATTATTTTTATTGGGATGTAAGAGATGAAAACGTATATATGATATATTGTGATGATATAGAGAATCCTGTTTGGGTATGCGAATCTATTAAGGCATTTTTTGAATTAATGGAAAATAATTAGTTGTGAAATCAGTATGACTGCATGAACCGTCTGGTAAAGGTAACGGGCACCGATGGTGTCGTGGAAGCTGCTTTTGTCTATGACCGGACTGGTTTTCTGGTCAAAGAGATGAACGCGGCAGACTATCTGTCCGCAGATACCGATGAGGAACGCACAGGAACCTATTACACCTATGATTATGAGGGTAATGATTTGGTTGATAAGCAGGAGCATTACCATGTAGAGAAAGAATTTAAGGTCAATGGATAGCTGCAGAGCCGGCATTATAGGGGATGGCTGGTATGAGCAGAATAATTCAATTTCAGTGATGAATGAGTGGTAAGTTTTATGGTACAATGACTATATGATAAAAGAGAAAGCGAAAATGATATGCGACCAGTAAATTTATATTTGCTTACAAGAAATCAGAATAAAAATACGTACACACCATTTGAAAATATTTTGTCTGCAAGACATGAGCGTGTACCGGTAAAGGAACATGAATTCCAAAGTCTGCGGCATCTGGTAGATATTTTATGGCAGCAGGGCGTGGCGATTCCGGAGATGGATGGCTTTTTTTATTCGTATACGATTCGGCAGATCGGAAAAGAGTTTGATCTTTTAAAGGTATGTGTGAACCGGAAAGTATTGAATATTGAGCTGAAAAGCCTGGCGGTTTCCGAGGAAAAAATCGAGCGGCAGCTTCAAAAGAACCGATATTATCTTGGAACGTTAGCGCCGCAACTGGAGCTGTATACATATGTGGAGGAGACCGGGAAACTTTACACACTCAAAGAAGAAGCGTTGTGTGAGACCTCTTTTACAGAGCTGACTGCGGTAATCAAAAATTTTCAGATTTATGAGGACGGCAATCTGGACCAGCTTCTGCAGGCAAAGAATTATCTGATTTCTCCTTTGAATATGCCAGAGGAATTTCTGGAAAACCGTTATTTTCTGACGCAGCAGCAGGAGATGATAAAGAAAACCATCTGCGAGGAGATGGGCAGAAATCCGTTACAGAATCCGCAGAAAGCGGATGCGAACAAAGCGCAATTCTGGGGAATTACGGGTATTGCGGGGACAGGAAAGACACTGTTGATTTACGATCTTGCCAAGGAGATGGCACAGACCGGCAGAGTATGTCTGATCCACTGTGGGATGCTCAGCGAAGGACATAAACTTCTTGACAGCATGATGCAGAATGTGGATATCATCAGTGTGTCAGATCTCTTGGCATGTGCTTTAAGTATCTATGCTTTTTTACTCATCGATGAGGCACAGCGCATGCCGGAAAATGCGTTGGATTTTATCCGGGAAAAGGCAGAGACAGAGCGAAAAGTATGCGTTTTTTCCTATGACTATTTTCAAATTTTATCCAAAACGGAGCAGCGGCGAAACATTCCCGCACAACTGGAAGATCTGCCCGGGTTTCAGGAACTGAAACTGTCTGGACGTATCCGCAGCAATCGGGAAATGAATTCTTTTATCCAGACATTGCTCGATCTTAAGAACCGTCAGCAGGGCGACCGTTATACCTATGAAAATGTGGATGTCCTTTATGCAGCGAATGCATTGGAGGCAGAAAGAATCATCCGTTTTTATCAAACGGAACGAGGCTATACGTTTATCGAATATGATGAACCGCTTGCGGACTGTCCGGGGGATATCAATGTGTTAGAGGCGGCCGGAATGGAGTTCGATAATGTCATCATCACTTTGACCAGTCACTTCCGATATAACGAGGATGGAGTGTTGCAGGGAAATGCACATCCGAATCCGGACTATAGTTATTACCGGTTGCTGTTTCAAAGTGTTTCGCGCACAAGGGAACGATTGTGCATTGTTGTAATTAGCGATGAAACCTTGTTTGCAAAGGTACTTTCCATACAGCAATATTAAAATTTTATAAACTGCTTGCGATGAACAGAATTTTGCAGTATAGTACTCTTCGCTTTTTAAAAATCAACAGGTGCTGATGTTTAAAGGAAAGGAGAATGCAAATGACATTTTATCAGGAATTACAGCTTAGTTCTGTTGGCTCAAAGCAGCTGATCAAAAATACGACAGACCCGAAGGAGAAGAGACGTCACATTCTTATTTACAATTTTAAAGTATATCTGGTGATGGCTTTTTGTGTGGCAGTGGTGACACTGTACAGCAAACTGACCGGGAATGATAACAGTGTCGTGGGAGTAACGGTTCTGTTGGCTATGCTCGTATTGCGACAGGCAGATTTCGGTATCCGGACAACGCACGGACTCATTTCTATCGCAGGAATATTTGCAATTCTTATGGGGGGACCAAGGCTGGCCAATATGCTTCCACCAGTGGGGGCCTTTGTGGTGAATATTGTTTGTATCATGCTTCTTATGGTGCTTGGTTGTCATAATGTGATTATGTATAATCATTCAACGTTTGTGTTGGGATATCTGTTGCTGTTGGGGTATGATGTGACAGGAAAAGCATATTTGTATCGTGTGGCAGGACTTGCCGCAGGTATGGTTGTCTGCATGTTTGTATTTTATAAGAATCAGAAAAACAGACCATACCGCAGAACTTTTTTGGATCTGTTTCGGGAATTTGATATTCGTTCTGCAAGAAATGTATGGTATATAAAACTTACATTTATTGTTTCAAGCGCAATGCTGATCGTATCTCTGCTGGGATTGCCGAGAGCGATGTGGGCGGGAATTGCCTGTATGTCTGTCTGTTTGCCTTTTACAGAGGATTGTCCACAGCGTGCAGCCGACCGAGGCATGTTTAATATTGTAGGATGTCTTTTATTTATTGTGTTATACAAGGTACTTCCACCTTCTATGTACAGTATGATCGGAATTATAGGCGGAATTGGTGTGGGATATTCAGCCGGATATAAGTGGCAGACGGTATTTAATACATTTGGTGCGCTTTCGATTGCGTCGTCTTTGTTTGGAATACCGATGGCAGTGGCACTTCGTGCTGGAATTAATATTGTGGCATCAGCGTATACCATTGTGTGCAATCGGATTTTTGACCGGACGTATAAAAATTGTACTTGTACGAATACATAAATTGTAAAAAGGGCCATATTATGGTATAGTTTCATCCGAACGGTATTCTGGGCGTTGCACACAGAGATTTGTGGCATCAGCAAAAACAGAAACTGTATCGGATGAACAATGTTGTCACTTCGGATGTGATTTTTCGCAGACACTCTAAGGAGGTCTGACGGAAGAGCCGTAAGGTATTACATAGTAAAGAAGGTGGTAGCATGCAAATAGGAATCATAGGCGCGGGGCGTGTGGGCTGTTCCATGGGAAAGTATCTTGTGGAGCATGGTGCAGACGTTCTCGGATATTATGATACGAATGATCGGGCGGCAGAAGAAGCCGCACAATTCACAGGGACAGAGCGTTATGATACGCTGGCAGAACTTGTATCAGCCAGCAGACTGATATTTATCACGACACCGGATGGAATCATCCTGCGCGTGTGGGAACAAATCAGACATCTGCCTCTTGCGCAGAAGATAATATGTCATTGTAGTGGCGCATTATCATCGGATTCATTTTCTGGAATTGAAGATACGCGTGCAGCGTGTCTGTCTATTCATCCAATGTTACCGTTCAGTAACAGATTTTCATCTTATGAACAATTGGAAAAAGCGTTTTTTACCGTGGAAGGGGATTCTTCGGCAACACAGGTCGTGTCGGCAATGTTTGAAGGATTCGGAAACCGGGTATGCAGCATTCGTGCGGAGGATAAGCCCCGTTATCATGCAGCCGCGAGCATTTTAAGCAATCAGGTTGTTGCAGTACTGGATTGTGGATATGCTTTGCTTGAACAATGCGGATTTTCCAGAGAGGAAGCCATTGTGGCGACAGCGACGCTGGTACGGCAGAATATAAACAATGTGATCGAAAACGGATGCGTGGATGCTTTGACCGGACCAATTGAGCGATGTGATCTTGGTACGGTGGAAAAACATCTTGCGTGTCTGGGAGAGGAAGATGCACAGATGTACCGTATTCTTGGAACAAAGCTTGTGACAATCGCAGAAAAGAAAAATCCCGGGGTGGATTATGGCAAAATGCGGGCGTTGCTCCAATCAACCGGATGCAAAAACGAAGAAGATGAAAAAGCAGGCGAAGGAGGCTTATAAAATTATGAAGAACACAGTAGTTACATTTCGGGAGGCAAAGCAGAAAGGTGAGAAACTTACCATGCTTACCGCATATGATTATTCCACAGCAAAACTGATCGATGAAGCCGGCGTCAATGCAATCCTTGTAGGGGATTCACTTGGCATGGTCATGCTTGGATATGAGGACACACTTTCTGTGACAATGGAGGATATGATTCATCACAGTGCAGCAGTTGCCAGAGGAATCAAAAATACACTTCTGATCACAGACATGCCGTTTATGTCTTATCAGACATCAGTTTATGATGCCGTTGTCAATGCCGGCCGTCTGGTAAAAGAAGGTCGTGCCCAGGCAGTCAAATTAGAAGGTGGTATGGAAGTCTGTGACCATATTCGCGCGATTGTCAAGGCATCTATTCCGGTATGTGCGCATCTGGGACTGACACCGCAGTCAGTAAATGCGTTCGGCGGATTTAAGGTACAGGGAAAAGGCGAGGAAGCAGCACAGAGACTTTTGGATGAGGCGCGTGCGGTCGAAGAGGCAGGTGCATTCGCTGTCGTATTGGAATGTGTACCACAGGCATTGGCAGAAAAAATCACAAAGTCAATCCATATTCCGACGATTGGTATCGGTGCGGGTGCAGGATGTGACGGACAGGTGCATGTATATCAGGATATGCTTGGCATGTATTCCGACATGGTGCCGAAGTTCGCAAAACAGTATGCACAGGTCGGCACACAGATGAAAGAAGCGTTTGCTGCTTATCGAAAAGAAGTGGCAGATGGAACGTTCCCGGCACCGGAGCACACCTTTAAAATGGATGAGACAATTCTGGATAAATTATATTAAATGTGTCAGGCTTTCTATGAAAACCTGACATGCAGGTCAGTCCTTAATGGGCTGAGGTTCGAAAGGAGAGAAAAAATGAAGATATATGGAGAAATCGCAAAAGTAAGAGAGACAGTAAAAGCATGGAAAGCACAGGGCCTTACCGTCGGATTCGTACCGACGATGGGATATCTGCATGAAGGACATAAGAGCCTGATCGATGCTGCCAGAAAAGAAAATGACCGTGTGGTTGTAAGTATTTTTGTAAATCCGATGCAGTTCGGACCGAAGGAAGACCTGGCAAGTTACCCGAGAGATCTTGACAAGGATGCAAAGCTTTGTGAGGCAGCAGGTGTGGATGTGATCTTTCATCCGGAACCGGAAGAGATGTACACACCGCAGTTCTGTTCTTATGTGGATATGAACGGACTGACAACCGAACTTTGTGGAAAAACCAGACCAACACATTTCCGCGGTGTGCAGACAGTCGTATTGAAGTTATTCCATATCGTGACACCGGACCGTGCATATTTTGGTCAGAAGGACGCACAGCAGCTTGCAGTCATCAAGCGCATGGTTACGGATCTGAATGTTGATGTACAGATCATCGGATGTCCGATCATCCGTGAGGAGGATGGTCTTGCAAAAAGCTCCAGAAATACATATCTGAATGCAGAAGAGCGCAAGGCAGCACTGGTGCTGAGCCGCAGTCTGAAGCTTGGAAAAGAACTTGTTGCAAAGGGCGAAAAGAGTGCGGAAGCTGTGAAGAAAGTGATTACAGAGGAAATCGAAAAAGAGCCTCTGGCAAAAATTGATTATGTGGAAGTCGTTGATTTTGACACAATCACACCAACAGAAACTATTGGAAAGTCCGTTCTTGTTGCAATCGCTGTTTACATTGGAAAAACGAGACTCATTGACAACTTTATCGTGGAGGCTTAGCATATGACATATACAATGTTGAAAGGTAAAATTCATCGTGCAGTAGTAAAGCAGGCAGATTTAAATTATGTGGGAAGTATCACTGTGGATACCGAGTTGCTTGAAGCTGCAGGAATTATGGAATACGAACTTGTTCAGATCGTGGACGTGGAGAATGGAAACCGGTTTGAAACCTATACGATCGCAGGCGAGCCGGGCTCCGGTATGATCTGTCTGAACGGCGCAGCTGCAAGACAGGTGGCCGTGGGGGATCATGTGATCCTCATGTGCTATGCGCAGATGACACCGGAGGAAGCAAGACAGCACAAACCGAAAGTTGTTTTTGTGGATGGGGAGAATCATATTTCCAAGATGACAAACTACGAAAAGCATGGAAAGATTGCAGAGGATATGTAAGAGAATAACGGAAGATTTCTATCTTTGGAGATGGGCATTGCTTGTGCTGCTCGTGTATGGCTGTGTGACGCAGATTGTTTTTGGCACGATTTGCCCGTTTGTGGTATTCAGTGGATTTCCATGTCCGGCATGCGGACTGACCAGAGGGGTATGTGCGATACTTACCGGGCATTGGAAGATGGCAGCAGCATATAATATCACCGCTTTTTTGTGGCTGCCGGCACTCATCTGGTTCTGCTTTATGCGCTATATTGCCGGAAAAAACAAAATCTGCTGGGAACCGGTCTTTATCGTGATTGCGATTATCACCGTTATTTATTATATATATCGTATGAAGGCATGCTTTCCGGGAAATCCTCCGATGTGCTATCATGCGAAAAATGTCGTGACATGGCTTTTACATCTGTGATATACTATAAAAGGTGTTTATCAACATAAGTTTTAGGAGAAAATGAAAATGTTTTGTACAAATTGTGGAACAGATAACAATAATGGTGAAACAAACTGCAAAAACTGTGGCGCACCATTAGGCGGAGCAGACAACAATGCTGCATTCAATAATGGTTCTTACGCATATAACCAGCAGGGAACCGGAACATATGGAAACCAGAATCAGCCATATCCGAACAACAATGTGGGATTCAATGAGAGCATGATTCCGGAAGAATATCGTCCAATCAGCATGTGGGGATATTTGGGATATCAGATCCTGTTTGCGCTTCCATGTGTCGGTCTGATTCTGTTACTGGTATTCTCTTTTGGAGGAACCAAGAATAAGAACTTAAAGAACTTTGCAAGATCTTATTTCTGTGTATTAATTATTGCAGTTGTTTTAGTTGCGATTATTATGGCAGTCGGTGGTGTTGGCTTTTTGTCAAGCGTAAGCAATGGTTATTACTAATTCGTTAGCACATATATAAAAGAAAGCGAAAGATGAGATTCGTATTTTCCTTGAGACAGAGGGAGTGCGAATCTCATTTTATTTATACGAATGTGTGCGAAGGGGGCGAATAGTTACTATACGAAAACATCATTTAAAACATCAGCCGGAATGTCGGCTGGAAGCGGGCTTGGTCTTGAATGAATTTTTGGAATCAGTTATAATGGGGCTTATAGCATTTGCCCATTCACAACATGTGTGAGGCAGATACAAAAGAAAGGAAGACAAAATGAACTTAGGTCATGTATCCGTGGTGAGTATCATTGGAATGATCATTTCGATGCTCATTGCGATTGGATTACCCGTATTTTTGATGCTTTTTGTGCGAAAAAAGGAAAAAGCACAGATTAATTTCTTTTTTATTGGTGCAGCAGTATTTGTGCTGGCAGCATTGTTCTTAGAACAGTCCTGTCATGCGCTGGTGTTTAGCGTAGCCGGTGATGTTCTGAAGGAGAAGCAGGCATAGAGAGCAGAGAGAGGATTTGATTTTATGAGTACTCAATTAAGGGTAAGAGCAATGAATAATATAAAGGGAAGCCTGATACTGCTTCTTACTGCATTTATCTGGGGCGTTGCATTTGTGGCACAGAGTGTCGGAATGGATTATGTAGGGCCGTTTACGTTTACGGCATCCCGTTCTCTGATCGGTGCGGTGGTGTTGCTTCCGGTAATCTGGTTTCGGACAAGAAAAGAGACCGGTGCCGGGACAGAACAAAAGAAGGGGACTGCAGTGGATAAAAAGAATAAAAAAACTT
>OLOJ01003699.1_pt1 | contig 10569 bp, 7 predicted proteins | sample 1672251 | NCBI WGS metagenome assembly OLOJ01 (sample SAMEA3136664, study PRJEB25190) | human gut metagenome | biome: human gut; feature: human-associated habitat; material: faeces | place: Austria | collected 2013 | reverse complement strand
AAGATATTTCTGTACAGATATCTGTGATGGAGAAAGTCAGGGAACTGACGGAATCAATTATAGTCTGGCAAGCCGAGAGATGATTGCAAATATGATCGAGATCCATGCAAATGCAACACCATTTGATGCCGGTGTATATCTTTCAAGCTGTGACAAGGGTGTACCTGGAAATCTGATCGGACTTGCAAGAGTAAATATCCCTTCCGTATTTGTTCCGGGCGGAACCATGAATGCGGGACCTGAGATGTTGACCCTTGAGCAGCTGGGAATGTACAGTGCAAAGTTTGAGCGTGGAGAGATCAACGAAGAGAAGCTTGACTGGGCAAAATGCAATGCTTGCCCAAGCTGTGGAGCCTGCTCCTTTATCGGAACAGCTTCAACAATGCAGATCATGGCAGAGGCACTTGGACTTACACTTCCTGGTACAGCTCTGATGCCGTCAACAAGCCCGGATCTTCTTGCTTTCGCAAGAGAGGCAGGAAGACAGGCAGTAAGGATCGCACAGATGGAAAATATGCGTCCTTCTGATATCGTAACTATGGACAGCTTTGAGAATGCGATCCTTGTACACGCTGCAATCTCCGGAAGTACAAACTGTCTGCTTCACATTCCGGCGATCGCACATGAGTTTGGCATTGAGATCACAGGTGATACCTTTGACAGACTGCACAGAAATGCAAGATATCTTCTGGATGTACGTCCTGCAGGACGCTGGCCTGCTGAGTGCTTCTATTATGCAGGTGGTGTACCGGCGATCATGGAGGAGATCAAGGAACATCTCCATCTGGATGTTATGACAGTTACAGGAAAGACTCTCGGAGAAAACCTTGAGGAGCTGAAGAACAACGGATTTTATGAGAAATGCGACAAATGGCTTCAGGAATTTAACAAACGTTACAATGTAAACCTTACAAAGGAAGATATCATCCGTCCATATGACAAGGCAATCGGAACCGACGGAAGCATCGCTGTTCTCCGTGGAAACCTTGCACCTGAGGGAGCTGTGATCAAACACACCGCATGCCCGAAGGAAATGTTCAAATCCGTTCTCCGCGCAAGACCGTTCGACAGTGAAGAGGAGTGTCTGGATGCAGTTCTGAAGCATAAGGTTCAGAAAGGTGATGCAGTATTCATCCGTTACGAGGGACCAAAGGGAAGTGGAATGCCGGAGATGTTCTACACATCTGAGGCAATCAGCAGTGATAAAGAGCTTGGAAAGAGTATCGCACTGATCACAGACGGACGTTTTTCCGGAGCATCTACAGGCCCTGTTATCGGACACTGCAGCCCTGAGGCTGTTGACGGTGGCCCAATCGCACTTGTTGAGGAAGGCGACCTTATTGAGATCGACGTTATGGAAAGAAAGCTGAACATCATCGGAATCGCAGGCGAAAGAAAGTCAATGGAAGAGATCGACCAGATCCTTGCCGAGAGACGTAAAAACTGGAAGCCAAGAGAACCAAAATACAAAAAAGGTGTGCTGAGACTTTTCAGTGAGCATGCTGCAAGCCCAATGAAGGGAGCCTATCTGGAGTATTGATCATGAAACATAAATTTATTACTCTCGGCGAGATCATGCTGCGTCTGACACCGCCGGATTATGAAAAAATCAGAACAGCAACAACCTTTGAGGCAAGATACGGGGGAAGCGAGGCGAATGTCGCCCTTTCCCTGGCAAATCTTGGAATAGATGCTTCATTTTTTACAGTAGTTCCGGATAACAGTCTTGGAAAAAGTGCTGTACGTATGATGAGAAGCAATGATGTGAACTGTGACAGTGTGGTTTATTCCACAGAGGAAGAAACTCCGACACACCGTCTTGGAACTTATTATCTGGAGACAGGTTACGGGATCCGCCCCAGCAAGGTAGTTTATGACAGAAAGCACAGCGCTTTTTCCGAGTATGACTTCAGCAAAACAGATGTGAAAAAACTGCTGGAAGGATATACATGGCTGCATCTGAGCGGGATCACCCCTGCTCTTGGAACAAAATGCAGGGATCTGATCTTAAACTGCCTGAAGGCAGCAAAAGAAATGAACATGACCGTAAGCTTTGACGGAAATTTCAGAAGTACGCTGTGGACCTGGGAAGAGGCCAGAGATTTCTGTACACTTTGTCTTCCATATGTAAATGTCCTTTTCGGGATCGAGCCGTACCATATCTGGAAAAATGAAGAAGACCACAGTGCAGGCGATGTAAAAGATGGAATTCCGTTTCAGCCGGATTTTGAACAGCAGGAAAAAGTGTTCCGGGAATTTGCGGACAGATATCCGAATATAAAATGTATCGCAAGACATGTCCGTTTTGCACACAGCTGCAGTGAAAACAGTCTTATGGCGTATCTCTGGTTAAACGGAAAGACATACGAAAGCAAGCGCTTGACCTTCCACATTCTTGATCGTGTCGGCGGCGGAGATGCATTTGTAAGTGGGATCATCTATGGTCTTATGAATGAGTATACACCGGAAGATACCGTGAATTTCGGTGTTGCTGCCAGTGCTGTGAAGCATACGATCCATGGTGATGGAAACATTACCGATGATGTATCTATGATCAGACATGTGATGGAAATGAACTTTGATATAAAAAGATAAAAAGGAAGGGAAATTCAGATGAAAGAGATAGCAGAAAAATTTCAGAAATTTGGTGTGGTTCCGGTTGTAGTGCTGGAAGATACAAAAGATGCAGTACCGCTGGCAAAGGCTCTGGTTGAGGGCGGCCTTCCATGTGCAGAGGTGACATTCCGCACAGAAGCAGCAGAAGAGTCTATCCGTCTCATGGCAGAGCAGTTCCCGGAAATGCTTGTGGGAGCAGGTACCGTACTTACAACAGAACAGGTAGACGCGGCTGTTGGCGCCGGAGCAAAATTTATCGTAAGCCCGGGCTTTGATCCTAAGATCGTAGACTATTGTCTGGAAAAAGACATTCCTGTTTTTCCGGGATGTATCACACCATCTGAGGTTGCGCAGGCAGTGAAAAGAGGTCTTAAGGTAGTAAAATTCTTCCCGGCAGAACCGGCAGGTGGAATTTCAATGATCAAGGCTATGGCAGCTCCTTATACAGGAATCCGTTTTATGCCTACCGGCGGGATCAATGCGAAAAACCTTGAGGAATATCTTTCCTGTGACAAAATCCTTTGCTGCGGCGGAAGCTGGATGGTAAAAGGAGATCTTGTGAAGGCAGGAGAATTTGACAAAATAAGAGAACTGACAGCAGAAGCAAAAAAGCTTGCGGATTCCATAAGAAAGTAATCAAACTTAATACACATATTCAATAAAAAAAGCAGAACCCTGCACAACCAGGCAGAGTTCTGCTTTTTTGTCAATTATTGTGAAAATAGATCAATGAAGCAGGATCGGCAGAAGCTTTTTCCGCTTCAGCTGCCAGATCAGCTGCAGGACCCGCAGAAGGTTTCCGAAGATCCATTCGGTAAAGATAAAAGATCCCACCGAAGAAACCGGGAATCAGTCCGGCGTATCCACCGGCACATAAGATCACAGTCAGCTTCACCATCAGTTCTGTCTGAAGTTCCAGACAAACAAGTAATCCTGCAAGAATTCCGGCTACACTCCATCCAACTGTCAAAAGTGCAAGAAAAACAGCTGGCGCAGGGGCCTTTTTTAAATTTTGATCTAAGTGATTCCACAGTACTTTATACATAATCCATTCCTCCTGTTTTGCTGGAATTATACTTCTGCTGTTGTCAGCAACAGTCAGCCATAATATTGATTTCCTTTATCTGTCTGTATTATAGAAAAGAAATGTAAAATACAAATGCGCAGGAATGAAAAATCTTTGTAAAATATAAGTAGAAATTGCATTTTGAATGAAGAACCGATATACTTATAAATATAGTTATTGATAATATTCGATCACAGCCGAAAACATTTTTCTACAGCTGTGATACGTGAGTGAGAGAATTAAAAGGGGGCAGATAAAAGCCCCCTGAAATCATATAGAGAGTAAAGAGGAGGGGTGGAAATGGAGCATACGGAAGAATATGTGAAGCTGGAGAATGTATCCAAAATCTATGGCTCAAAAGAAGTGAAGATCATAGCTGTGGATGAGATCAGCTTCCGGATAAAAAAAGGAGAATTTGTGGTTGTGGTAGGACCAAGCGGTGCCGGAAAGACAACGGTGCTGAATATCCTGGGCGGAATGGATAAGGCCACATCCGGCAATGTCTGGATCGATGGAAAAAATATCGCAAAATATACAGACCGGCAGCTGACCGGATACCGACGGGAGGATATTGGATTTGTATTCCAGTTTTATAATCTGGTGCCAAATCTGACTGCATTGGAGAATGTGGAGCTTGCTCTTCAGATCTGTAAGGATCCTCTGGATGCTAGGACAGTTCTGGAGGAAGTAGGGCTGAGGGAGAGACTGACCAATTTTCCGGCACAGTTATCCGGCGGTGAGCAGCAGAGAGTTTCCATAGCCAGAGCGCTGGCGAAGAATCCAAAGCTTCTGCTCTGTGATGAACCTACAGGAGCGTTGGATTATCAGACCGGCAAGGCAATCCTGAAGCTCCTTCAGGATACCTGCAGGGAACGGGGCATGACGGTTATTGTCATTACTCACAACTCTGCATTGACACCTATGGCCGACCGTGTGATCAAGATCAAAAACGGCAAGGTTTCCAGGATGACTGAAAATGCACATCCCACACCAGTGGAAGAGATTGAATGGTAGGTGACGGAATGAAAGCATTACACAAAGATTTCTGGATGGAGATCCGGAAAAGTAAAGCACGTTTTATCTCGATCTTTCTGATCGTGGCACTGGGTGTTGCATTTTTTTCCGGGATCCAGGCGTCTTCTCCGGATATGAGATATTCCGGAGATGCCTATTATGAAGCAGCAAAGCTGATGGATCTGAAGATCCAGGGAACACTGGGACTGACGCAGCGTGATGTAAAAGCGGTATCGGATATTGACGGTGTGGAACTGGCTGAGGGCGGTTACTCTACGGATGTTATGAGTGGAGAGGACGATGCCAGGAAGGTTCTTCATCTGGAAGCCATCAGCAGCAATTTTAATCTGCTCACAGCAGATGAAGGAAGGATACCGAAAAAAAGCGGTGAGATTTTTCTCGACAAGCCATTTGCAAAGAATCGGGGGTATAAAATCGGGGATACCATATCTGTCAGTGAGGATGGAGACAGTGAGCTTCTGAAAAAAACAACCTATACAGTTGTGGGAATCGGAAGCAGCCCTCTTTATATTTCATTTAACAGAGGAAATACGACTCTTGGATCCGGTGAGGTCAGCGGCTTCGGATACATTCTTCCAGAGGATTTTGAACAGGAAGCTTTTACCCAGATCTATATTATGGTTCATGAATCCGGGGATGTGATCAGCTATACCGATGCTTACGACAATCTTATCAAAAAGATCCGGAAACGCGTGGAAGGTATCGAAAAAGAACAGTGCAGCCTGCGCTACGAGGAGATCGTCGCAGAAGCCAATGAAAAACTGGATGATGCCAGAAAAGAGCTTGAGGACGGAAAGAAGGAATCAGAGGAAAAACTTGGCGACGCGAAGAAAAAGCTGGATGATGGGAAGAAGAAGTATGAGGATGGAAAAAAAGAGTACGAAGATGGAAAACAGCAGCTCAGTGATGCAAAAAAGGAGCTGACCGATGGAAAACAGCAGCTTGCTGACGGAAGAAAGCAGATTGAAGATGGATGGTCTCAGCTTAACAGCGCAAAACAGCAGGTGGAAGACGGTCTGTCCCAGTTAAATGCTGCCAGATCCCAGCTTGCCGACTCCGAAGCCCAGATAAATGAGAAGCAGGCAGAGCTGACTGCCGGATATGAACAGCTGAATGCCGCAAAACAGCAGGTAAGTGACGGTGAGGTCCAGCTCCGGGAAGCGGAAAAAACACTGGAAAGCAAACAGGCTGAGCTTGAAAGTGGAAGAGAACAGTTGGAAAAGGGAAAGAATACGATCAAAGAAACAAAGGCTGCTCTCACCAGTCAGAAAGAACAGTGTGAGGCAGGACTTGTACAGGTTTCCGAGGGCGAATCCCAGATCAGTTCCAGTGAAGAAGCCCTTTCCGGGCAGCAGGCACAGCTGGATGAATTGACCAGCCAGAAAGAGGCATTAAGCAGTCAGGCGGCGGAGCTGCAGGCGCAGTATGACGCCGGTGCGGAAGCAGGAAAAACCGAGGAAGAGCTGGCGGAGCTTTCCACGCAGATCCAGACTTTAAATGGTCAGATCAGTGCAATGGAAGAACAGATAAATGCCGGTCAGGCACAGATCGACGGGGCGCAGGCAGAGCTTACTGCAAAAAAATCAGAGCTGGCCCAGACAAGAGCTGAACTGGAGAGCAGCCTAGGTCAGATCAATGAGGGCTTCAGCCAGATCAAAGAACAGGAAGAGACACTTTCCGGGACAGAGGCACAGCTGAACGAAGGCCAGGAAGAACTGGATAAAGGGAAAAAAGAACTGGAAACAAAGAAAGCAGAGCTTTCCGCGGCAAAAGAAGAAATTGCGGCAAACCAGGCAACTCTGGATGATGGCCAGAGCCAGCTGGATTCGGCCAGAGCCCAGCTCAGCTCAGGGCGGCAGCAACTGGAGGAAAAACAGGCCCAGTTAAATGCCGGTCAGGCAGAGATCCAGGCCAATACAGAAAAGCTTACCAGCAGTCAGGCAGAACTGGATGCAAATGAACAGAAGCTCCTGGATGGTGAAAAAGAGATCCGGGAAAATGAACAGAAATTAAAAGACGCCAAAAAAGACCTGGAGGACGCCAAAAAGAAGCTTTCCGATGGAAAGAAAGAATATCAGGACGGCAAAAAAGAAGCCGATGACAAAATTGCGGAAGCCCAGCAGAAGATCGAGGATGCCCAGAAAGAGGTGGATGATATTGAAACACCGGAGTGGATCGTCACGGACCGCAATGACCTTCCAGAATATTCGGATTTTGGTGATAACGCAGAGCGACTGAAAAACATCGGAAAGGTTTTTCCGATGATATTCTTCCTTGTAGCGGCTCTGATCAGTCTTACCACGATGACACGAATGGTGGAGGAACAGCGAACCCAGATCGGAACCATGAAAGCGCTGGGATACGGAAAAGCATCCATTGCATCCAAGTATCTCAGCTACGCATTTCTGGCTACAGTAGGTGGAAGTATCGCAGGAGTACTTTTCGGAGAAAAGGTTCTTCCGTTTATCATTATCCAGGCATATGGAATCATGTACTGGAATATTGGCGATCACATGCAGCTGGATTATGAGTTACAATATGCACTGATCGCTTCCGGAGCAGCGGTGATCTGTACTATGGGCGCTACACTTTTTTCCTGCGCAAAAACCCTGGCAGAAACACCGGCATCTCTGATGCGTCCGCCTGCACCGAAAGAAGGAAAACGGATCCTTATTGAACGGATTAGCTTTATCTGGAAGCATCTGAGCTTTTCCTGGAAATCGTCCATGCGAAATCTTTTCCGTTATAAAAAGCGTCTTTTTATGACCATTTTCGGAATTGCAGGAAGCATGGGACTGATGCTTGTAGGATTCGGACTTTATGACTCCATTATGGATATTGCGATTCTCCAATATGACCAGATCCAGCACTATGATGCCATGGTGATCAATGATGAGGATGCCACAGACAGCCAGGAAAAGGATCTTCTGAAATTCCTGGACGGAAACAGCGAGATCGATCACTATACCCGTGTGCAGCTCACCAAGATGACGGCACCAAAAGAAAAGGGAAGTGTCAGTATCTATGTGTATGTTCCGGAAAATACGGAAAATTTTAAAGAGGATGTAACGTTACGTGACAGAAAGTCCCACGAGCAGTATGAGCTTACCGATGATGGAGCGGTGATCTGTGAAAAAACGGCTTCTCTTATCGGTGTGAAAACAGGAGACGAGATTACCCTGGAGAAAGACAACAGAAAATATAAAGTAAAGATCACTGCTGTCACAGAGAACTATATGGGACATTACGTTTACATGACCCCACCCTGCTATGAAAAAACATTCGGGGAGAAACCGAAGTATTCAAGTACAGTATATACTATGAAAGAGGATGCAGAGAGTGATCTGGAAACTCTTGGAAATGCGATCCTGAAATATCCGGCAGCTTTAAGTATCAGCTATACAAGCAGCACAGCAGGTCAGGTAGAGCGAATGCTGGGATCCCTCGGAGCGGTGATCTGGGTCCTGATCATTTCTGCCGGAATGCTGGCATTTGTGGTACTGTATAATCTGAACAACATCAATATCACAGAGCGTCAGAGAGAGCTTGCAACATTGAAGGTCCTGGGATTTTATGATGGCGAGGTTTCCCAGTATGTATTCCGGGAAAATATCCTGCTGTCCTTCATAGGAATTCTGGCAGGCGCAGTGTTCGGAATCCTCCTTCACCGGTATGTGATCACAACCGTTGAGGTAGATGCGGTGATGTTCGGAAGAAATATCAAGCCAATAAGCTTTGTCTACAGTGGGATCATTACCTTTGGATTCTCCATGTTTGTAAATATGGTAATGCATTTTAAGCTGAAAAAGATCAATATGGTAGAGTCACTGAAGAGCGTGGAATAAAATAATGAAATGATAAGACTGCCTGCATACAGGAATTTTACATATTTCCCTGTATGCAGGCAGTTTTGTAATGAATATCCTGAAAGACTGGGATGACCATGATCTGCCTGAAGCTAATTTTGTAAGTATTTCACAATTGAAATGTAAACGTTTTCCTATAAAATGTAACCATAGAATTCTTCCGGAGGAATTTTAAATATGGCAAATATAGATATTAAATTTATCGCGAAAAAAAGCGGGTGTTCGATCGCTACAGTTTCCCGTGTTATCAACCGTTCCAAACCAGTCAGCGAGAAGCTGCAGAAAAGAGTGGTAGATACCATCAGAAAGTACAATTATAATCCCAGCGTTCACGCACAGTATCTGGCTGGTAAGAAGTCAAAACTGTTCGGCTTTATAATGACAAACTACATTAATCAGTATCAGCTTCTGTTGTTTCGGTATCTGAATGAGTTTGCATGTAAGATGGGATATGGCTGTATTATCCGTTATTGCAATTCAGGATTTGAGGAAAAACTGGAAGCATTAAGAGAACTGGAGATCAGAGGAATCGAAGTCTGCTTTAGCCTTTTTCTGCTCTCACGGGAAGAGGAAGCGTATATAAAAGAACATTTTAGGATTAAAGTCTGTCATATGCAGTCACCGGAAATGCGTTTGAATATCATGGAAAAAAATGAAAGCTCTGTCTATGAGACCATATGCTATCTTGCCCAGCTTGGCCACAGAAGGATAGGGGGCATCTTTTGCATTGACGAAATGGACGACAGCTTCCTTATTGCAAGGAAACGGGGATTTTTAAGAGCTGTAAGGCAGATGCAGCTGGATCAAGAAGAATCCCTGATCGGTCAGATCCATGGAGACTATGAAAAAAGCAGTCTGATTTCTGTGATAGAGAAGATATTTGTACCTCAAAAGCCGCCAACGGCATTGTTTTGTTACAGCGATGAAGTTGCGATAGAGGTAATGTCCTGGATCATGAAGCATGGTTACAGAATTCCGGAGGACGTATCTGTAGTTTCGTTTGACGGTATTCCGTTTGCGGAACGCATAACGCCCTCACTGTCTACGATCAGTCAGCCGGTAGAATATCAGGCAAAAAGTATCATAAACGGCATGCTGTATCTACAGGATGGAGTCGAGAGACCATGTGATGAAAAGGAAAATGAATATCTGCTGCAGATCCGTGACAGTGTGGGAATTCCTGGTCATTATGAAAAATAGGAGGAAAAATATGAAAGCGAAAAAATTAATTGCCGCCGGTATTGCGGCATCAATGTCACTGCTGACTCTTGCAGGATGCGGAACAGCCGGAAATACTGGCAATTCCGGAGGAGACACCGCCAAAGAAGATACCGTCAAGGAAGATACAGCCAAAAAAGATACAGACGAAGAAGATACAGGCTCTGTATATTTCCTGAATTTTAAATCTGAGCTTTCCGCTGAATGGGAAGAAGTAGCAGGAAGCTTTACAAAAGAAACCGGAATCAATATGAAAGTAGTTACGGCAGGAAGCGGAACCTATGAGCAGACATTAAAATCCGAGCTTTCCAAAAAAGAAATGCCGACACTTTTCAATGTTAACGGACCGATCGGCTATCAGACCTGGAAAGATTACTGTGCTGATCTGAAGGATTCCCAGATTTATGAATGGCTGACTGACAAAGATATGGCGATCACAGACGGAGATGGCGTATATGCTATACCGTATGCGGTAGAAGGATATGGAATCATCTACAATGATGCAATTATGAAGAAGTATTTTGCACTTCCGGATAAAGCCGTTGATATTTCAGATACAAAAGAGATCAAAAATTTCGACACACTTAAAACTGTAGTAGAGGATATGACAAAGCATAAAGATGATCTTGGAATCCAGGGAGTTTTCGGATCTACTTCATTTGCTCCTGGAGAAGACTGGCGCTGGCAGACACATCTTATGAATCTTCCGATCTACTATGAGTATAAAGATGATGACGTAGATAATCTGGATGAGATCAAATTTACATA
>OLOJ01003695.1_pt1 | contig 10574 bp, 12 predicted proteins | sample 1672251 | NCBI WGS metagenome assembly OLOJ01 (sample SAMEA3136664, study PRJEB25190) | human gut metagenome | biome: human gut; feature: human-associated habitat; material: faeces | place: Austria | collected 2013 | reverse complement strand
CCACCTAGTGCTGCACTACTGGTGCAAGCATGTCACGCTGGAACAGGCCGAGCGGGACAGGGCGGCGTTCCTCCGCGAGCTGCGCAAGGCGTACGCCAAAGCGGGCAAGCGCCTGAAATACATCGCCGTGCTCGAAACCAAGCACATGACGAACGTGCATCATCACATCCTCCTGCCGCGCTTCGACGCGCAGATCATCGCCGCAGCCTGGACAAAGGTGACCAATGGCGCGGGGTCTATCAGCTTCCAGATGCTCGATGACCGCAAGAACCACGCAAAGCTCGCGTCCTACCTCATCAAGGAATCACGCTCCACCATGCGCCGCTGCCGCGAGCAGGGCATCCGCCGCCGGCGGTATACCTGCAGCGCCGGCATGACCAAGCCGGAGATCCGCTATCAGGTGACCAAGGCCGAGACGTGGCGCAAGGAGCCGAAGGCCAGACGGGGGATGCATCTCTATCGCTTTGACGATGGGGCGGAGTATAAGAGCGGCTGGCACGAACTGAGCGGCTGGCCGTGGCAGGAGTATTACGAGATCAAAGACACCACATAGGAAGGAGCGTCCACAATGGGCATCAGCATGGACAGCCTGCCGCCGCGCTATCAGAAACAGGCGGCGCGCAAGCTGGATCCTGTGGCGTATGAAAAGGCGCTGCAGTTTTTCCACGCCGAGGAGGACAAAAGCCCCGCGCGTCAGGCGCAGGGGAGCATCAGTCACGCGCTCGGCGAGAGTTTCGAGGCACAAATCCTAACCGCGTGTGAATACTACCGGTCGGTCTGTCACGCAGAGATCGACAAGATGCCGGAGCCGATCAAGGTCATTTCCGGCCGGCATCAGAATCCGAGCGGCTGCTGGTCGTTCGAGGCGGTTTTCACCAAGCAGGCGCAGCCGGATTTTCAGGGCACGATCGACGGCGGCCGCAGCGTTGTATTTGAAGCCAAGGCCACGGACAAAGACCGCATCCTGCAGAGCGCGGTGACGCACGAGCAGGCGCACGCCATGCAGTCGCACGCCCAGAAGGGCGCGCTGGTCTTCGTGCTGGTGTGCCTGCGCGGGCGCGCAGTGTATCGTGTCATGTGGGAGGACTGGCAGAACATGAAAGAACTATTCGGCCATAAGTACATGACGGCCGTGGAGCTGGAGCCGTACCGGGTGCAGCTGCGTCAGGGCGTGATCCGGTTTCTCGGCGATCCGGAGTGAGGTGGGCACATGGCAATCAAAAACTATACGACGAAAGTGGACGTATATACGTCCATCGGGGAAATCCAAGGCGCGCTTGCACGCCACGGCGCGACTAAGATCATGATTGACTACGATAATGGCAAGCCGCAGGCGATCGCGTTTGGGATCGACACGCCGGTTGGGCCGCGTGGCTTCCGCCTGCCGGCGGCCGTGGATGGGACGCTGCGGGTGTTTGCAAATCAGAAGATCAAGGCCGACCGCGAGCAGGCGGAAATGACTGCGTGGCGGAACGTGCGCGACTGGGTGCTGGCGCAAATTGCGCTGATCGAATCCTGTGATGTGCCGATACAGCAGATCTTCCTGCCGTATATGGCAGATGATCGCGGCCGGACGGTGTACGAGCTGTATGCCGCCGGGCAGCTTGCAATCGGCGATGGTGTGAAGCGATGAATGCGCTTTTGAATTACCCCGGTGCAAAGTGGGGCATGGCACAGGAAATCGTGCAGATTATGCCGCCGCACAGATCCTACCTAGAACCGTTCGCCGGTTCTTTGGCCGTTCTGTTCCACAAACCGCGGTCAGCAATTGAGACCGTGAACGACATCGACGGGGATATCGTGAATTTCTTCCGCGTTCTGCGCGCAGAGCCCGAGCGGCTTGCCCGGGAGATCGATTTAACGCCATATGCGCGCGCAGTCTTTGATGATGCGCACGAGAATCGCGGAGAAACAGACTTCGACCGCGCGGTGCGGTTCTGCATCCGTAGCAGGATGGGGCACGGCTTCAAGACGTATCAAAAGACCGGATTCAAAATCGACGTTTATGCGCGTGAGCGTAGTTACTGCCTGAACTGCTGGAACGATATGCCCGAGAACATACGGGCCGCGGCCGAGCGGCTGAAAGAAGTACAGATAGAGAATCGCCCGGCGCTGGAGCTGATTCGGCGTTTCCGGCACGAGAACGTGCTGATCTATGCAGATCCGCCGTATTTGCTTGAAACGCGCAGCGGAAAGCAGTATCGGCACGAAATGACAGACGCAGACCACGAGGCATTGCTGGCAGCGCTGAAAGCACACCCGGGGCCGGTTATCCTGTCCGGGTATCACTCACCTATGTATGACAGCGAACTGAGCGGCTGGAACATCATCGAGCGGAAGGCCTATAACCAGAATGGCAGCAGGCGCACGGAAGTGCTCTGGTGCAATTATGAAATACCGACATTGATCGGATAAGGAGGACAACCATGAATCACGAAACCCAAAGAGCGAGCATCCTGCAGATGGCGCAGGGTGCATTCCAGGAGCGCGTGGACTATGAGATGCAGCGCTGTGTTGACAACATCCTTGACGTCAACACCAAAGCAACCGCAAAGCGCAAGATCACGCTGACGATCGAGCTGACACCGGACGATGACAGGCGGCAGATCCGCGTGAATGTTGTTGCCAAGGCCACGCTCGCAGCGACCAATCCGGTCGCAACATCGCTTTGCGTCACCACTGATGGCAACGGGGAAATGGTCGTTGCCGAAATGGTGCCGCAGCTCCCCGGCCAGATGCGCATGGACGGGCATGAACAGGAAGCACCGAAAATTCTGAATCTGCTGCAGGCCAGCCAGCAGGCAGCCGAATAACGAAGGAGGATATGACAATGCTCGCAGAAATGATCGACAAAATCGTGAGCCTGAAAGAAACCAAAATCTTCGAAATTGATGGGCAGACCTATTCCGACGCCAATCTTACGCGGATCCCGCCGCATGTGGATCGTCCCGATTCCGTCAGCGTCAGCGGTCTGGATGCTGTCTGCAAGCTGGTGCGCACCGAGATCGCAAAGGTTGGGACGACCATCATGGTACATGTCCGGGATTATAACAAGGTCGAAGTAATGACGACGTATCTGCCGGACTTCTCCCGCAATGTCCTGTATCGTGCGCAGGCGGACGCGCCGGGCATGCGCACTGGCTGGCGTGACCGAGAAACTGCGCTGATCGAGCTGCGCAGTTTGTTCATCCCGAACGGAGGCACGGAGTATCTGCTGGATCTGCTCAGCCGTATGTCCGATGAGAACACAGTGTCTACCAACGATAATGGTGTCACGCAGGCCGTGACGGCGCGGCAGGGCGTTGCGCTCAACGCAGTCGTTAATGTGCGGCCGCGGATTAAACTGCAGCCGTTCCGCACGTTCCTTGAGGTCGCGCAGCCGGAAAGCGAATTCCTCCTGCGCGTGGACAGCGAGAAAGGCATCGCCTTTTTCGAGGCGGATGGCGGCATCTGGCGTCTGGAAGCGAAACGCAACATCGCTGAGTATTTTGAGCGCGGCCTGAAAGACCTGATTGAACAGGGCAAGGTCGTCATCATGCAGTGATTCGATAGCACACTGGGCGGGGGAACTCGCCCGGTGCTCTGAAAGGAGGGCAACCATGAAGATCTATATATCAGGGAAAATCGCCGGCGATCCGGACTATAAGGGGAAATTTGCCCGAGCGGCTGCACAGCTTGAGCGGCTGGGCGCGACGGTCATCAATCCGGCCACAGCGCCGGAGGGGCTGGACAAGCTGGACTATATGCGCATCTGCTTCGCTGAGATGGAGGCGGTGGACTACGTCGTGTTTCTTCCGGACTGGGCGGAATCTGCCGGTGCGAAGCTGGAACGCGCGTGGTGCGACTATGTCGGCGTGCCGACGGCGAATTGGGAAGCTTTTCGGGTAGACATGCTTTTGAGGAAGTCGCATGGCTGCACATTCCGCGAGCTGTTGGTGCTGGAGCATCCGGACAAGGTGGATGCACGCTTCATCGGCGGGTGTGCGGGATGCCCGGATGAATACGGATATGAGCCGGGAAACGGTACTGAATGTCTGTGCGAGAAGAACTGGAATACAAAGAAAAGCGTGCAGCAGATATGCACAGAGTGCTGGGATCGCATTGTCCCGGGAAGCGAGGTAAGGGATGGCTGAATACATCGGGCGGAAAGCGCTGGATAAAGCACTGACGGCCGCCGCGGCACATGACAAGGACAAAAACCGCCGCACATGGGCAAAGGCGATCTGCATTTTGCACGATCTACCGGCAGCCGACGTTGTGCCGGTGGTGCACTGCCGCCACTGCCGATCATACAATAAGCCGCGGCTGGGATGGTGCTCAGTCCACCTCGACCGCGAAGGTCCGGACGACTTTTGTGGCTATGGCAAACGAAACGAGGTGACTTAATTGGACTGGAAGCGGGAGGCGGCTGATGAGCTGCGCAACTACATGAACCGAAAGGCGGCAATTGAAAACATCAGAGATCAGATCGCTGACCTGGCAACGGAGATCACAAGCATCCGCAGCGCCTCGGCGGATGGCAGCCCGGTCGCCGGTGGCTCAAACGGCAGGGACGATGCGCTCGTCAACAACATCCTGAAACGTGAGCGGCTGGAAGAGGCGCAGCGCTTGACCGAGAACCGTGTACGCCGCGTGGATCGTGCCTTGAATCAGCTCTCTGAGCGGGACCGCTGTGTGCTGCAGCGTTTTTACATCACGCCGTGCATCGGCGGCGTCGAGCGCCTGTGTCGGGAATTGGCCATCGAGAAAACGACCGCTTACCGTTGGAAGGATTGCGCACTGCGGAATTTTACAATCACAATGTACGGCCTCACAGAGACGTGAGCGTAACGTGGGAAAAAATCGGGAACATTTTCACGGGAATCTGTGTTAAAGTGATATCGCGGGATTGCGAGAGAGACCAGCCCCGCAAGTCACTTTGTGATATACCTCTCTTCCTTTGATCCTTTTTGCAGAATGTACGCATGGCTTTTTCTCTTGTCTCTGTCAACTCCGGTTTTCTCATGTCTCTCAACAAAGCAAAGCACCGGCCCGGTTTCGGGTTCGGTGCTTTGTGCATTCTGGTGCGGTTATGAATCTGAAACAACTTACCTACAAACTGCAGGCGGCGCTGAACCAGCGCGGCGAGCATTACAAAGTCAATCAGTTACAGCACTACTCCGAGCGGCTTGGCCGGATGGTAACAAAATACGTGCTGGAAAAGGCAGAAACCGATGAAACCGGGAAGCATATCAGCACGCGCGTACTGGAGACTTACAGCATGGCGGATGTCGTAAAAACGCTGGCGAAAATCTATAGCGGGTGATCCCATGAATCTCACGCCAAAGCAGCGCGCTTTTGCGGATTTTTACATCGAATTGGGCAATGCGACCGAGGCGGCGCGCCGGGCGGGATACTCGGCGAAAACCGCCAAATCCATCGGAGCGGAAAACCTGACAAAACCTGACATAAAAATCTATATAGCGCGGCGGCAGGAAAAAATCGAATCCGAGCGCACGGCATCCCTGAAAGAGATCCAGGAGCTGCGCACGGCGATCATGCGTGGGCAGGAAAAAGACCAGTTCGGCATTGAAACCTCCATCGCTGACCGCCTCCGTGCGGCGGGCGATTTGGAGAAGTCGCTGCGCATCAAGGAAGAGCAGGAAACAAAGGCGGCGGCGCGTGCATCTGCGCACTATGAGCTGCCTGCGCGCGTCATTGGCCGGGCGTTTGTGGACATCAACCGGCGCATTCAGCCGAACATGACGTACGTCTTCGAGGGCGGCCGCGGCGGCCTGAAATCGTCGTATATATCCCTGAAAATCGTCGAGCTGCTGAAAAACAACCCGACGATGCATGCCTGTATCATCCGCAAGATGGGCAACACCCTGAAAGACAGCGTGTATGCCCAGATGAAATGGGCGATCAATGAACTGGGGCTATACGATGAGTTCAACTGCAAGCTTTCGCCGCTGGAAATCGTGCTGAAAGAAACCGGCCAGACGATTTATTTTCGAGGCTGTGACGACCCGTTGAAGCTGAAATCCATCAAGCCGCCGTTCGGCTATATCGGCATCCTGTGGAAGGAAGAAAAAGACCAGCTTTGCGGGCCGGAAGAAGAACGTTCTATCAACCAATCCGTGCTGCGCGGCGGCGCGGATTCCTATGATTTTTCGTCATACAACCCGCCGAAATCCAAGTCCAGTTGGGTCAACAAGGAGCGGCTTGTCCCGAATCCGGGGCGCGTTTTCCATCATTCCAGCTACACGGAAGCGCCGCCGGAATGGCTGGGCGCGAAGTTTATCTCCGATGCGGAGCACCTGAAGGAAGTCAACCCGGCAGCATACGAACACGAATACGAGGGCGTGGCCAACGGCGACGGCGGCAGCGTCTTTGACTATCTGGAACAGCGGGAGATCACAGACGAAGAGATTTCACATTTCGACCGCATCTTCCAGGGCGAGGACTGGGGCTGGTATCCCGATCCGTACTGCTTCATCCGTTGCTACTACGACAGCGACCGCGAGGCGGTGTATATCTTCGCAGAACACTACGTCAACAAGGAATCGAACGAACAGACGGCGCGTTGGATCATCGAACACGGCTATGACGATTACACCATCACGGCCGATTCGGCCGAACCGAAAAGCGTCAACGATCACCGCGAAATGGGCCTACCCGTCACAGGTGCCGTTAAAGGCCCGGGGTCGATCGAACACGGCATGAAGTGGCTGCAGCGCCGGCGCATCATCATCGACCCGGTGCGCTGCCCGAATGCAGCGAAAGAATTTTCAGAATACGAATACGAGCGGGACAGAGACGGCAACGTCGTCACCGGATACCCGGATGTGAATAACCATAGCATCGACGCCACGCGGTACGCACTGGAACCGCTGACGATGCGCAGGGGGGCAAGTGCATGACTGTAAATATTTTGGGGACGGAATATGAAATCATTGAAGCCGCGGCGGCCGAAGATGCAATGCTTGAAAAATGCGATGGTTACTGCGACAAAACGGTAAAGACCATTGTTATTTCAAAAAAGGCCAAAGACTGCGACCTAAAAGACTATAGCGTCTATCAGGAAAAAGTTATGCGTCATGAAATCATTCATGCATTTCTGTTTGAAAGCGGGCTGTCCGAAAACTTTACGCATCCGGAATACGGCCATGACGAAACATACGTGGACTGGATTGCTTCGCAGTTTCCGAAAATGTGCGAAGTGTTCAAGGAGGTTGGCTGCCTGTGAAAATCAATATCCCGCTGGACAGCGTGAAAAAGCAGATCCGCGAAGAATTCCGCATTGCGCCGCTGGTAACGCCGGAAATGCGCGAAGCGGAAGACCTGTGGATGCAGATCTGGACGGGCACCCCGCCGTGGGCAAACGATCAGGATCGCACCATCAATTTTGCAAAGGCAGTGACCGGCGAAGCTGCGCGCCTTGCGACGATGGGTGTCAGCGTCAAACTGTCCGGCTCGGCCCGCGCGGATTGGCTGCAGGAACGTCTGAACGAAGAACTGATTCCGTTCCTGCGTGACATGGTGGACGTGGGCTGCGCTGCTGGCATGTTTTTGCTGAAACCAACGCCGGACAGCATCGGTCTGTACACGCCGCCGGAATTTACGATCACCGCTGTGGATAACCGAAAGCGCGTGACGGGCGTTGTGCTGTACGACACGAAGGCGACGCCGGATTATTACTATGTCAAGGCCGAATATCACCGCTACGACGGGATGCATTATGTGGTTTCCAACCGCGCGTTCCGGCTGGCGAAGGGCAAAGCATCGGCATCCCGTGTGAATCTGGACGAAGTGCCGGATTGGGTGGGCATCCTGCCGGACGCCGTGCTGGATGATACTGCGCCGCTATTTGCTGTGTGCACCATGCCGGACGCCAACAACATTGACGGCGGCGCATGCGGTATGTCTATCTACGCCAACGCCTTGCCAGAGCTGCGGGGGCTGGACGTTGCATGGTCGGCGATGGTGGACGAAATTCAGGATTCCCGGTCGATCGCCCTTGTGGATGACCGTCTGCTGCGTGAGCCCGGGCGGAAGAATGTTTCCGTGCGGCTGCCGCGCTATGTGCAAAACGTTGCCGGCTCGGCGGCCGAAAGTTTCTATCAGGAAATCGATCGCAAGCTGAAAACCGGCGAACGCCAGACCGGCATCAATATGCTGCTGCAAAGCTTGTCGACCAAGTGCGGCTTTTCGGAAGGCTATTTTAGCTATAACGAAAAGCAGGGCCTTGCCACCGCAACGCAGGTGGAAGCTGATGACCGCCGCACCATCCAGCGCATCAAGGACATCCGCGACCGCATTCAGGCAGCTGTGGATGACCTGATTCAGGCATTGAACGACTATGCCGATATCTACGATCTGGCGCCGTATGGCACGTATACCGTGGCGTACAATTTTGGGGACATCACGTATAGCTACGAAGAGGACCGGCAGAACACGAAAAGCCTTTGCCAGCTCGGCGTTTTGCCGTGGTGGATGTATCTGGTGCGCTTTGAAGGCTTCAGCGAAGACGACGCAAAAGCGGCCTACGCCGAAGCCAACACGGCGAAACCGGGTCTGTTCCCTGATACCGAATGATCACCCCAGAACAGTTTCAGGAAATCGGCGAAACCCTGCTGCCGCTGCTGGATGACCTGACGGAATGGATTGCGCGCGACATGATCGAACGCTTCATGATCCGGTTCGGCCGCGGCGAAAAGAAGCTGCTGACCGGCACGGATGAATGGCAGGCGTGGGTGCTGAAACAGGCCGGCGGGAATCTGGACGAAATCCAGAAGGCGTTGGCCAAAAGCACCGGCAAATCGCAGCAGGAAATCGCAAAGATCTTCAAGGATAGCGGCATTCAGGCAGCAAAGGCGGACGCAGAAGCCGCCGCCGTGACGTTTTCCGGCCTGTCGCCCAGCATGATGGCGATCATCACGGACGCCTATGAACGCACGGTCGGCGAAATTTCTAACATCACGCGCACGACGGCTGGCGCGACCAATCAGGCGTTCATCGATATCTGCGACGCGGCGTATTGGAAAGTACGCACCGGTGCGCAGTCCTATACTGCTGCCATGCTGGAAGGCATCAAGGAATTGGGGCAGCTGCAGCCGACCGTTCGGTATCCGTCCGGCCACAAGGACACGCTGGAAGTGGCGGTGCTGCGCTGCATCCGCACGGGCGTGGCGCAGTCATCCGGTAACATGACGATCCAGCAGTGCAAAGACATGGGCTGGAATCATGTGCTGGTGTCGCAGCATCTGGGCGCGCGTGTGTCTGATACCGATCCGATCGCCGATCATGCCGGCTGGCAGGGCAAGGTGTACTGCATCGATGGCAAGGACGCGCAGTTCGATAACCTGCTGGACGCGACCGGCTACCCGGAAAATCCGCTGGGCCTGTGCGGCTATAACTGCCGCCATTCCTTCACGCCGTTCCTGCCTGGCGTTAGCCGGAACAATAACAAGCCGATCGATACCGAAGCCAACCGGCGCGCCTATGAACTGTCGCAGACGCAGCGCGCGCTGGAACGCCGCATCCGGGCGCAGAAGCGCAAGTGTACGGCGCTGCATACGGCCGTGAAAAGCTGCGAAGATCCGGCGGGCAAGGCAAAATTGCAGGAGAAATATACGCAGTCCGCCAAGCGCCTGCAGGACCAGAACGCGGCCTACACGAAGTTCTGCGCCGATAACGATCTGAAACCATACCACGAGCGGCTCGCCGTTGCGGGGTGGGATCGCTCAGCGGCGTCAACCGCATCTGCGGCGGTACGCAAAGAACTTGATAAATACAAGAAATATCACTATAATAAAGACGGAACGATAGTTGTAACTGATGACTGGACTTCAAAAGCCAAACCACACGTTCCCGGGCAGTATCGTTCTTATGCAGTTGTTGATACCGCTTCTATGGGCGGCAAACAACGCGACAGAACATTTTTTGATGCGGATGGTTGGCAATGCAGGCAGATCAGTAATGGGCCGCACGGGAATCCGAAAAGGCATCCATACGGGGCCAAAGGAGAGCACGCGCACGACATTACATGGGATGACGACAGGCGTCAGACCAGGGCGACGCGTGAGCTCACCGATCAGGAACGAAAGGAGAACGCGGATATACTGTGAACGCGAAGGATTTAAGGGCTTGGATTGATGATCTTACCCAAGACATTGATTTTGCATATCAAGGGAAATTCGGGTCTATTTGCCCGTTCAGCCGGGAGGACATTGCACTTTGCTACGATGGATATGCAGTGGACGCACATTCGGTGGACGATGCAATGAATATTCCGTTTATTTGTGGTAAGTCACTTTCGCAGATCTGCGACCAGCTGGATATTTAAAACAACGTCAAGATAAATCCAACGTGAAAATTATTTTACATAATAATTAGAGAAACCATCTTACCAATCGGCAAGGTGGTTTTCTTATACCCAAAATCGAATCAGGATACGCAGGGGCAACCGAGAAACCGGCTGCCCCTTTGCCATATCACACGACCCCGCCGGTGGTTCATCCGGCTCAATCCACACAGTCGACGGGCTGTTAAAAATCACGTTCAGGAGGATTACGCATGAAGAACATCGAGAC
>OLOJ01003680.1_pt1 | contig 10613 bp, 10 predicted proteins | sample 1672251 | NCBI WGS metagenome assembly OLOJ01 (sample SAMEA3136664, study PRJEB25190) | human gut metagenome | biome: human gut; feature: human-associated habitat; material: faeces | place: Austria | collected 2013 | reverse complement strand
TTTTGCAGTTTTAATATTGCTTGTCTTTTTATCGGACGCAATGGTTGCAGAAACCGGCAGGGAATCCTGCATTTGCGGAGTGACCACTTCTTTTTGAATAGAGATGGTATAATCTTTGTTGTCGGAACCTTTTGCTATAAAGTCGCGTATTTTATCCATGAGCCGCTGATAAGAAAGGTGAGTGAAATCGATAGAAGATGATTTATCTCCTTTCATCTGCACCGAAAAATTATCAGTAGAATTTTGGCGAGAGATATCTTCGACAATATGTCCGTCGCTCAGCCGAATGATTCGGTCACCCCACGATTCAGCCGCTTTTTCATCGTGTGACACAACAATCACAAGATGGTCTTTGGAAATATCTTTTAACAAAGCATAAATTTTTTGTGAGTTATCGGAATCCAAATTGCCAGTTGGTTCGTCTGCAAGAATAATTGCAGGGTTTTTCACAAGTGCACGGGCAATTGCAAAGCGTTGCACCTGTCCGCCACTAAGCTTATCGATTTTTCGTTTTTGCAGGTCTTTTAAGCCAACATAGTCAAGAATACGCAGGACTTCTTCCCGCACAAGGGCTTCGTTTTTGTCCGGCCAGGTCTGTTGTTCTAAGGCCAGCTCAATATTTTCATATACATTCCATTCAGAAATAAGATTAAATCGTTGAAAAACGGTTCCGATTACTATATTCCTATAATATTCATAGGAAGAGGATGAAATCATTTTGTCATCAATGGAAATGGTCCCTTCATCTGGAACATCCAATAATCCTAACATATTAAGGAGTGTTGTTTTGCCACTGCCACTTGGTCCAAGAATAAATAAAAGACCAGGAGAATCAATGGTAAGATTTACATGATCTAATGCAACGGTTGAACAATCACCATTATCGTATTTTTTATATATATTATCCAGTTTTATCATAATTATAAACTTCCATCTTATTATTTAGAACTGCTGGAATCTTTAAGATCATATACCTGTTCATGGCATAACAACATTGGGAGGTTATTTTCATCATCCTCTTCGTTGAACATGCCGAGTGTATTAATGATCTTTCCATCGTGATGGATCATACCCATGGACAGCATATTATCATTCATGCCGGAACGTCCCGAAAAGTATCCTTGTTTTTCCATCACATCCCAGTCACTATTGCCAAGATACATACAATTTATGTGCGTATTGTTTTGAACGGTATCAACAATGTTTTTCCATTGATCTTCATCAATCGGAGTATCATCATTTAAATCATTAATAACAAGCATCGCCCATTCCTTTTTGGCAGTTGTGATGTCGCCGACTTCATCAGCTGTAATATTTTGGACTTTAATTGTATCATTAAGAGCAATCGTATCTCCGATAAAGTAAAACGTTGTTGGATAGGTTTCCGTTAATAGTTTTACATCATTATCCTCACTGGATAAGCTGTCATCTACATAGAAAAAGGCATAATAAATGCGTGGAGCTAAGAAGAGTACTGCAATCAATATAATTGCAATAATAAGAGCTTTAATTATAACGTTACTTGTTTTTTTCATAAATAAATCCTTTCTTCAAAGGGGGATGCCCCTGAAATAATATTTTTTGGTCAAGTGCGCGAAGTTTGAAGATCGTACGCTTGTTCATGAAGTAAAAGAGCAGGGAGATCGTCCGGGTCATCATCAGCTTTAAGCATACCTAAAGTATTGATGACGGAAGTTTTCTGGTGAATAAGTCCCATAGAGAGATCCGTGTCATCGAGATCCTCTTTTCCGGAAAAATAGCCTTGTTTTTCCATTATGTCCCAATCGCTATTGCCAAGATACATACAATTGATATGGCTGTTGTTTTGCACCGTATCAACAATGTTTTTCCACTGTTCTTCACGGATTGGAAGGTCATCATTCAGATCATTAATAACAAGCATCGCCCATTCCTTTTTGGAAGTTGTAATATTGCTGACTTCATCTACAGTTATATTTTTGGTAGTGATTGATTTATCAAGAGGAATGGTATCTCCGATAAAATAAAAAGTCGTTGGATAAGTCTGGCTTAAGAGTAAAATATCAGTTTCTTCCGTTGTTAAATCAGCATCATTAGAATTAAAAAATTTGTAATAGGTTCTTATGCATAAGAAAATTACTACAATTGCAATTACAACAAACAGTATGCCTTTGAGTATGTGTTTTATTGTTTTGTTCATAAATCTTTACCTCTATTTTGCTTTTTTTGAATATTTTAAAGTACGTGTGGTTGAGCTACCGCTTGAGTAGTAATGGTAAGGGGCTAATGTTTCGCCACCAGATTTACCTTCACTTAAGCCAAACTTTGCAGTATTCAGAGTTTATATTAACATTACCAGAAACAGAGGCACTATCTGAGCCACCTGGTATTTACTAGAATTCCATCATAATAAACTCCTTTGAATATATTTATACATTATTTACTTGCTCGATTATTGAAAAATAAAAAACACCTCCTTGCGAAAAATTAGCAAGAAAAAATGTTTTAAACAAAAAAGTTGCAATGAAATTGATTCATTGCAACCGAACTATCTTAGTAACATAAATTGTACCGTAGACTTCTAGCTTTGCGCCATTACATTTCTGCAACTTTGCCTTTGAAATTTAATAACGAAACAAATAGTAACAGATGTCGAATTTTGTGTCAACAGATTTTTCAAAAGAAAATTTACGAAATAAGCACGGCTTTATTCATTCAAAGTTTTTTCTTTTTCTTTATAAAAGGAGCATTTTGCTCCTTTTTTTAAATGTTCCAAGACAGGAGAGTACAACATGAATCCCATAATCGATCCGTTAAGAATAGAGGAACAATGGAAAAAGCGAAAGCCAGAATCCGCCGAAAGGCAAAGGCCTTAATGCGGTGGCAGAGAAAGAAAGGTTTGACAGCGGACAAAGCCGCAAAAGGAAACTACCGTATTTCCTATGAAACCCTCAAAGACTGGGGGTATTGCAGTATGGTCAATGCCTATTATAAAAAGGATATGTACTAATAGCGAGTATCTACATAGAATTCAGATCGTTTCAGTTCACGTTTGGTAATGACACGATTCCAGTGAACGGACGAATTGTAGTTTCCTTCCACGACAGTAATCGCGTTGTCCGTTTTCTTTAGTACAATTACGGAATGATAATTTCCAATGCGGACATGATCTCCGACTTTAATTTTGTCAAAGTTCTTATGGGTCTTTATAGGCGCATATTTTCCGAAGACTTTATCACTGAATTCTCCGGCGAGAGCAACACAGCCATAGCCATAGAGGTTTGCCGCTTCCCAGTAATAGCAGTTGTTTTCATTGGTCCAGGACATTCCTTCCGGATACTTGGATTTCAGGGAAAGAAGCTTTTTCTTTGCCTGTTTCTGGGAGATTTTCTTGCTGACAAAGACCTCACAGGAAAGGCTGCCGCATAAATATTCACCAGTAACCGTAATGATTGCCTTGCCGGGTTTGACGGCAGTAATCCTACCATTTTTATCCACTGTGACTACCGATTTTTTGGAACTTTTCCACGTCATCTTGCCAATCGGAACGTTGCACTTGATTTTTTTGCTTTTTCCAGCTCGCAAAAATACACGGGATTCACTGAGAGATGCGAGAACAGTATCGTTATAACCAGAAGTCTCAGGAGCTGCATAGACAGTATGGATATTTGTAGTTGGGATGAGCATTGCCACAATCAAAAGGAAAGCGACAAGCTGCTTTGTCCGGAAAAACTTTTTCATAATAATATTTGTTGCCTTTCTGTAATAGTAAATTGCTACTTTTATCATAAAGTATAAGTGTTTGTCCGGCAATATTCAATGCAAATAATCTTCTTTTTTAAGAAGAAATTTCCTATAGATTGAGCTTAAAAAAGAGTCGGAAAAAGAGTATAATTGTCCAAAAAGAGTAACTATTCAGAACCTCGAATAGAGTTACCAAAACGAAAAGAAAATAATTATAAAAAAATAGAATGGAGACGAAGAAATGTCAAAAAATTATATCGCAGAAGGCGCAGTCGTAAAAGGAAATGTGCAGATGGGAGAAGACGTCAGCATCTGGTACAATGCCACCGTTCGCGGAGATTCCGCCGAAATTAAAATCGGGGACCGGACCAACGTACAGGATAATGCCGTCATACATGTAGATACACATTATCCGACAACCATCGGAAACGGAGTGACGATTGGGCATGGAGCCATCGTCCATGGATGTACCGTGGGCGACAATACTTTGATCGGAATGGGAGCCATTGTATTAAACGGAGCCAGCATTGGGGAGAACTGTATCATCGGCGCCGGGGCTCTCGTAACCCAAAATACAAATATTCCTGCCGGAAGCCTTGCTTTTGGCAATCCTGCCAAAGTCATCCGCTCACTCACGCGCGAAGAAATCGAAAGTAATCAGCAAAACGCCCGGCACTACATCGCCGCCGCCGAAACCCAGCTTAAATAAAACGCGAGCAAACCCCTTTCATGAGAAACCGCCTTTTTCTGTTATCAAAGTGGAAAAAAAGGCCGAAATATTATATAATGTAGATAATTATATTCACAAGGTAGAAATACAATGAACACAACAAAAAACTATCAACTTCGACAAGCGGCAGGCGAATATTGGTTAATTCGAATGGACCAGCAACGATTTGTCTATGAGAAGCCGATTATGTTGAATGAAGTGGGAGCCATGATCTGGCAACAGTATATGCAGGGGCAGACAGAAAAAGAGATTGCGGCATTGTTGCAGCAGACATATGGAATTGATGACCAAGAGGCTTATCAGGATGTACAGCAATTTATAAGGCAGCTGAGGGAACAGGGGATTATATGAATATATTGCTTGTCGGTGGCAAAAGCCATTTCTTACAACTTTTAATTGAAAAATTAAATAAAGAAGGACATCGTATTTTTATTTTGACGGACGAACCGAAAAGTGGTCGTCCTACCCGCAAAGTTTTTGAAACCTATCATTTCTCGTATGAGGAGTCTTGTATCCGGGAAGTCGTAGAAAGCATTCAGCCGGATGAAACCATTTTCCTGGGAGCGTTTGATACGAATTACAAATGGGCGGAATTAAAAAGTCATGCCGGCGCATTTTCTGCCGGTCTGATGAACGTGCTTTCGGCTTTTGTCGGCTGCTCAACGGGACGTTTTATTTATTTGTCATCGGAGGAAGTTTTTCAGCAGGAATTTACTGATGCGATTTCGGAAGATGAGACACCGGCAGCCGTGACGGCAAAAGGACAGGCGCTGGCAGTGGGCGAGGGCATTTGCAAATATTATCGGGACATGGGCAAAGATGTTGTTACTCTGCGTCTGGATCATATGTATGGAATGCCGGAATCCGCACTGGAAGCAAAAAATATGATTGGTCGTATGTGTGTGGAAGCATTGGAAACAAGAGAGATTCTTGTTGGAAAATGGCAGAGAGCCGCACTTTTGCATGAATCGGATGCGGTGGAGTTCATTTACCGCGTGGTGGCAGCGAAAGAACCAAAGTATGGCCTGTATCACATCTCTTCCGGAGAACCAATCAGTCAGCAGACGATGGCAGAGGCGTTGGTCAAAGGATTTGATGGTGAGATCGCAATCATGGAGAATCCGAAGGAACCACGATGGGAGCCGGTTTTATCAAATACAAGATATGCTGAGGAATTTGGAATCCGTATTTTCCATACACCGGAAAAGGAGCTTCCGCCGATTGCAAAGCATATAAATCGTAATGCAACAGAATTTGCAAGAATCGAAGTAAGACCCAAGGGAATAACTGGAAAAATCCATAGATGGATCAAAGAGTTTCTGCCGGCAGTATTTCCGTTCCTTGAGAACATGGTCTGCTTTATTCCATTTTTTATGCTTAATAACCGTGCGGTTGGAAGAGAGTATTTTCAGAATATTGATTTTTATCTGCTCTATGTGCTTTTATTTGCAATCGTATATGGGCAGCAGCAGGCAACGTTTTCTTCACTTTTGGCAGTGGCAGGATATACGTTCCGGCAGATGTATCATCGAAGCGGATTTGATGTTATACTCGATTACAATACATATATATGGATCGCGCAGCTTCTGATTCTGGGACTGGCGGTTGGTTACATGAGAGACCGATTGCGTGTGCTGGAGGATGAAGGCAAAAATGAAGTCAAATTTCTTTCCAAACAGATTGACGATATTGCAGACATTAACGTCAGCAATGTGCGAATCAAGGAAATGCTGTCGACACAGATCGTTAACCAGAATGACAGCTTCGGTAAGCTGTATGAAGTTACTTCGAGCCTTGATAAATACGAGCCGGGCGAAGTCCTTTTCTATGCGGCAGAGGTGCTGGCGCAGTTGATGGGAAGCAAGGATGTGGCAATATATTCAGTAGCCAACCGTTCCTATGCCCGTCTGTTTTCAGCAACCTCGCAGAAAGCACGCAGTCTTGGAAATTCTATTAACTATGTGGAAATGGAAGAAATGTACGAGCAGCTGCAGGAACGCAAAGTATACATTAATAAAAACATGGACGAGCGTTATCCATTGATGGCAGATGCCATCTATTCTGAGGAAAATATGCAGCTGATCCTTATGGTCTGGGGTATTCCATGGGAGCGCATGACATTGGGACAGGCAAACATGCTTACCGTTATCGGTTATCTGATACAGAATGCGGTGCTTCGTGCAAACCGTTACATGTCTGCTCTGGAAGAACAGCGTTATATCGAGGGTACCAACATCCTTGGTCAGGAAGCATTCCGTTCTTTGGTCAAAGCCTATATGAATGCAAGAAACAAAGAATTGACAGAGTGTGCTTTGATTTTGATTGATACAGGAGAAGTGCCAAAAGAAGAGGCTGGACATACCTTGAGCAAGATGATTCGTCAAAGCGATTTTCTTGGAGAACTTGAGGATGGCAATCTCTATGCACTTCTTGCAAATACCAACGAGAAATCGGCAGAAATGGTTGAGACCCGTTTCCAGGAGGCTGGATTCGAATGTTCCATACAGGAGGATGATGTGGTATGAGCATAAGCGAACAAGCTTTTATTGTAGTACTGATCCTCAATACTCTGGTCGCTGTGATCTATGGCATCTGGAACTTTATTCAATGCAGGATTCGGGAAAAAAGTGTCAAGGAATATATGATTCGTATGGTGATCATGTTGATGTGTCCGGTGGTCGGCCCGATGTTTTTTGCGGTGATAAAACTTATTGGAGTATTGTTTTTCCGACAGAATGTGGATTTGGCAGATGTCATCTTTTCGAAGGAACGTGTCACGACATATCTTCATGCGGATGAAGAGCAGGAAAGTAATGTTGTCCCTATTGAAGAGGCATTGGTTATATGTGATAAGGGAAATCTGCGAAATCTTATGATGAATGTGGTGCGGGGAGATGTAGAAGAATCTCTGGCATCCATTGCGTTGGCATTGAACAGCGATGATTCAGAGACTTCCCATTATGCAGCAACCGTTCTTCGTGATGTATTGAATGATTTCCGTGCCCACACACAGGAATTGTTTATTGTCATGAACCGGAATGAGAAAGATTCCTGTGAATATGCGTGTCTGTTGATTGAATATATGAATGGCGTCCTCAAACAGGAAGTTTTTCAGGAAGCAGAGCAGCGTTCCTTTGTGGATATGATGGAGAAAGCCTGTGATTATTTGTATGAGAGAGATTGGAGGAGACTCACCCCGCAGTATATTGGATGGCTTTGCAATCTGCTCTTGAAAATCCAATCTTATGATAAAATGAAATTGTGGAGTGACAGAGGCCGTGATATGTATCCGGATGAATTGATCATCTATGTATGTTATTTGAAATATTATTTTACGGTCGGAAAGAAAAAGCAGTTTTTTGAAGAATTAGACCGATTGAAACAATCGGATATAGTCATTGACAAAGAGACACTGGAACTGATTCGTACATTCAGTTAATTCTTTGTCGGAAAGGAGTGCTATGGTATCGCGCCGTAATTATCTTACCGTCGCCATTATGATGCTGATTCTGTTTTTTATGTTTCAGTTTACCGGTGTAATGAAAAATCAGTTAAATGAATACGGAGTAAACGAGTACGACCAGAGCACGTATACGCATTTGAACGCGGAAAACACATTTTCCGACACAGTTTCAGGAAGTAGTGCATCAGCGGATGTCTTTTATGTCGGTGCGGTTGGTGGAGATGTCGCAAAAGTAGTATCCTCCTGGTGTGAGTATTCAAAGAGAACACTGCAGACATACCAGACATTGTCTGCCTGTGAGACAGTCCCGGAAAATCAGTTGATCATTCTTGATGGACTTACAACAGTCAGAACAGATGCAGACATCCTCATTTTGCAGGAATGGATTGACAAAGGTGTCAATATTATTTTTGCCCGGATGCCGGATATTTCTGTAATCCAAAAAAGTGCTCAATTAGAGCAGATGCTTGGAATCAACCGCATTGCGAGTACAAATGTCACCTTAAATGGTATGCATTTGTTTTCCGGATTCTTTCTTGGTGGAGAGCAGATTTATGAGGCGCAGAACAAGGAAGACGAAAAGAGGCAGGATTTAGATCATAACATTCCGTGGTATGTGACCGGGGCAGGAACGAAAACGTATCTGGTGGGTACGCTTACTGATGAAGTCTTTGATCAGACAGTGCCTCGAAGTTTGTTAGAAGAGTTTTCAAATATGGAGAAGACTTCTGTAAAAAATAATCTTTTGCCTGCTGTTATATGGCGGTATGGAACGACCAATTCCAAGGTGTTCTGTGTGAATGATGATTTCCTTACGGATGTGTCAGGCATTGGCATTTTGTCAGCAATGACAGCACAGATCAGCGATTATGAAATTTATCCTGTAGTCAATGCACAGAATCTGGTAGCGGCAGATATGTCTGCGTTCAGTTCGGAAAATGAAGAAAAAATGCAGGAACTGTATGCGCAGTCTGCATCAGCTGTATACCGTGAGATTATATGGCCGTCTCTTGTGGCACTGCAGGAGACAACAGGTGCAAAGCTTACCTGTATGGTTTCTCCACAGTTTACGTATGATGATGAGCAGGAGCCGGATAGCTCAGAAGTAGCATATTATTTGAAGCAGTTAAAAGAGCAGGATGGGGAACTGGGCTGGAGTGCTACGAACCGTTCGAATCTGTCTGTTTCAGAAAAACTTATGTTTGACAAACCGTTCTGGAAAGACTATGGAGCTGATTATAAGATTACATCGGCCTACCTGAGGGATGGCAGCCAGAAAGCTGACGCAGTACAGGCCTTGAAAAATGAAGATGTCCGCACAGTTGTGGTGTCGGATGATGATAGTACGAGTCCGATTATTTCCTATGCGGGTGAAAATATTACGCAGCAGAAAGTTATGAGTGCAGGAATCACACATACATTTTCGGACGATTTGAAACTTCGAAGTATGGAGACCGCGCTCGGTTATTCCAATATTACGTTGGACTTACTTTCGGTTACATATCCGGAGACAGAGCAGGATTCCTGGGAAAAAATGCTAAGAAAACTTTCTCCGAATCTGACAACGTTCTGGAAGCCTTTTGAGGCTTTTACACATACAACACTATCGGAAAGTGACCAGAGAATCCGCCGTTTTCTTGCAATTGATTACGAGCAGGAGCGCCAGAATAACAACATTACGGTTAAGGTGGACAACTTTGATCAGCAGGCATGGTTTGTACTGCGTTTGAATGGTGAGACTGTCAAATCGGTAAAAGGCGGGAAATCTACCAGAATCGAAGACGGTGCATATCTGATTTGTGCAGAAAAAGATACAATTACGATCAAAGTTGGCAGAAAGAGCGGTATGTATTACGGCAGCGGACAGAAAAGTGGTGAACAGGAATGAGAATTTGTATTGTAGCAGAAGGCTGTTATCCATATGTGGTTGGAGGTGTTTCTAGTTGGGTCAACAGTATGATAAAAACATTTCCGGATTATCAGTATACGGTTCTTTCCATTGTCGCAAACCGTTCTTTTCGTGGAAAGTTTGTGTATGATCTTCCGGAAAATGTAGTGGAAGTTCATGAATTATATTTGGAAGATTATGATTTCCGTAGAACAAAAAGCAATAAAATGCGGAAAATTAAGATGACAGATACGGAATTTGAAGCAATGAAAAGTCTTCTGATCAATCAGAAGGTAGATTGGGATACACTGTTCCGCTTTTTTGGCGAAAAAGATTTTTCGTTGAATGATCTGCTAATGGGACCACAATTTTTGCGGGCGGTAAAAGACTGCTATCGTATCCGTTATCCGGAAGTTATTTTTTCAGATTTCTTATGGACCATGCGTTCCATGTATCTGCCACTTTTTCTGGCGTTGAAAATAAAACTGCCGAAAGCGGATTTATATCACTGTGTCGCGACAGGATATGCCGGGGTGCTTGGAGCGATGGCAAAGCAGAGATATGGTTGTGGTCTGCTGATCTCGGAACATGGTATTTATACGAGGGAAAGAGAAGAGGAACTTATCCGTGCAAAATGGGTAGAGGGAATCTACAAAAATATATGGATTGAGCAGTTTCGAAAGATGTCTCAGCTGGCATACGATCGTGCCGACAAAGTGACAAGTTTATACGAACATGCCAGAGAATTGCAGATTGAACTGGGATGTCCGGAGGAAAAAACGCAGGTGACACCAAATGGTGTAGATCCT
>OLOJ01003679.1_pt1 | contig 10615 bp, 6 predicted proteins | sample 1672251 | NCBI WGS metagenome assembly OLOJ01 (sample SAMEA3136664, study PRJEB25190) | human gut metagenome | biome: human gut; feature: human-associated habitat; material: faeces | place: Austria | collected 2013 | reverse complement strand
CTATGACTTTTAAAGGTTGATTTATCCCTATCCAATTTTATATATTCCTTTTTTTATGCAAAATTCCATTAAAAAAAGGATGATTTTTCGATATTATAACCAATCTATAACCGTGTGAAGATTATACTAGTCTCAGATAATGAAAGGGTTATATCGATAACTATAATAAAGGAGGACTTTATATGCTAAAGAATTTGAAAAAAGCAGCCGCAATTGTATTATCATTTGCGATGGCCGTTCAGTTTGGCTTAGCAGACTCTTACTATGTAAATGCGGTGGAAGAACCGGTTGAACCTCAACAACAAGAGGAAACAACAACGACTGCACCACAAGAGCAAGAGGAAGTGCCAACAACTGAAGAAGAAACCCCTCAACAACAGGAAGAAGAACAACAACAACAACCTGCAGTAGAGGAAGAGCAGCCTGCAGCAGAAGAAGCACAACCACAACCACAGCCTGTTGAACAAGCAGAGGTTAAGGTTTCTTATGTAAAAGAAGATGATACCGATTTGATGGAATCTGTAACAGCTACTTATGATGTTGGTTACAGATTGGATCAAGATACAAATGTATTCAAAGAAGCTCATGAAGCATTTGAATTTGAATATGCATTTGTGAATGGTAACAAAGAAAACAAAATCACTAAGGATCAAGTTAAAGCTTCTGGTTTAACAGTAACTAGTGACATGACAAGTTTAACTCTTGTTTATAAGGAAAAGGCTAGTACAGAAAAACCTAAGAAAGCTAACAAGCAAGAACCTACTAAAACAGAAACTACTTCTGAAAGTGATGATGCTTCAGATGCCGACACGACTGATTCTCAGGAAACAGGTGAACAATTAACAGAGTTCTTCGTCGTAGCAAGTCAGAACCAAGTAACAAAAGGTGAAACAGCTCAATTAACATTGACTATTAAACCTGATAACTATCCTAATAAAGATGTAACTTGGTCTTCATCAAATGATGCAACAGCTACAGTAGATGGAAATGGTTTAGTAACAACTCATGAAGTTGGAACTGTAACAATTACAGCAACATTGAAATCAGATCCAGCTATTTCATCAAGTGTAACAATCGTTGTCAATCCAATTAAGGTAAGTAAGATTACTGTAAATGGTTATGGTAAAGATTATTTAGTAAAAGGAAATACTGTTACATTAACAACAACAGTTGAACCAAGTGATGCAGCTAATAAGAGTATTGTTTGGTCTTCATCAAATGAAGAAGTTGCGACAGTTGATCAAAACGGTAAAGTAACAGCAGTAGGTCAAGGTACAGTTTCAATCAAGGCAATGAATGATGATTCAGGTGTCTATGGTGAACAAGTAATTACTGTTTATGATAATACGCCAGCTAATTATAAGGTGCATGTATATGTTACAAATGAAAATCAGAAAACCACTTATACAATCAATATTCCTAAAGATGGTACAGTAGTAACTCCAGCTTCAGTTGCTCAAAATACAACAGGAAATGGTAGAACATTAGTTACTAAAGCAGAAATTAGAGTGTTAGATGAATTGGGTAGCCAACCAAATTGGGCAAATATTTCTTCAAAACCAATTGTAACTGCATTTAGATACTATAATGGTAAATTACAATATAAAACTACTTCAAATTCTGCATGGGCAACTGTAGGAAGTAATCAAAGAATTTATGATTTTAGTAATATCCAGTATAAAGCTGATGAAACAGGAAGCTATAATTCTACAGATGTCAAAGTCACAATAGGTGATTGGCCTTATGGAGCAAATGCTTCTACAAGTGAAATATACAAAACTATTCAGATTCAGGTTTATAATAATGAAACGAAAAAAAATGTTTATGATTCTGGAGTTATGCGTTATGCGAATGGTTCGAATGGTAATTATGGAAAAGTAAACTTTATTTGCGATACATCTAAGTATGAAGTAGTGAAGGTTGAAAGATATTTTTCTAACACATCTAGTTCAAACTATGGCTCAGCGGATAAAGTATACGAAGGTACAATACCTTCAGATTTATCAGTGCAATTTACTAGTAATAATAGTTATTACTACTATACGCCAACTCACGAACACTATAAATTTATAGCGTATGTTCAAGCTAAAACTATTCATGTAAAATATGATGCAAATAATGGTACAGGAGCACCTAAAGGAACAACTGTTAAATCAACTGAAAAAGTAACAGTAGATTCAACAACTCGTCCAACTCGTGAAGGATATATTTTTACTGGATGGGCATATGGCGGAAAGTTATATCAAGGTGGAGAATCATTTGATGCTCCAATAAGTGACGTTACATTTGTTGCTCAATGGGCAAAAGCAAGTGATGTAATTAACTATACTGTAAATGATTCGAAAATGGGTTCAGTTTCTAGATCTTATGAACGTATTGGTGAAACTGTACAGGGTAATGTTCAAGGATCAACAGCTATTGCGAAGACTGGATATCAATTTGTGAAATGGGTTAAAGGTACAAATCCAGATGGAGATGCAGTTTCAACGGATGTTGAATACAAACCAACTATAAAAGGAACTTACATGGCTGTATTTGAAGCTGTGAAAAGTGATTTAGTAGTTCGTTATGTAGACACTGATGGAAAAGATATTTCTGATAGTGAAACAAAGAGTTACAAGTATGGAGAGAGTTATACTGTAGAAGCAAAAGATATTAAAGGATATCGTTTAAAATCAGAATCACCAATTACAGGTACTAAGGGTGTAGCAAGAGAAGAAATCACTTTTGTTTATACAAAAAAAGAAGGTAAGGTTATTTATAATCTTGGTCCAAAAGGATCTTGGGGAAATGGAAGTCCTGAAAATGTAGTAGTTTTTGATGCTGCTAAAGGTAAATGGGCATATAACTATGGTTTTGACAAAGGTGATACATTTGTTGTAACAAATAGAGTTCCAACATCTTCAGATAATGCGGTATTTGTTGGATGGTATGATAAGAAACGTGACACAACTTCAGCAATAATGAGAAAAGCTGGAGAAAAAGTAACATATCCTTATACGGAATCTTCTAAAACTAATTCTTATACATTGGATGCTTTGTGGGAAAAACTACAAGGTACCAATAAAGAATTACCTTACGATGGAAAAGAACATTCATTAGATGAATTTACAGTTAAATTTGCGAATGAAAATTTACAAAGTTGAACAGAGAGTGCTAGTTCATTAGTTCAAGCAAAAAATATTCAATATCGTTTAAAACAAGATGGTAGAGAAGTAAATGAGTGGGGTGCAATGCCTAGATTTAAAGATGCTGGTGTATATACTATTGAAGCAAAAGCAACAGTTAATGGTGTTGAATTAACAGCAGAAGCTGTATTAAGAATCACTCCTAAGAGTGTTACTTTAACAACCGAGTCAGCAACAAGAGCATATAATGGACAGCCATTAACAGCTCCAGGTACAATTACAGGATTCGTAGATGGTGAAGGTGCTAAGGTTGTAACAACGAAATCTCAAACAGCAATTGGTGAAACATCAAATGATGGATATAACATCGTTTGGGATAAAAACACTAAAGAAAGCAACTATGATGTTAAGGTTGGTGAAATAGGAACATTAACAGTTACAGACCAGAGTATTGAAGACAGCAAAAAGATCACAGTCGGAACATTAGGAAATGTAGTCTACAATGGTAAGAACCAAAAACAAGAACCAGCAGTAACAACAAAAGATGGAAAGACAACTCTAGTCAAAGGAACAGACTACACATTGTCATACAGTAAAGATACTAAGAACGTTGGAGAAGTAACCGTAACCGTAACAGGTAAAGGAAACTACTCAGGAACAGTTCAAAGAAAATATCAAATCACTAAAGCTCCATTGACAGTAGAAACTCAATCTGATTCTAAGGTTTATGATGGCAAGCCGTTAACAGCTCCAGGTACAGTTAAAGGATTCGTAGAAGGCGAAAACGCAGAACTACAGGTAACAGGAACACAGACAGCCGTTGGATCATCTAAAAACACTTATAAAATCGTTTGGACAGAAACAACGAAGGCAGATAACTACCAGGTATCTGAGACAGTCGGAACATTAACAGTTACAGACCAGAGTATTGAAGACAGCAAAAAGATCACAGTCGGAACATTAGGAAATGTAGTCTACAATGGTAAGAACCAAAAACAAGAACCAGCAGTAACAACAAAAGATGGAAAGACAACTCTAGTCAAAGGAACAGACTACACATTGTCATACAGTAAAGATACTAAGAACGTTGGAGAAGTAACCGTAACCGTAACAGGTAAAGGAAACTACTCAGGAACAGTTCAAAGAAAATATCAAATCACTAAAGCTCCATTGACAGTAGAAACTCAATCTGATTCTAAGGTTTATGATGGCAAGCCGTTAACAGCTCCAGGTACAGTTAAAGGATTCGTAGAAGGCGAAAACGCAGAACTACAGGTAACAGGAACACAGACAGCCGTTGGATCATCTAAAAACACTTATAAAATCGTTTGGACAGAAACAACGAAGGCAGATAACTACCAGGTATCTGAGACAGTCGGAACATTAACAGTTACAGCTCAATCAATTGATCCAGGTACAGATCCAGAAAAACCAAATCCAGACTATACAGGTGCTAAGGTCAATAGTCCAAGCGATGAAGTATATGATGGTAAGGAACACAAGTGGATTCCTACAGTAACAGATAAGGCTGATAAGAAATTAAAAGCTGGTACAGATTACACAGTAGAATATTCAAAAACTGATTTCACAAATGTAGGAACTATTGAAGTAACTATTACAGGTATTGGTAACTACAGTGGAACAGTTAAACGTTCTTACAAAGTAACTCCTAAGGAATATACAGTAACTACTGAAAGTGCAACTAAGACTTATTCTGGTACTGCATTAACAGCTGGTGGTAAGGTAGAGGGTATTGTTTCTGGTGAAACAGTCGAATTTACTACTACTGGTAGTCAGACTGAGGTTGGTACTTCTAAGAATACTTATGAATTCGTATGGAAGTCTGCTAAGGCTACTAACTATACATTGGCTAAGGAATCTATTGGTACATTGACAGTTAAAGCTAAGTCAATTGTTCCAGATGGACCAGATACTCCAGATGAAAAGAAGACTGGTATTACAGTAAGTGAACCAAGTGATTCTAAGTATGATGGTAAGGAACATAAAGAAGTATTAACTGTAACAGATACTAAGACTGGTAAAGAATTAGTGGCTGGAACAGATTACTCAGTAACTTATAGTTCAGATCTAGTAAATGCTGGTACAGTAACAATGAAGGTTGCTGGATTAGGTAACTACAGTGGATCATTCACTAAGACTTATAAGATTACTAAGCGTTCTGTAACATTGACAAGTGCTACAGTAAGCAAAGTATATGATGGTAGTGCATTAACGAATACAGATATCACAGTCAGTGGTGATGGATTCGTAGAGGGTGAAGGTGCTACATATTCAGTAACTGGAACTCAAACAGAGGTTGGAAATAGTGCAAACGCATTTGAATACAAATTAAATGAAAAGACATTAGCTTCTAACTACAACATTACTAAGGTTGTTGGTACATTAACAATTACAGCGGCTCCGGCTCCTGTAACACCAGCAACACCTAGTACACCAAGTAGTACAACTAGTACAACTCCTCGTACTCCAAGTGCTCCTCAGGTAACGACTCCTGTTGAAACAGTTGAAAAAGAGACAACTCCTAAGACTGAACCTAAGAAAGAAGAAAAGGTTGAAGAAGAGTATACGCCTAAGGCATCACCTCAGTACTATTGGGCATTAATCAACTTGATTTGTGCAATCTTAACAGTATTATTCGGATTATTATTGTTGATTAGTAAACGTCATAAATCTGAAGATGATGACGAAGAAGATGATGAAACAAAACAACAAACAAATAACGATGATGAAGAGAAAGAACAAGAAAAGAAACGTGGATTATTCACTCGCGTACTTGCTGTTCTAATCGCAATCGTATCTGTTGTATTCTTCCTAGTAACTGAAGACTTAAGTCTTCCTTGGACTTGGACAGATCAATGGACAATTTGGATGGTTGTTATTGGATTAGTACAAATCGTAGTATTCTTCGTAGGACGTAAATGGAAAAACGTTGATAACGACGATGATGATGAAGAAGCACAACAAGCTTAATAAAAGTTAATAACACAAAAGGAGTAGCCTCGTGCTACTCCTTTACTGTCCAATACCCATTTCGATTTGAGCCTTTGCAAATTACAATTTCTTGTTGCTGCAACCTATTTAGCATGCGCTTAATAGTTGAGCGTGATAAGTTTAATTGATTTGCGAGCTCTATTTGAGTGATTTTTGGGTTCATTTTAATGAGTTGTATGATATCGGGTTCATTGGGTCCATTGGGTTCATTTACTTTGAACCCGATTTTATTATCATTATACCTAAAAACCCATCCTAGTGCTTGCTAGAATGGGATCTTTGTCGTTAATAGTTTTCTATAGAGTTCTACACCTTTGTATAGGATGTCTTCATCAAAAGTAAACTTATTTGAGTGTAATGGGATAGTATCTCCCGTGCCTAAAAAGAAGAAGATGGATGGGGCTACGTTTCTATAGTAGCCAAAGTCTTCACTGATAAGTACAGGGCTTTCTAGTTTGTTGACCAGATTGTTTTTGTATAGTGCATAGAATAATTCTTCGTTGTTGAATACGGGTGGATAGTGGTGATTCACTTTGAAGTTTACTTGGACTTTGTATTTTTTTGTTGCGTTATTCATGTTTTGTTCAATGATATCAACAATTTGATCAAATACCCTTGGATCATAATAGCGAATGGATCCTCTTACGTGAGCTTGGTCGGCAATGATATTGAAGGCTTGGCCAGAATGGAAAGTGCCAAAGTGTAATAGGTGGAATGTATTGTTGTCAAAAGCTTTTTCTTCTTGTTCTAAAGACTTTTGTAGAATTTCTACACAAGCCGTTAGTGCATTGATTCCATTTTGAGGTTGGGCTGCATGACTGGCCTTCCCTTTTACTAAAAGTTCAAACTCACATCCGCCTGCCATCATTTCATTAGGGCGTGTATAAACTTTGCCTTTTTCAAGTTCTGGATAGATGTGTGTTCCGTAGATGGCGGCAATATTAAATTTATCGAAGAATTTAGATTCAATGATAGGTTTGGCACCACCAGGTTTTTCTTCGCCTGGCTGAAATAACAATAATACGTTGTAGTCGCTTTCCTTGGCATATTTCGCTAATTCTAGAACCATAGCCATATGGCCGTCGTGCCCACAGGCGTGCATACATCCATTGGTGCTTTTGAATTCTAGGTCTGTATTTTCTTCCATAGGAAGTGCATCCATATCGGAACGGAATACGATTGTCTTTTCTTTTTGGTTATCAAAATAGGCGGTTACACTATTTTGGATGGGATGATCAATGGCGCAGTCATATAAGTCTAATACGTTTTCAATATATTGTGCTGTCTTTTGTGTGGTAAGTTCAATTTCTGGAATTTGGTGTAAATTTCTTCTGTTTTCAATGATTGTTGGCATAAAATTCTCCTTTTGTTGGGTTCATTATACTAAATGTTAAATAAATTTAACATAGATTTAACATTGTAAAGATAGTATGAATTTGCGTTTAAATTTATATTAAGTACGAAAATATGAAAAGGTGGAAAATATGACAACAACAAATATATTGTCTTTATTGGGTGGATTAGCTTTATTCCTATATGGAATGCAGATGATGGGAAATGGTCTTGAAGCTGCGGCTGGAGATCGTTTAAAACAAATTTTAGAGAAATTAACTTCAAATCGATTTTTAGGCGTCATTGTAGGTGCGCTTGTTACGGCGGTTATTCAAAGCTCGAGTGCAACAACAGTTATGGTCGTTGGGTTTGTCAACGCACAGATGATGACTTTACAACAAGCTGTATGGATTATTATGGGAGCTAACGTTGGTACAACCATTACGGGTCAGTTGATTGCGTTGGATGTAAGTGCCATTGCTCCATTAGTTGCCTTTATGGGTGTGGCATTGATTATGTTCACAAAGAATGCCAAGGCAACCGATATTGGACAGATTATTGCAGGTTTGGGTATTCTTTTTATTGGTATGAATATGATGAGTACAGCTATGATGCCATTAAGAGAATCAAAAGAATTTGTCGAATTAGTCACACATTTCTCAAATCCATTAGTAGGTATTTTAGTAGGTGCAGGATTTACGGCTTTGATTCAATCGAGTTCAGCTTCCGTAGGAATTTTACAGGCATTGGCAGCCAGTGGTGTTATTGGCTTGGATGGAGCTGTATATGTATTGTTTGGCCAAAATATTGGTACTTGTATTACGGCTGTTCTTGCCTCAATTGGAACAAGTCGTGAGGCTAAGCAGGCTACCGTCATTCACTTGAGCTTTAATATCATTGGTACAACGATCTTTACAATTGTATGTATGTTTACACCATTGGTATCTTGGGTTATTCATTTAACGCCATACAATGCGACTGCACAGATTGCGAATATGCATACTATATTTAATGTTTGTACAACAATCTTGTTGCTTCCATTTGGAACATACTTGGCTGCGTTTGCACAACACATTTTACCGGTTGAAAATAAAGAAACAGAAGATGATCGCTTGATGTATTTACAACCGCTTCCTAAATCTAAGAAGATGATTGGTGGTGCAGCTATTTCAGTGAAACAAATCAATGATGAAACTATGCACATGTTAGAGCTTGCGTATGAGAATGTAAATCAGGCTTTTGGTCAGCTGTTGCAGTTTAGTGATAAGACGGATGAACAGATCTACAAAAGAGAAGATACAGTCAATTACTTAGATAAAGTCATTAGTGAATATATTAGTGCGGCTTTGGCTACGCCAAACTTGAATGTGAATATTTCTCAAGCATTGTCTAGTTACTATTTGATGTTAGTGGATATTGAGCGTATTAGTGACTATGCCGTGAATATGAATCATCAGGCGACAAAACGTCTTCAAGGAGATATGACAATTTCGGAAATTGAAATTGTAGAGCACATGAAGAAGTTATGTGCGGATATGAAGAATGATTTGGAAGATGTAGAAGAGGCGGAACGTAAAGATGATGTGATTGATTCACTTGTATCAAGTTGGCGTGAAGCACAGATTCAAGCTTTAAAACAAAAGAAATGTTCAAGTGAAGTCAGTATGATGTTGTCACGTATTTTTACAGATTTTGAGCGTATTAATGACCACGCTTTAAATGTGTCTCAAGAATTGGACAAAATTACAGTGGAGATTCCTGATTAATAAGCAGTTTTTCTGCTTATTTTTTTCGTGGATTTTGTTATAATCTTCTTATGAATATTGAGAAGTTATTAAATACAATTATTGAAGTCGGAAAGATGTTAGTGGAGAGTGGTGCGGAAGTCAATCGTGTCGAAGAAACAATGGTCAGAATGTGTCGTTGTTTTGAAGGCATTGAATATGCGGATAGCTATGTGACTTTAACGGGTATCATGTTTTCTTTGACGTATGACAATCAGACAATGACACGTATTTGCAGGGTACACACGGGAGAGGTAGATTTGAATCGTATTGATCAAATTAATACGCTTTCTAGAAGAATTTGTTCAAATCCAATATCAGTGGATGAGTTAGCTAATGAATTGGATCGAATTAAGGGGATGTCTCGCTATACATTTAAAGAGACAATGCTTTTTGGTGCGGTTGGCGCTGCTGGATTTGGGATGTTCTTTAATGGGACTTTATTAGAAATTGTGATGTCCTTTTTTATTGGAATTTTGATTCGTTGTATCAGCTGTTTCTTGTCAAAACACAAACTAAATTCTTTCTTGAATAATGCGATATCGGCAGGATCTGCAGCACTAAGTGCGCAATTGATCCATCAAGTATTACCGCAGACGAATGTGGATATTATGGTTATTTCTAGCTTTATGCTTTTAGTGCCTGGGCTTGCGATTACCAATGCGATTCGTGACACGATTGCAGGAGATTATGTTTCTGGTGTCGCAAGAGCGGTAGATGCTTTTTTGTGTGCTATTGCCATTGCGGTAGGGGCTGGTTTTGTGATGTATTTTTGGATATAGGGGAATGAATTATGGTATATGTGATTTTAAAAGCAGGAATCTCTTCATTCCTTGCTAGTTTAGGGTTTGGTTTCCTATTTAATATTAAAGGAAGAAATTTATGGTTTGCCGGAGTTGTAGGTGCCATTGGAGGTGTCTGTTACAAGGTGGGACTGTATTTAGATTGTTCTGAAATATTATCCAATTTTTATGGGGCTTTAGGTTTAGCCTTAGCCTCAGAAATATTAGCGCGACAATGTAAGACGCCAGTCACAACATTTTTAGTTTGTGCATTGATTCCATTGGTTCCTGGAGGCGGTATGTATCGTACGATGCTTGCGGCCATTCGTGGAGATGCTCAGAACACACTAAATATGGGGCTTCAAACGTTGAGTATTGCGGGTGTTTTAGCTTTAGGAATCCTATTGGTTTCCACAATTATGCGTGTGTATTATCAGGAAAAGAGAAAATTTTTAGAAAAAAAGTAAAAAAGTACTTGCAAAGACAAAAATTTATGGTATTATATATGAGCGTCTTGGGGATATGGGCCTGTAGCTCAGGTGGTTAGAGCGCACCCCTGATAAGGGTGAGGTCGTTG
>OLOJ01003677.1_pt1 | contig 10619 bp, 6 predicted proteins | sample 1672251 | NCBI WGS metagenome assembly OLOJ01 (sample SAMEA3136664, study PRJEB25190) | human gut metagenome | biome: human gut; feature: human-associated habitat; material: faeces | place: Austria | collected 2013 | reverse complement strand
AATGAAAGCTCTGACAGCAGAGGGAATCTCTGTAACAGCCACTGCTATCTACACACCAATGCAAGGCTATCTTGCAGGCAAATGTGGAGCTGCCTATGCTGCACCATATATCAACAGAATCGATAATATGGGATACAATGGAATTCAGGTAGCCAAAGAAATCCATGATATCTACAAAAATAACAATATGAAAACAGAAGTGCTGGCTGCAAGTTTCAAAAATTCACAGCAGGTACTGGAACTTTGTGAATATGGAATCGGAGCTGCAACCATCGCTCCGGATGTGATCGAAGGACTGGTAAAGAATCAGGCGATCACATCAGCAATCGAGGACTTTATCTCGGATTTTGAAGGTCTGGCAGGTGCTGGAAAAACAATGAGTGATTGCTAAACAGAAGTTTTTTTCGTTGCTGTCGGAATCTCTGGGAGTAATGCCCGGAAATATTTTGGAGGACAATGAGATATGGAAAATAAAGTAAAATGGGGTGTACTGGGAACAGCGTATATTTTTGAGAGAGACACTGCAAGAGGCATGGAACTGGCAGAAAACTGTGAACTGACTGCCATTGCAGGACGTACTCTGGAAAAAGCACAGCAGTTCAAAGAAAAATATGGTTTCCAGAAAGCCTATGGTTCTTATGAGGAACTTCTGGAAGATAAAGATGTGGAAGCAATTTATGTGGCGCTTCCCAACACCTTACATTATGAATGGACAATCGAGGCACTGAAACATGGCAAACATGTACTCTGCGAAAAACCACTGGCACCTACCGGGGAGCAGGCAAGAGAGATGTTCAAAACTGCCAGAGAAAATCATGTATTTCTGATGGAGGCTTTTGCTTATCAGCACAGCCCCTATATTAAGGAAATCCGTCAGCTGATTCAGGAAGGAACTATCGGAGATATCTGCTATGCAGAAGCTGCACTGATCACATCGGATTACGACCACAGCAATATCAGAATGCGGAAAGAAACCCTGGGAGGCTGCACTTATGATGTAGGAGTTTATGCATTGAGTTTCCTCCAGAGAATGCTTGGGTCAAAACCAGCCAGAATGTCTGTGGCAAGTAGTTTTGCAGAGGAAGGAATTGACATGTTTACTACTGCTGTGATGGAATATGACAATGGCGCAAAGACGCATTTTGACTGTGGTATGGTACTGGAAACAGAGAAGAATCTTTCCTTGGATAGATTCCAAATCCATGGCTCCAAAGGCTGCATCACATCAGGAAATTTTGCCTTTAATGGCTGTGGGAAACTGACCTATCATCTTCGTACTTTTGATGGAGTAGATGAACTGAGAACTGTAGAAGTTCCCAATAACTACTGTCTGGAGGTAGAACAGCTGGGATGCTGTATCCGAAATGGAGAAACACCTTATGTAACAGAAGCATTCAGCGTAGATCTGGCTGATACTGTGGACCAGGTACTGACATCCAATGGATACAGAAAATAGAAAATGCTGGAAAAACGTACAAAATCACCTCAAAAACTGTTGGAAAAGTGTACAAAAACAGAGGATAAATTGTTGGAAAAGCGGTAAATTCTTGGAATGGAACTTAAAAGATATCCGTTCTGTTCCTGTTGGATATATGACGTAATAGAAATGCATCCACTGAATTTCTTTGAATTCTGCAGTGAAAAGTTGTGTAAGGAAAAAATATAATATTGCCGAAAACACTCCCGGAACGTTAAAAGTTCTGGGAGTGTTGTATTATACGAAATTATTCAAGATCATCTTCATCTTCAATAGAATATTCGTTTAGTTCCGGAAAATCAAGAAATTCACTTAATGTCATGCCAAAGACAGTTGCGATTTTGTGAAGTGTCCGAACTTTGGGGTTTTTACTTTTTCCATGTAAGATATTATCTATTGTAGATTGTTTCAGACCGGCTAAAGTAGCAAGTTTATTTATTGTAATTTTTCGACTTTTACATAGCTGGCGGATACGCAATGCATAAATATCTGAGTAATTCATAACTGCTCCTGTACGTGATAATAGTTACCTTTGTAAAGTTAGAATCAGCATATCAGAGGAAAAAGATAAACTTACCTTTGCATAGTTGACTTTAGAAAGATAAAAGAATAAAATTACAATATTACCTATACAAAGGTAAAAAGGATGTACAGATGTCTACTGTATTATAAAAAAGTAATGCAGGAGGGCAGAGAATGGAACAATATGCGTATATCAGAGTATCTACAAAAGAGCAGAATATAGACAGGCAGATACAGGCACTGGAATCATATCAGATTCCCGAGAAAAATATATATTGTGATTATCAGTCAGGAAAGGATTTTGAACGTCCAGCATATCAAAAGCTGGTCAAGAAACTGAAAGAGGGGGATTTACTGATTATAAAAAGCATTGACCGTCTGGGGCGAAATTATAATGATATTCTGGTTCAATGGCAGTATATTACCAAAGAAATAAAAGCAGATATACTGGTACTTGATATGGAATTACTGGATACCAGGCAAAAAGCAGGAAATCTTACAGGAACATTAATTGCTGATCTTGTATTACAGATATTTGCATATATGGCGCAGACAGAACGGGAGTTTATCAGTCAGCGACAGGCAGAAGGAATTGCAGCTGCAAAACGAAAAGGGAAGAAGTTTGGCAGACCGGAGAAAGAAATGCCTGATCAATTTAAAGAGATATGTCAGAAGTGTAAAAAGGGTGAGGTATCAACACGACAGGCAGCAGATTTACTGGGAGTCAGTCATACAACATTTTATCGTAGATACAAGAAAATAGTTGGGAAAACTGTGTCGAATAGTAGACGTTAAGAAACATATATGATATACTTCAAATAGAATCGAAAAACACAATAGAAGCATGAAAAACAGTGTATTTACTGCTGTTTCATGCTTCTATTCAGATGTATCAAAATGTCTGAAATTTGAAACAGGAGGGAAGGTATGAAACTAAAAAAGAGTATTATAGGAAGTTTGACATTTTTTGCTTTATTATTACTATTTACAGTGAATGTGTTTGCTTCAGGTGGAGTAGAAAATAGAATTAATTCTATTTTAGCTCAGTTTCCATCTGGCTCATATTTTACTGCTAATGGACAAGCTTGCAATCATTCATCTGGATCAACTTGTAGTAATTGTCAGTTGAGTAGTGTTTTACGTGCAAAAGGAATTTCTTTTGACACTTCAAAATATTCTGATGGATGGACTTGTTATGCATTTGCGGTATATTGTTATGGAACTATATTTGAGCAAAATTATCGTAATGCAATAGGTGTTACATCATCTGGAATTGTATCGTCGAATGCAGGTTTATATAATGCTTTCAAACAGGCAAAAATGGGAGATTTTGTTTACTGTATGAAAGGAGAAAATGTAAATCATTATGCCATTTTCATCAGTTGTGATGCAAATGGAGTAACTTTATTACATAATAATATTGGGGGCAATGGGAAAGTTGGAACCATTAGATATGGTTATGTTCCTTATAGCAATTTGCGTGGAGCGGGTTATGGATATAATAGAGTGGATATTTATCGAGCACCAAATTATGATAATATTAATGGAGCAGTTGATAGCTTCATATCTTATTTAGAGAGACCTGCGAGTGGTGGAAATTATAGTGGGCCAATAGCAATTTTGGGATATGCTTTACATAAAAATGGAATACGAAATGTTACAGCATGGGTAAATGGACAAGTTATGGGGTGCCCGATGTATAACAGTCCGGATGTTGCAAAAGTATATCCAGGTTATCCGACAGGAAATGAAGGATTCCAAACTCAAATTCCAATATCTTGCTTAAAAGAGGGAGAGAATGAAATAGGTATTTATGCTTATGAAAAAGATGATACACCACATTTAATTGCTTCTCATAAGTTTAATTGGAGTTCATTTGTCTGTAAACTGGAAAGCCCAGTACAAAATGGAAATTATGATGGTACTTTATCGATTCAAGGATATACTTTACATAAAAATGGAATAAAGAATGTTACAGCATGGGTAAATGGTCAGGTTATGGACTGTCCAATGTATGAGAGAAAAGAAATTGCAGCAAAATATCCAGGATATCCAACAGGAAAAGAAGGTTTTAAGACAGAAATTCCTTTAAGTTGTTTGAAGAATGGAGAGAATGAGATTGGTGTTTTTGCATATGAACCAAATGGAGGAACACATAATATTGCGTCTTATAAGTTTAATTATGTTAAAGAAAGTCAGAAACCGATTATAAGTAATGTAAAAATAACTGATTTGACATCTGCAGGATATACTGTAACTTGTGATGTAAATGCGAGTGAAGGTCTGTCATCTGTTCAATTTCCAACATGGTCATATACTAATGGGCAGGATGATTTGGTTTGGCATGAAGGAAAGATAACTGGAAACATAGCTACTTGCAAAATAAATATATCAGATCACAAAAGGTATGTTAATTGTACGTATCAGACAGACAGATACGCATATGATAAAGCAGGAAATTGTACAACATATATTAATAGGTTATTCCCATATATTGATGCAACACCTCCTACGATTTCAGATGTAGAAGTTGTTGATGTATCTGAAACTGGATATACTGTAAAATGTAAAGTAACGGATAATCATTCTAAAATTGATAGGGTTCAATTTCCAACTTGGTTTGAAGAAGATAACCCATTTAATGCTGATTGGAGCTGGGGAACATCAGCAACTTATAGTGGAAAGTTAGAAGATGGAAAATATGTTTTCCGAGTTAATACAAGTAAATATAAGAATCAAACAGGTAAGTATCATACACATATTTATGCATGGGACGAATACGGAAATCAAAGCGAAGGTTATGCTACGGAAACCATTATAACAAAAGCACATAAGCATGAATACATTTCCAGCATCAAGAAACCAGCCACCTGCACAGAACCTGGAATTCGGCTTTATACTTGTAAAGACAATGACGATAGTTACGAGGAAGAAATCCCGGCAACAGGTCACCAGCATACCGAGTTACGAAACGTAAAAGTTGCTACTTGTGCATCAGAAGGTTATACAGGTGATACCTATTGCAAGGACTGTAACACAAAGCTTTCATCCGGAAAGACAATAGCAAAGAAAGAACATACCTGGGACTTAGGAAAGATTACAACAGCAGCAACCTGTAGCGGAAAAGGAATCAAGACATATACCTGTACAGGATGTAACGCAACAAGGACAGAAGAAATTCCATCAACAGGCCACCAGCATACCGAGTTACGAAATGTAAAAGCAGCAACTTGCGTGCAGGAAGGTTACACAGGAGACACTTATTGTAAGGATTGCAATACAAAACTTACCGCTGGAAAAATTCTTCCGAAAACAGAACATACTTGGGATTCTGGAAAAGTAACACAGAATGCAACATGTACCACTAAAGGAATTAAAACATTCACTTGCACAGTATGTAAATCCACAAGAATTGAAGAAATTTCTGCAATTGGACATGTAAATAAGATTACAAAATTTGCAAAAGAAGTTTCCTGTAAATCAGAAGGTTATACAGGTGATGTATATTGCCAAGATTGTGGAAAACTTATAGAAGAGGGAAAAATACTTCCAAAAACTGAACATACATGGAATGCCGGTGAAATTACTCAGGCTGCCACTTGTACTGGTGAGGGTATAAAGACATTTACCTGTATTTCTTGTGGCACGATCAGAACAGAGGTAATTCCTGCAACAGGTCATGGAATAACAGAAATCAGAAATGTAAAAGAAGCTACTTACACAGAAGAAGGTTACACAGGTGACACTTATTGCAAGGATTGTGGTCAGCTGATCAACAAGGGAACTATTATTAAAGCCACTGGACATTCCTGGGATGATGGAAAAGTAACTGAAAAAGCAACCTGCAAGAAAGAGGGAATCAAGACCTACACCTGCAAGAACTGTGGAGAAACAAAAACAGAATCCATTCCTAAGACAGAACATCTGTGGAATGATGGAGAAGTTACAAAAGAGGCTACCTGTGCAGAAGAAGGAGTGAAGACTTATACATGCAGCATTTGTAAAGATACAAAGGCAGAAGTGATTCCAAAGAAAGAACACAGCTTCGATGAAGGAAAGATCCAGAAAGAAGCTACTTGTACAGAAGATGGTTTGAAAATCTACACCTGCAAGGCTTGTGGAGAAACCAAAGAAGAGGTACTAAAAGCAACAGGGCATCAGCATACAGAACTCCGCAATGAAAAGAAAGCGACCTGTACGGAAGAAGGTTACACAGGAGATACTTACTGTACCGACTGCGGCGAGCTGATCAAAAAAGGTTCTGCGACAGAAAAAGCCAATCATAACTGGGAAGTAACCAGTGAAGAGAAAGCTACTTGTGAAAAAGATGGTTCTAAGACATTCGCTTGTACTGAATGCGGAGAAACAAAGACAGAAACAACTCCTAAGACTGGACATAAGTTTAGTAATTGGAAAACTGTAAAAGCTCAGAGTATTTATAGTGGAGCTGTTCAGAAACGTACCTGTAATTCCTGCGGTAAAAAAGAAACAAAGATTGTTGGAGACAAACTAAAACCAGTCTTAAAAGTCAATGCCCAAAAACTACAGTTAAAACGTGGACAGAAAACACAGAAATTCACATTAATTGATATAGCAAAAGGAGATTCTGTTAAGTCATGGGTAAGCAGCAACAAGAAAATCGTAACTGTTTCAGGGAAACCAAATGGAACATGTATCATCAAAGCCGGTAAGAAAACTGGAAGTGCAAAGATCACGATCACAATGAGATCAAACCTGAAAAAGACAATCGGTGTTAAAGTACAGAAAAAAGCAGTAGCCTGTACATCCATTAAAAACGTTCCTAAGAAGCTGAATCTAAAGCGTAAGAAATCTTATCAGATGAAACCTGTGATCAATCCGATCACATGCACTTACAAAGCGAAATGTAAGACTTCTAACAAAAAGATCGTAAAAGTGACATCAAGAGGAAAAATTACGGCTGTAAAGAAAGGAAAAGCAAAGATCACAGTTATGGTTGGCAAGAAAAAGTTTGTTTGTACGGTAACGGTTCGATAATATAAAAAAAACACAATGATCCCGCAGTCGTTTGGCTATGGAATTTTTGCAACATCGATCGGGTAGGTATCACAATCTATGATTGAACATTATATCGAACATCAAGGGTAAAATAAAATCGCCCCATAAAGGGACGTGGATTCAACCGAACAAAATCAAATAAAATTCAAAAAAACAACACACAACAAAGCTCGTAAATAAGCCATTTTTACGAGCTTTTAAAAAAAATTAAAAAAACTTTCAAAAAAGTGTTGACATTTATCGAAAATGAGAGTATATTATTATTTGTCGTCAGGCAAGAGAGCTTGAAAGACACAAGGGATCATAGCTCAGCTGGGAGAGCATCTGCCTTACAAGCAGAGGGTCATAGGTTCGAGTCCTATTGGTCCCACTATCCATGAACTACATGGATGAATTTCATAACATATGGCGATGTAGCTCAGTTGGCTAGAGCATACGGTTCATACCCGTAGTGTCAGCAGTTCGAATCTGCTCATCGCTACTTAACTAAGACATATTCATTAGGAATATGTCTTTTTTCTTTATAAATGCTTATAAGGCTTTCTGATAGTTACACTTTTTCTCAATCACATAATGAATAAAATTCTTCAAAACCATCCCCAGAAATTTTGCCGAAAAGATGATAAAAAAATTTAATCATGTTATAATAAAAACAAAAAAGGAGAACTTATATATGCGTGTAGGAATGGGATATGATGTCCACAAATTAGTAGAAGGAAGAGACCTGATCTTAGGTGGTGTAAAAGTACCTTACGAGAAGGGACTATTAGGTCATTCAGACGCAGATGTTTTGCTGCATGCAATCACAGATGCAATCCTGGGGGCAGCAGCACTCGGAGATATTGGAAAACATTTTCCAGATACAGATCCTGCATATCATAATGCAGACAGCATGAAATTATTAGAAGAAGTAGTGAAACTGATTGAAGACAAGGGATACGAGGTAGGAAATGTTGATGCAACAGTGATCGCACAGAGACCAAAGTTATTAAATTATATTCCAATGATGAAAGAAAACATCAGCAAAGTTCTCAAAGTTGATCCAGATCAGGTGAACGTCAAGGCAACAACAGAAGAACACTTAGGATTTACAGGAGAAGGGCTTGGAATCAGCGCACAAGCTGTATGTTTGCTAAACGAGAGGAAATAATATGGAATTAATTTATCAGGAAGAGAAAGAAGTAAAACCAGTCTATGACATGTATCAGAAGATTTTTGAAGATCCTGAAGAATTTGCAAAGTATTATTTTGAAGAAGTCTATGCATCCAATGAAGTGCTTCTGGCAAGAGAAGGCCAGAAGATCTTAGGAATGATACATTTGAATCCATACCATATAAGAACAGGGGAAAAGACATACACATTAAATTACATTGTAGCTGTAGCGGTATGGAAAGAATACAGAAGACAAGGAATAATGGCAGCAATGCTTACAAAGTGCTTAAATGACATGCATCAGAAGAGACAGCCGTTTACTTATCTGATGCCGGCGAATAAAGCATATTATGAGCCATTTCAGTTTACCTTTGTGATGGACTGGGAAGAAACGATGATTCATTCAATGAATGATTCGGACAAGATAATTCCAGCAATACAACAAGATGCAAGAATTGTCACAGCACCAGAAGAAGAATATGACCGAATTACTATATTTTTAGAACAATTTATGCAGCCATATCAGATTTATACAATTCCTGATAAGCAATATTTAAGAAGACTTTCAAAAGAAAGCCAGAGTGGTGAAGGGAACCTCATGGTATATTATGAGGGAGAACAATTGACAGGTGTTTTTGCAGAGAGTTTTGAAGATGATGAAGTGTATATCCGATGGGCATATTCAACGCAGCCAGAGAATATGCTCAATGAGATAAAATATCGATATAAGAATAAGAAGATTTATATTACAGAAGGTAATTTAACCAAAGGAGAAAAAATACCAAAGATTATGGCAAGGATCACAGATCTCACAGCGTGGGGAGAGATCCTTCATGGAAAGAGTGATTTTACATTCAGGATTTTGGTCAAAGATCCGTATATCAAGGATCAGAATGGTGTATACCAATTCCAATGCCTGAATCATAAGATATCCATTCAATGTGTAGATTCATCAAAAGAAAATGCATGCAAAGAAGGACGATCAGATGCACAAGAATGGGAAGATGAAATTTCAATTGACGAGCTGACACAGGTGTTTTTTGACAACAATGCAGGACAGATATTAAAACAGCATGAGTATCTGAAAGATATCGTGCCGGCTGGCCCAATCTATATTTCAGAGGAGGTATAAGCCATGAAGTTAATGTTTATCGGAGCAGATCATGAAGTAACCGGAAGCTGCCACTATGTGGAAGCCTGCGACAAAAGGTTTATTGTTGACTATGGAATGGAACAAGGGTTAAATGTGTACGAGAATGTCGAGCTGCCAGTGAATGCAGGCAGTCTGGATTTTATTTTGCTGACACACGCACATATTGATCATTCAGGATTAATTCCGCTGCTGTATGCAAAAGGATTCAGAGGAAAGATATTTGCAACAAGAGCAACGACAGATTTATGCGAGATCATGTTGCAGGATAGTGCGCACATTCAGGAATTTGAAGCAGAATGGAAGAATCGTAAGGCAAGGAGATCTGGAAAACCAGAAGTTGTACCAATTTATACAATGGATGATGCGGTAAATGTTATGCAGTATTTTGTACCATGCCCATATGGAAGACAGATCGAAGTTTCAGATGGGATTACCATCAGATTTACGGATATCGGTCATTTGCTTGGTTCATCAAGTATTGAAGTATGGTTAAGGGAAGATGATGTAGAGAAGAAACTTGTGTTCTCTGGAGATATTGGGAATTTTGATCAGCCTCTGATCAAAGATCCAAGCTATACGAAAGAGGCAGATTATGTTATTATGGAATCTACATATGGAGACCGCTATCATGGAAAACATCAGGATTATGTAACAGAGCTTACCAATGTGATCCAGAGAACATTTGACAGAGGAGGCAATGTCGTCATCCCATCATTTGCGGTAGGAAGAACACAGGAATTATTATATTATATCCGTCAGATCAAAGCAGAAGACAGAGTGAAGAATCATGGCGATTTCAAGGTTGTTGTAGACAGTCCGTTAGCGGTAGAAGCAACTAAGATCTTTAATAAGAACATTGACGAGACTTATGATGAAGAAGCAATGGAATTAGTGAAAGAGGGCATTAATCCGATCACATTTTCCAATCTTCATTTATCTATTACAACCGAAGAATCCAAGGCGATCAACTTTGAGACAGAGCCGATGGTTATCATATCAGCTTCAGGTATGTGTGAAGCTGGAAGAATCAGACATCATCTCAAACATAATCTTTGGCGACCGGAGAATACGATCATATTCGTAGGATATCAGGCATACGGAACATTAGGAAGATCATTGATCGAAGGAGCCAAGGAAGTGAAATTATTTGGTGAAACGATCAAAGTGTCAGCAGATATCGTTCGGTTAGAAGGCTTGAGTGGACATGCAGATAAGAATGGACTATTAAAATGGGTCAATAGTTTCGAGAAGAAACCAGAAGAAGTATTTGTAGTTCA
>OLOJ01003676.1_pt1 | contig 10620 bp, 6 predicted proteins | sample 1672251 | NCBI WGS metagenome assembly OLOJ01 (sample SAMEA3136664, study PRJEB25190) | human gut metagenome | biome: human gut; feature: human-associated habitat; material: faeces | place: Austria | collected 2013 | reverse complement strand
ATGTCCGGCGAAGTCATCCGTGCAAAGTTGGTTTTCCGGGTCCTGTCCAGACTAAGTTTTTTTTAGTTATTTAGTTTATTATCAGATATGTATAGCTAACATGTCTTGTTTCTGTGTTGTAATTAGTTGGTTTTTCGAGTGTTTTTGTAGTCTATAAAAATGATTTATTTCTAGGATTTGGGGTATCCCAGATTGTTTCAACAAATTCTAATTCTAGAATAAAATATCAAATAATATATCCCCAAATGTAGTTTCAGGGATCAAATAAGATGGAATAAAGACATGATATATTAGTGGCAGTTTAAAACAGACTAAAATGATTCCATCCATTCACTTGACCGACAGATGTTTTTATATCCTTATCTCCATTATAAATCGCGAAACATTGTTCCGTTGGAGTATTAGATAGTTTAGCCCATTTTGAAATACCTTTAAAGAAATCCGGTGAATAAGTTGCTCCTGATTTGATTTCATAGGCATACTGTTTCCCGCCAACCATTCTTAATAAGTCAACCTCATTGCCAGTACTATCACGCCAAAATGATAATCCCGGTTCAACACCTCTATTATAGGATTCTTTTACAAATTCATTGATGACAAGATTTTCAAACAATCCTCCACGTAAAAAATGAGTAGTTATTTGTTCTGCATTTTGTATGTCAAGTAAAGAACAGGCTAGCCCTGTATCATAAAAATATAACTTAGGAGTTTTTACCAATCGTTTGGCATAATTGTTATAATCAGGTTTCAGTAAATAACAGATATAACTTGCTTCTAATATAGATAACCAGTTAGTAGCTGCTGTGACAGAAATTCCACATTCATTTGCTAATGATGAAAGATTTAATAATTGCCCTATGCGACCTGCACATAATTTGAGGTATTTAATAAATTTACTTAGATCCCCAATATTACGTAATAATCTCACATCTCTCTCTACATATGTTTGTATATAGAAAGGATAATAATCATTCGGATTTATAGCTTTATCATAAATACGTGGATAAGCTCCCTTAAAAACTTCTTCATTTACACTGGATGGCAATATTTCTCCTTTTTCCATTTCATAATGCGAAAACGGTAGTAGCTTGAGTACTGCCGTACGTCCAGCTAATGATTGATTCACACTTTCCATTAATAAGAAGTTATGAGATCCAGCCAGCATATACATACCTTCTTTATTCTCTTTATCGGTATGCGTTTGAATATAAGAGAAAAGTGACGGAACTCTTTGAACTTCGTCGATAATTGTTTTATCCGGATAGGTGGAAAGAAATCCTCTCGGATCATCTGTAGCAAATAATCTCATATCAGGATCTTCCAAAGATACATACTCATAGTCCTGAAAGGAATTCCTCAATAATGTTGATTTTCCAGATTGTCTAGGTCCTGTCAATGTGACAATCGGATATTTATTTGCCATTTCAATTAGCTTGGATTTCAATATTCGTTCTATCATTGCTGCTTTTATTTTATTATTTGCAAATTTAATCTTTAAAAGTGAATTTGCAAAACTACTCTGTTTTTTAATTTAAAGTTCTCTATTTATATTAGATCTTTTATAATCATATCTGCAGCATACTATAAGTAATTATAATTTAAGCAGCCTGTCATTGAGCTGGATTTAAACAATGGCAAGCTGCTTATTATTTATCTTATATTCAATAATATACCTTCTATCTGTTCTACGGAGCGTATCAAAGCTATTTTAGCATCAAAGAATTTCTTAAAAACAAGAACTTACATTCAACAACTGATTCGCATGAATAATTAAGGTTGCATTGCTTCATTTTAAACAGTGATGCTTATGACTAATTATTTCCTAGTGCTGTATTCAGTCGGAGAACACCTTCCAAAAGAGAAGCTCCACTTGCTTGTGCGCCCATAGAAGCAATATTTCCAGTAAATATGGATCCCCAATAATAGTTACAATACATTTCCGGATAAGTTCCACGAATCAAGTTTGCGCTCAATGTTTCTGCATTTTTTCGCAGGAAAAGAATCAGATTCTGCCTAAGTGTACTATTAGCAGCTTCATCCAATGCCAAATTGACTATATAAGGAATCAAAACAGCTTTAAAGATGCTTTGGTCCATAGACTGACCTTCATTACGCAAAATGCCATTAGTTAAGCACCTATCACTGGTTGTGACATAGCTAATTACTTTTTCTGCACATGTCAGATAATATTTTTCATTTGTAATATGATACAATTGCCTACTTGCTTCTCCATACGTACCTTGCGTATAGGTTAAAGGAGGTTCCTCTATTCTACCATCTCCCAATGTTAAGTAATTATTGTCGTAGGCAAATTTATGAAGTATTTTAGCATCTGATAAATACTTATCTTCATTGTATTTTTTATACAATTTGGCAGCCATCAAAGCACCGGGAGCATTGGTACATATATTCCGGCTTCGCCCATTAGAATTATTTTCATTATTCCAAGGAAGTCCAGTTCCTTTATCATCTGTCCATTTTCGTGTAATAATGTAAGTGTCATACAACCTCTTGGCTGTATCGGCAAACTTATTATCGTCTAACACTTCTGACATTCGTAACAAAGTCAGACCAATCCAACACATATCATCAGTATATGGGTTTGAAAAGCCTGTAGGATCGTTGTTGTCGTGATGATAATTATTTCCATGATTTTGAAACCATCTTTCAAAATATTCTTTATATGTCGCAGCCAATATAGGATTATTATCTTTGATACGTTCATAAGAATACAATACCACATCAATAGCATGAGCCTGTTGCCAATAAATATAAGTATTAGCCGAATTTCCAGATATATTTTGGGGTGATACCCAAAACGTTCCTTTCGTTTTATCCATAAACTGTTCAATAAGCACATACGTACAACTATTTGCCAAAGGCACTCCCTTATTCGATGGAATAGCAGTAATGGTGACTCTTTCTGATTTTCTTCCGTAGTTATCCACCACAACAACAGATATGAAATAAGGCTCTGCGGATGTCAACCGGAGTACATACCCTTCTCCTTTCTGGATCGTATTCACTCTTTTTTCGTCATTGGAACCTTTCTGTTTATAATAGATTTCTACCCCTAGCATATTGGTCACAGTAATCGGATTCGTCCATGTTAGATAAAGTTCATTGGGATTTTGTGTAATCTTAGCCTTCAAATTCGTCACTGGTGCAATTGTTATTTGCGAAGTATCGGTGTTACCTTCTATTGTATTGGCATCCTGTTCATTTGTTTCTCCACAGCCAATACATGAAAATATAAAAATTAAAAACAATACATATTTATTCATTGCGATTAGTAATAAACGATTGAAATGCTGTGGATATTTACAAATATCCACAGCATTTACAATCCCCATTTATAGTTTATTTATTTTTCGGTCAACCTTTAGTTTCCTTCTTCCCATTCGATAGCTTGGTCCTCATCCGGAATTTGAGTATTGATTTGACGTTCTAATGTCAACGAACCCATTACATGAAATTCAGTTTCTACACCGGGAATCGTTGTATAGTCTTTGAACGTATAGTTGATATTATTGATAATAATGGTTCGATGCATTAAGTAAGGACGGATAGCATCCATTGACTCAGTGATACTGTAAGAAGCAGTGATCTCATTATTAAAATCATCTTTACCGAGCGCAAACTGCATTTTATTATTGGGGTCTGCCGGAGAAAGCGTAACCATTCCATTATTGTTGAATTTTGCTTTAATCCGATATCCTTTCCTGTCTTGACGAGTTTCATCAAATAAACCTGCATAGAAGAATAACGTTTCATCGTCAACTACATACATCATAACATAATTCTTCACGTATGGTGCATCTGTTTCTGAACCATTCAAATATGTTTTGTAATTTACAGCACTATAGTTTCCTGAATAATCATTGAATGGCATCACACGAAGCAATGCCTTCCGATAGTGCTTTCGATAGTTTGGGGTATAGTTTCCATCAGGTGATTCTTCGATAGTCAATGGTAATACCCATTTGTCTGATAAGTCAATGCCCTCCATTGAAAAGTCGATAGGCATTAATGCTACATCTTGCCCGGCATTGATCTGCACCGTTTCTGAATGAGAGTAGAATTTCTTTGGCAATACTTGATAGTATAAATCGGTACGATTATTGAAGCGTTCTTGGTTCAGTACTTCCAAGGTATCCGTATCCAAACCAACATGTACTGTAATGTTACGTTCATTGGTAGTAGATCCGCTCACAATGACTGGTAACTGAAATGTCGTCTTTTCATCACCAGATCTATAGCGTACATTGATTCGAGATACACCATCACTGTTAATGGGAGCTTTAAATGATATATAATGTGTAAACTGTTCATTTTCCCATTCATCATTGCACGAACTACATAAGCCGGCTATGGGTAACAGATATAATAAGATATTTTTCAGTTTCATATTCTAGTTTTTTTTAGATTAATCATTGTAGGTCCATCCCGGGTTTTGGGTCAGAAGTTTATTTCGTTTCAGTTCACTGTGTTTGATGGGCCAAAAATACATTTTCGGTGAGAAAGTAGCAGAAAGATTTGATATAGGAACCGGTGTGTGGAACAGGCCTTTATTGGCATTACTCATAAATGTATAACAACCGTAAACCGGCATTGCTTCCTCTACTTCCGCATCTTTCCAGCGTCGAAGATCATAGTAGCGTTTTCCTTCAGCAAAGAGCTCAATCTGACGTTCGCGTTTTAGTTTGATGCGAAATTTAATCGGGTTACTATATGTATCTGCATCATAATCGGGGACCCCGGCACGCATGCGTATTGGTTTTATACCTGTACGCATATCTTCTACGTTGCGGCTGATTGTGTAAGTGATGGAGCCATCCCAAGAAGGAACTTCATAACTAGTAGTCAATTCATTCAAAGCTTCTGCATACATCAGCAGGATATCAGCATATCGAATAGCTGGTTCATCTTTATCTTTTACCTTGGCTGCATCGCTATTATAATAGGTGTCATCAGGATGCACATACTTAGCTACCCCAATGCCGGTGCGCAACCAGAACATACTATTTGCATAACCATTTCCATCTCCGCGATAATAGAATACTTGTTGATCTTGATTCTGAACTTCTGGTTCATTACCTAGATGCCAGTACATACCGTTATAAGCAATGGACGCATAGAAACGTGGTTCACGTTCAGCATATTGCAAAGATACTCCATTTGGAAGCGGTTTGTGATCTGTATTATTTGTTGTATAACCAGTTGTGCGAGGGCGAGTATCTATGCGTCCTTGATAAGCTGGAGTGCCTGCATATTCAGAGTTCATTCCCGGACAGTCAGTACCATCGCTCATATAATAGGCATCTACCTGTTTCATGGTGGCACCGTGCGTATTCCATCCTTTAGCTACAGTAGGCAATTGATGAATGACCATATCTTTGATGCGTTCACCGGAAATATTCTTTCCACGAGTAAAAATCAATTCCGGATTGTCCATAGCAGTTACCTGTCCGTTGAATAGAGAACGATAAGATTCGAACGGATCAATATTCTGCCAACCTTCGGGAAAATGTTTATAACTATATTCCGGGTGAATCGGAGGAGCGATGGTAGCAGGAAAAGCAATAGAATGAGTCGACCGGAAATCGGCTGTATAAATATGGTAAACGCCTAGTCCCATTACATCTTTGCAAGCAGCTGCTGCTTTAGCCCATTTACTGTTGTCGTATACAGGATTTAATAAACGTTTCCCGTCACGGTTGGCCATTTGCTGTGCATACGCATCATCGTTGCCATTCATTAGCGGACTCGCAGCATAAAGCATTGCCAAAGCACGGGTAGCTAAGGCAGCACCGCGAGTAGGACGGGTAATGGAAAGCTGGTCTCTTTTCAAAGGTAAACCCTGTGCTGCCAAGACCATCTCTTTAGCGATATAATCTACACATTCATCGTATGTATTGCGGGGAAGTTCCAAATCTTCGTATGACTGATTGTAATCAAAACCCTCATCCGGAACCAGTGGAATAGGACCATACTTCCGGAGTAACAACCAATAGTAATAGGCACGAACAAAGCGGGCTTGTGCTTTGAGGTCAATGATTTCCTCCGCACTATGCTCAATGCTCATATCTGCATACTGGATGAAAATAGAAGCCTGTCGAATACCATTATAACAACGGTTCCAAGTATCTTGGAAAGTGTTTTCATCGTATGCTCCTTCACGGAATTTATTATAAGATAAAGCACCGCCTTTGGTTGCATCCACTGTAACATCATCATCGCCATAATACATGCAATCATCAAACACAAAAGGTGTATTACGTTTACTTGCAACATCACAACATTGTCCCAACAAATAGGTATACGCCTGTGCCAACCATTGTTCTGTTTTTTTATAGTCGGTAAAAACTTTATCAATTGTTTCTCTATCCTCAAAAATGTAATCAGAATCCAAATAATCGGAACAAGAAGTGGAACTGATCGCAAAAATTGCGATTAATAGTATATATATTTTTTTCATATCATTAATCATTTATAAGTTAACGCTCAAACCTAACGTTACGGATTTGGACAATGGATATTTCTCTCCATTATTGCTACCCATTTCCGGGTCCCAGAGTTTGAAACTAGACCATGTAAGTAAATTGGTTCCAGTCAAGAAAATACGTACATTATTAAAATGTATTTTGTTAACCAGTGCTTTGGGAAGTGTGTAGCCGATATCAACCGTTTTCAGACGTACGTAGGAACCGTCACGCAACCAGTAAGTAGAGTTGCGGTAGTTATTAGTATAAGCATAAATCGTTGTATTTCCATTTCCTTGGTCCGTGTAACTTAGGCGGGGGAAAGTAGCATTGGGATCCTCGTTGGCTGCAATACCTAATTTCTCGGCAGTATCCGCATCTACCCAGCGATTATCCAAAGTTCCTTTAATAATATTACCCCATTGCCCTTCGCTGAAAGCTCTGATACATTTCCCGGACAAGAAAAACTGCGACTTGCCCGCGCCTTGAAAATGCAAATTGACATCAAGTCCTTTCCATTTAACAGAAAGCCCAAGACCATAAATCAGATTCGGACGATTAGTAGCTCCTACTGCTACAATATCGTTGTCATCCACTACACCATCACCATTTACATCTTTGTATTTAATATCACCGGGCATTACAGGACCATACTTTTGAGTAGGACTATTGCGAATATCATCGTAATCCTTGAACAGTCCTAATGCAATCAATCCTTTATTCTGGTTCACTCGATAGCCCTTTTGCATTTGATAGGGATATACATTGTTAGCTTCGTCTCTTTCAATAATCTCATTTTTGCTGTAAGTCATATTACCACGTACTGTCAAACTTACCTGATTGAACTTCTGTTTGAAAGAGAAATTGCCATCGAATCCCTTGGAATTTACTTTACCGACATTTGCAAAAGGACTCTTTCCTTGCAGGCCAATCATACCTGGCAAATACTGGCGTTGCATGAAAATTCCGCTACGGCTTTCATCAAAGTAATCAACTGTCAATTTGAATTTGTCATCAAACAAAGCCAAATCTACTCCCAAATCTTTCTTCGTTGCCACCTCCCAAGTAACTTGGTCGGAAGCTAGTCCTGTGTAAGTTAATCCTGTGAATCCATAAGAACTACCGTAGTTTGCCCAATCATAACTATTGCCCTCGCCAATTGCGTACAGATAAGGGAAACGTACATCTGCATTGTTATGACGAATCTTATCATTACCTACTTTACCATAAGAGAAACGCACTTTGAACATACCCATCCATTTCCAATTCTTTTTGATAAATGATTCTTCTGCAATGTTCCATGCTAAAGAGTATGCCGGGAAGAAACCGAAGCGATGCCCTTTTGCGAAATTCTCCGAACCATTATAGCCGAAGTTGAAATCTACGAAATATCGATAGTTCCAGTTATACGCAATTCGCCCTGCCAATCCTTGATTACGTCTGTTGACACCATTTTTCAGATCATCACCTAAGTCTTGTGTTTTGATGTACGAGTCCTGTGTGTATTTCAACGTAGCATTGAGATGATGTGCCTTAAAACCGCGTTCCCAATTAAGCATCATATCTAAAAATTCACGACGGTTACCGCTAGAACCACTTTCTTGATGCATATTGCTACTATCCGAAATTTTCTTGAATACCAAATTTCCATTTTCATCGCGTGAACGTTCGGCACTCCATTGCTCAGGCCATTTACGACGATTGATGTGATTGTTATTATAGGTATCATAGCCGAAGCGTCCAACAAATTTCAGACCTTTGGTGATAAACTTCAAATTCTGTTCCAACGTAATATTTGTCTGAATCACATTTTCCCAGTTTTCATTGAATCCAGTCTGTGTAGCTGCTACCCATGGGTTTGTTTTGTTGCCTGTACCTACTGCCGGAACACGACCGTTGGAATAAAGTAAAGGAGTACGAATGGCGGTATAGCCAAAAAGTTCACCCCATACATCTGCATCACCCAGTCCCGGACTGTTTCTCTTAGATAACCAACCGGATACACCTAACTTTAATAGTGTAGTTTTCGTGATATCAATATCTGTATTCAGACGATAGTTGTAACGACGATAGTTTGCATTAGTGTTGTAATCGTCTTTCAACGCTTTATCAGTGTTGTACATGCCTTCTTCATCAAGGTAACTAATAGAGGCGTAATACCGTGCAGTAGAACCACCACCGCTTAAATTCAGGTTAACGCGGTGTTGCCATGAGCCTTTCCTCAACAATAAATCCATCCAATCCACATTCGGATAGAGATCTGGGTCTAATCCGTTTTTTAGAATCTCCAGTTCCTCCGGTTGATATACAGGTTCATAATTGCGTGTAATTCGTGACTCATTCAATAAGTTTGCATACGAAATCCCGTCTTCAAATTCAGGTGTAATAGTGCGCATGTTGTAGGTGGTTTGTGCCTTTATGTCAATCTTGATTTTTCCGGATTTACCATGCTTAGTGTTAATCAATACAACGCCATTAGCTCCTTTAGAACCGTATATTGCAGTAGCGGAAGCATCTTTCAAGATAGAAAAGTCTTGAATATCCTCAATGTTGATTTCATCCATGCTACGTTCGAATCCATCTACCAAAATATAAGCACCGGTTCCAGCCCCAAATGTGGAAATACCGCGAATCCAGAATTCTGAAACATTTTGTCCTGGTTGACCGGAAGTCTGGCGGGCTAATACACCTGCAACGTTACCTGCCAAAGCATTAACAACACTAGACGACGGATTAGCCATCAGATGTTCCATGTCTACTGTAGTGATGGCACCGGTTTGTACCAATTTACGTTGTGCACCGGTACCTGTGATTACAACCTCATCAATAGTAGTAGCTACATCTTCTTCCATTTTTATATTGACCGAACGCTGTTCCTTAATCAATACTTCTTGTGTCTTATATCCAATATATGAGAAGACCAGTCGGTTATAAGGTTCTACTTTAATGGTATATTTCCCGTTGATATCAGTAATGGCTCCTAATCCGGGAACATCCTTGACGATAATATTCACACCAATAAGCGGTTCCTTATTACTGTCAGAAACAATACCCGATACAGTAACAGTTTTCTGAGCCATTGTGCCGGTTACTACACATAGCAACAGTATACATAAAATTGTTATTTTTTTCATTTTTATACGGTGTTTATTCATTAATATCTTCTTCAAGGCCAATCTTTCTGATTCGATAGTTGTTGGCGTCTCCCACATATATCGTATTATCACGCTCATCCCACGCAATTCCTTTAGGCCGATTAAAACGTGCATCTTCTCGTAAGCGGCCATTTGCATACCCCCATGGGTTTGAATTCAAACTAGCGCTACCACGTCCGGCATAGGTAGTCACTTGACCCAAAGGAGACAAGATACGAATGGCATGATTATGTCTGTCTGTCAAATAGAAGTCATATTCATCCGAATTTCCGGCATATTCCGGGTTCTTTACAAATACACCAGAGTAGGGATTACCGAATCGAGCCTGATTACCGACCCCATCCTGATAAATATAAGTAGCACCATCTGCCATATAAAAGCCTTTCATATTATCTCCATTCATCATTTCCACACCAACCACACGGTCGGAAGCCATTTTTACAGAAGCCATCCATTGAGGTCTACGATGAATTGTGTAATCCGATTGCCAAAAATGTTTGTGCCCTACTAATGGATTTTGTTTCATCACGCCATAATTTTCCTTCAACAAATTGCACGCTACCGAAATACATTGCTTTGATTCTCCGCCACCTAACTCCGATGCCGAAAAAGCAAGACTCAATGCTTTATGAATCGGAGCATGATGAAACAACTGCCGCCCTAAAGAACTCACATCCATTTTTCCTTTCCACATTATCCAACGATAGCCTTTATCAATTAAAGTACTAATGATCCCCAACTGTCGCTCATCAAAAGCCAACGAAGTACCGGCAAAAACGCCCGAAAAGAAACCGAGGGACTTGGGAAGATAGCCGAACCTCTTGACGATTGTTATCATATATGATAACATTATAATGGATTGGAAGGGAGGGTCTTGTATGACCGAAAAGGAACTGTTGACAGCAAGGCAGAGCATCGTGCAGAAGCTGACGCAGGCAAGACTGGAAAAAGGATTGTCGCAGGAGCAGCTTGCAAAGCGCATC
>OLOJ01003653.1_pt1 | contig 10685 bp, 6 predicted proteins | sample 1672251 | NCBI WGS metagenome assembly OLOJ01 (sample SAMEA3136664, study PRJEB25190) | human gut metagenome | biome: human gut; feature: human-associated habitat; material: faeces | place: Austria | collected 2013 | reverse complement strand
CTGCCCACTGCAAAGGTTTTGCAGGTAACGGAAAAGGGCTGGATCGTGGAAGCCGAGGTGTTTGGCACGGGCATCCAGATGTGGGTGAGAAGTCAAGGAGACTATATAAAAATTATAAATACATAGGGAGACTATCATCATGAGCAAAATTCAGGTGGAAGTACGTTTTACGGATAAACTGGAGTCTATCCGTGTGGGTGGGCAGGACATGGAAATCCCGAATGCCATCAAGACAAAATCTGTTGAAGAATGGTTTGAACCGGCGGCTGGCCGTGTGAATTGGGACGGTCTGGGGGCTGAGATCAAGGCTATGGGTTTCAGCGGTGAGAAAGATGCCGTGTACAGCTTTCAGTTCAATGGGCCGGAGGACAAAAAGCGAGAATTTATGAATTGCGTGGAGTGCTTTTGTCTGGGTGAGGAAGCGCAGCAGGAAACGCAGGAGGAAACCGAGCAGGACTATCTGCAGGATGCCAGTGATTTTCAGCAGGTCGGCAATGCCGAGATGGCGTTTCAGAAGTACATGGTTGCGGCCAGTGATTACGGAAGCCCCGAGGCACAGTTTGAAGTGGCCCGGTGCTATCAGAACGGCACTGGTGTGGAAAAAAATGAAGAAAATGCGGTCGTGTGGTACAAAAAGGCCGCAGAGCAGGGATATGCGGAAGCGCAGAAAAAACTGGGCGACTGCTATAACTATGGAACAGGTGTTGCAAAAGATTTGGAACAGGCATTTGAATGCTACCGCAAGGCGGCAGAACAGGGCAATGCAAGAGCGCAGAACAATCTGGGCGTTTGCTATATGAATGGCAATGGTGTAACAAAAGACCCTGTACAGGCCGCTGAGTGGTATGCGAGAGCCGCAGAGCAGGGACTTGCAAGGGCGCAGTATAATCTTGGCTATTGCTACAAGACAGGAGAAGGCGTAGAAAAAGACCCGAAAAAGGCTGCGATGTGGTGCGAAAAAGCCGCAGAACAGGGAATAGCAGTCGCACAGAATAGCATTGGCTACTGCTACGATACCGGATTTGGTGTGGAAAAGGATACGAGCAAGGCTGTTTTCTGGTATCGGAAAGCCGCAGAGCAGGGCAATGTGGGAGCACAATATAAATTGGGCAAATGCTACTATTATGGAAAAGGAACAGAAAAGGATAACGAAGAAGCCGTGAAATGGTTTCGGAAAGCGGCAGAACAGGGTGATGCGGATGCACAGTATAAACTTGGTTTGTTCTATGAAAATGGATATGGCGTGGCACAAAACAAAGAAGAGGCAGTAAAATGGTACCGGAAATCAGCAGAGCAAGGATACGCAGACGCTCAATATAATCTAGCAGAACTTTTGTATAATGTAGCAGGATTTTTGTCGTGGAAAGATGGAGAAGAGGCATTCAAATGGTATCAGAAAGCTGCGAAACAAGGCCACGCAGGTGCACAGGATAGTCTGGGCCTTTGTTATGAGGAAACGGATATGGAGATGGAGATATATTGGGGTATGGGTATGGGTGTTGAGAAAGACTCAGCCAAGGCAGTGGAGTGGTACCGGAAAGCTGCAGAGCAAGGTCTTGATTCAGCGCAGTACCATCTAGGCCGTTGTTATGAGGGGGGTAAGGGTGTGACGAAAGACCTTACGAAGGCGGCGGAGTGGTACCAGAAAGCTGCAGAGCAAGGTCTTGGTTCAGCGCAGTACCAGCTAGGCCGTTGTTATGAGGGGGGTCATGGCGTGACGAAAGACCTTACGAAGGCGGCGGAGTGGTACCAGAAAGCCGCTGATAAAGGCTATGATAAAAAGCTGCTACAGGGCTGCGACGTGGGCTCTGCCGTCGCAGCAGGTGCGGCACTGGCTGCGATGGGCCTGATATGGAAGATTTTGAGGGGTTAACAGCAGAAAGGAAAATAAATCATGGCAGACGAGCTTGAGGTGCTTGAAAAACAGCAGCTTTCCGCGCAGAGGTCGCTGCATGACCTGACGGATCAGCTGACGCTTGCAGACCATCTGGTGTATAAAAAATATCTGACGGAACTGCAGAACTATGGTATGGTGGAACTCTCCCAGCAGATGTTGAAAGTGCAGGACCCTGCCCAGTACATCCGACTGTTCCAGTTGCAGAAATTGACCCTGAAAAAGGGCGAGGATATGTTCCAGAAGCTTTCTACGGTGTACTATTCCAGCATGGCACAAGGCTGTAGTCTGGCGGTGATGATCGATGTGCCAGAAGGAAATGCCGGTGCCAATATCTATCTGGGCGTTCGCGAGGATCCCCTGAAACAGAGCATGAAGAGCCGCAAGCTGGAAATTTCCAGCAAGGCGCTGCAAAAGGTGCTGCTCTCCAACTTCCCCGGTTCCGATATAAAAGGCATTTCTCAGAAAGATGAAAAAGAACTGCTGGATGAAGCCTTTGGCGAAGAGCAGGAGGCGGTGGCCTCAGTGTCCTGTGTGGCAGCTCTGCGCGATAAGTCCAAAACGGAAGATAAAGCCTTTGTGCAGGGCATTGAGCGCTTTATGGATGCGATGGAAGGAGAAAAGTATACTGCGCTGTTTTTGGCAGAACCTGTTTCCAATGAAACGCAGGCGGCTATCCGCAGCGGGTATGAAAATCTGTACAGCACTCTTTCGCCCTTCCGCAAGAGTACATGGTCTTATACCGAGAACCAGAGTACTGCTGTGATGGAGAGCCTGTGCAGTGGAACTTCCCATACCATCAGCGATACTGTCAGCACGACTACAACGGACGGTACGAACCAGTCCTCTTCGGTGACGGACGGCACACAGAAAACGAAAGGGGTCAGCGGCGGTATCAACGGCGGTGTCGGCAGCAGCTTCGGCACCTCGGTCACAAAAATCTCGCCGGTGGCTGGCGGCATTGCAGGCATTCTGGGTCTGGGCGGCTTGGCAGCTTCGGCCCTGATTCCGGGCGCGGGGGCCGTCATCGGCCCGCTGCTTGGCACGGCGGGCAGGGCCATAGGAGGCATGACGCCAGCCAGAACGGCTTTCAACAGCATCGCCCGGAACATCGGAGGCTCCATGGGCGTAAACGCCTCGTGGGGTACCAGCCACTCTACCACCGAGCAGACCGGCACTTCGCACAGCACCTCCGATGGAACGTCCCATGGCATTTCAGACAGCACCAGCCAGCAGGAGAGCCACGGCACAACGGACACCCGCGGCACGGGCCGTACTCAGCAGGTGGAACTGTGTAATAAATCGGTGGAGGAACTGCTGGAACGCATTGAAAACCAGCTCAAGCGTGTAAAGGAAAGTGAAGATTATGGCTGCTATAACTGTGCAGCGTATTTCCTTTCGTCTACTCAATCCACAGCACTTTTGGCGGCCAACACTTACCGCGCATTGATGGTAGGCGAGGGCTCCTCGGTGGAGAGCGGTGCCGTCAATGTGTGGAAGAACAATGAGGCAGAAGTGGCACAGCTGCGGGAATATCTCAAGCGGTTCATGCAGCCGGTCTTTGCTCGCCCGCTATGGGAGAATGCGCCGGATAGTCTGCTTTATACACCTGCAACGCTGGTCAGCGGGCGGGAACTGCCAATGCACCTTGGCTTGCCCACCCGCTCAGTGCATGGTTTGCCGATTATTGAGCACGCGGAGTTTGGCCGCAATGTGCCGGATGAGGCGATGCCGGATGAGGACAAGATGAATCTGGGCAAGATTTACCACATGGGCAAAGAGGAAGCGGCAGAACTGCTCTTGAATCGGCAGGCAATGGCTTCCCACACGTTCATCACTGGCTCGACCGGCACAGGCAAATCCAATGCGGTCTACCATCTGCTGGATGAGATCACAAAGAACGGACAAACGACGTTTCTTGTGGTGGAACCGGCCAAGGGCGAATACAAGAACGTGTTCGGCAATTGTACAGATGTGCAGGTGTTTGGTACAAACCCCAGAGAAACGCCGCTGCTGCGCATGAACCCCTTTGCATTCCCTGAGAATATCCATATTCTGGAACATATTGACCGTCTGGTGGAGATATTCAACGCCTGCTGGCCGATGTATGCAGCCATGCCAGCGGTGCTGAAGGATGCTATTGAGCGCAGCTATCAGAAAGTAGGCTGGGATCTGCGCAATTCTGAGAGCGAGAAGGGAGTTTTCCCAACCTTCTTTGACCTGCTGGATATTCTGCCGGGCGTCATTGAAGAGTCGCATTATTCCAAGGATACCCAAAGCGACTATGTGGGCGCATTGTGCACCCGCGTAAAGTCGTTGACAAACGGTATTTATGGAAGTGTGCTTTGCGCAGAAGATGCGCTGACGGACGAAGCGCTGTTTGACCGCAATGTTATTGTGGATTTGAGCCGTGTGGGCTCTATGGAAACGAAATCGCTGCTGATGGGCATCTTGGTGATGAAGTTACAGGAATACCGGATGTGCAGCAGCGGGATGAACAGCAGGCTTCGCCATGTCACAGTGCTGGAAGAAGCGCACAACCTGCTGCGCAAGACCTCGGCAGAGCAATCACAGGAAGGTGCAAATTTGCAGGGCAAGTCGGTGGAAATGCTGGCAAATGCTATTGCGGAAATGCGTACTTATGGTGAGGGGTTTATCATTGCAGACCAGGCACCCGGACTGCTGGATATGTCGGTCATCCGCAACACGAACACCAAAATTATTCTGCGCCTGCCGGACGAAGAAGATCGCAAGCTGGTAGGCAAGTCTGCCGCCCTGAAGGAGGCACAGATCGATGAATTGTCCAAGCTGCCGCTGGGTGTGGCTGCCGTTTACCAGAACGAGTGGCCGGAGGCGGTGCTCTGCAAGATTGAGGCGTATCCCATGCCGGAAAATGCTGTTTACCACAAGCCTTCAAAAATGCCGCGTGAAATCAACGCAGAGTTTGTATTCGGACAACTGGCAGTGGGCAAAGAGCTGGAACCGCTGAGCAGTTCGGAGATGGAGCAGCTGAAGCTCTGGCTGAAACGCCATGAGACTGTGCTGAAGCCGGAGGACGGCCGCTACCTGGAACAGGTCTTTGCAGGCGGCGAACTGGATGTGGCTAAGACCCGGAAAGCTGTGTTTGATTTCTTTGATGGAATCAGCACGGTCATTGATTACTGTGCCGCAGCCGAAAAATCGTTCACACCCCGTAAGGAATTTCTGGAACAGCTGCAGGGACAGTACGGCCTGAAAGCTGCTGCCGCAGACTGGGTGCTGAACAGCGTGATAAGCATGGGCATGAGCCTGAACCCGGATGCGGAGGCTGTAGAAGATTTGAGGACGAATTTTGAACAGCAGGGAGGTCGTGTGCTGTGAGGCGGGAAATCTCGGAAGTAAAGCCGGTAGAAACAAAAAGCCGGGAGAACTATCTGGATAGTTCTGTCAGAAAGGCATTCGAGCGTTTGCAGGAAGGAAAAACTGCAAGAGCAGAAAACAAACTCGATTCTTCGGTGAGAAAGTCGTTTGAAAAACTAGAATCTCATAGTACTTATGAGAAAAGACTACAGCAAAAAATGGAAAATCCGGAAAAAGATCTTCAAAAGCTTGTAGGAGAATATCTTAAAGATTTAAAGAGCAAATCAGAGTGTGCAGAAACAATTCCAGACAAACCTTTTGAAGTGTCAAATCTTGAAAAGAGAACACCAGAAGAAAACGCAAAAATGCGAGAGGAGTTCAATGACAATAAGACTCAGCTAAAGCGAGAATGGGAGAAAATAAACGGTCTGCAGTGGCCGAAGTATAAGAAAGATATATACTCTGCAAGTGGGAACTTGATTCGGAAAGCAGGAAGTGATTATGATGCCCACCATATTCAACCTTTGGGTATGGGAGGGAACAATGAAGCGCGCAATATTACCCCGTTGAACGCAGAAGTTCATTATGATAAACAAGGCATCCATGCACTGGGCAGTCCATATAGTAAATTGGATCAAGCGTTAGGAGGAACACAAATATGAATGTGGCAGAATATTTGAAATTGGTAGAAAATATGAAAATTGATTCAGATAAAGTTGAAACGGTGCAAAATGTTTATGAAGCAAAGCTTCCGGAATTGCTCCAAAAAATTGTATCAAATGCAGAAGAACCTGTTTTTCTGGATAATGATGTGAGAACTCTTACTTATAAAGAGATTCTAAATGCAGAACAGGACTTGCATGTTGATTTTAAATCCAACCGTATAATTCCGGTGGCGGATTGCGGAGATAACGACTTTGCGGTTTACTATTTAGATAAATGCAAATGGTCGAGATTTAACATTATCGATGAAACTGCATTCAAGGAGAGAACAACATTGGAAGATGTTTTGTAACGGATATAAAATTTATATTGAGATAGAATAAAAACTGTATCTAAAAGTCCACTGCACTTTCAGGTTATTACAATCACGGTCGATTGCACATACAATACAAGTATCACTTCACAAAACGGAGGGTACTTGTACTATGGTGGACTACGCCGACATCGGAAAACGCATCCGTGCCTGCCGCCTTGCAAAGGGCATGACGCAGGAACAGCTGGCCAATGAGGTCGGCGTTGTGGTCACGCACATCAGCCATATCGAAACAGGCAACTCAGTGCCTAGCCTGAAAACGCTGATCGACATCATTAACGCACTGGACTGCTCCGCAGACGAGCTGCTGTGCATCGAGATCAAAAAAGCAAAGCCGGTGTTCGACAGCTGGATGACCGAACAGCTTGCAGATTGCTCCGCCGATGAGGCAAAGATCATCAAAGAAACGGTGGTCAGTCTGAAAAAATCGCTCCGGAAGGTGTATGGAAAGTCCTCTAAATACAGATATGACTAAAACTTCAAAAACTGAATGCCAGTTGGTAGGCATTGAGTGTCTGAAAGAACACCAATAAACAGAATGAACCGCCTCGGTTTCCATAGTAGGAAGCCGGGGCGGCTTTTTATACAAAAAAGAAATCGTTTTTTTTGTAGCTTTGATGAATTGGCGCGGAGCCGTTGACAGCAGAAGGGCAGAAGCGTATCTTTGGAACAGAAGGCGGAACAGGGCCATAAATAGCAGTTTTCTTTACCTTGCAAGGACACTTTCGTTTTGATGAGGCACGCCCCGGTGTGCCGCTTTTTTCATTTGCGGAGATAAAATGCAAAAAGTACGGATTATAGTACACATTATCTGCTATGCTCGGTACACGGAAAGCACACACCGGAAAAGGAGCAAAAATGCGCTGGACGTTGAATAAAACAAGGCTTTTGGCTGGTAAAACGGACCCGGAGAATACCAGCCTGTGGCTGCCGCTCTGGATGCACCTGTGGGATACGGCGGGCATCATGGAGCGGCTGGTCCGGCAGTGGCTCCCGGAAAGTGCAAAACGGGCCATGGGCTTTGAGCGCGAGGAAGCGTTGCTCGCGCATGCCCGGTTTCTGGGCGGGATCCATGATATAGGCAAGGCTACGGTAGCCTTTCAGGCAAATATCCTGCGCACTCTGCCGGAGGCGCGGCAGCGGCTGGAAATGCTGACGCCGCTGGACTGTCCTGAACAGAACCGCCGGGAGTCGCCGCATGCCCGGGCGGGAGAGGCAATCCTGCTGTGGGATGATTGTCCCGGCGGGCTAGCCTCCATTGTGGGAGCGCATCACGGCAGGCCACAGAGCTGCGCGGCGGTCGATGACCAGTTGGAGTGCTGGGAGAGCAACTACTACCCCAAGGGACAGGAAAAGGTCTGGCAGGGCTTCTGGACAGAACTGCTCATGACTGTTTTGCAGGACTGCGGCTTTGATGATACGGCGGAACTGTACGACCTGGACCCGCAGGAGGAAGTGCTTCTGACCGGACTTCTGATCATGGCAGACTGGATCGCCAGCAATACGGAATACTTCCCCCTGATCCCGGTAGAGGAGCTGGGCAGCATGGAGGATTACCCGGCGCGGGTGGACAGGGCTTGGGAAAAGCTGGCGCTGCCCTTCCCGTGGGAGGCACAGCCGAGCATCGCAGACCCGCAGGAGTTTGCGGTGCGGTTCGGCTTTGCGCCCAATGCGGTGCAGAGGGCTGTTCTGGAAGCTGCAGATACCGCAGCGGAACCGGGCATTCTGATTTTGGAAGCACAGATGGGCGTGGGCAAAACCGAGGCGGCGCTGGCCGCTGCGGAGATCATGGCCAGCCGGTTCGGGCTGGGCGGTGTCTTTTTCGGGCTGCCCACACAGGCCACGGCAAACGGCATCTTTCCCCGGCTGCTTGGCTGGGCAGACACGCAGTCTGAGGAGACGCTGCCGCAGGCTATAAAGCTGGCGCACGGCATGGCGGAACTGAACGAGTGCTATCTGCGGCTGCAGGGGCGCGGGGTGCAGCTGGAGGAGGACGCGCAGGAAGAGCATCAGGTGCAGGTACACCAGTGGTTTCGGGGAAACAAGCAGGCACTGCTGGCAAACTTCGTGATTGGCACAGTGGATCAGCTGCTGCTGGCGGCACTTGCCCAGAAGCACGTTATGCTGCGGCATCTGGGGCTTGCGGGCAAGGTGGTCATTATTGATGAGTGCCACGCCTACGATACCTACATGAACTGCTATCTGGACCGCGCACTGGAATGGCTGGGCTGGTACAAGGTGCCGGTCATTCTGCTGTCGGCCACCCTGCCCGCCCGGCGGCGCACAGAGCTGGTCGAGGCCTACCAGCAGAAAAAGGCCGCCCCGGACGCTCCGTGGGAAACCAGCTGCGGCTATCCGCTGCTGACATGGACGGATGGCGCAGAGGTAAAGCAGACGGCCATCTCATCGGCTGCACCCGGTCAAACGGTGCAGCTGACTACGCTCACAGAGCCGGAGCTGCCCGCGCTGCTGCGCCGGAAGCTGGCCGAGGGCGGCTGCGCAGGAGTGATCGTAAACACGGTCAAAAAAGCGCAGAAGATCGCGCAGCTGCTGCGGGAAAGCCTGCCGGACAAAGAGGTGCAGCTGTTCCATGCGCAGTTTCTGATGCCGGACCGCGCGGCGCGGGAAAACCAGCTGATGGCACGCATCGGCAAGGAATCCACGCCGAAGGAACGGAATGACCTGATCGTGGTGGGCACGCAGGTGATGGAGCAGTCGCTGGACATTGATCTGGACGTTCTTGTCACAGAGCTTTGCCCCATGGATCTGCTGCTGCAGCGCATTGGGCGGCTGCACCGCCACCACCGCAGCCGCCCCGCTCCGTTGCAGCAGGCCTGCTGCGCGGTGCTGGACACCGGGGAAGATGCCTTTGACGCGGGCAGCGAGGCGGTATATGGACAGTGGCTGCTCTGGCGCACCCGGAACTTTCTGCCCCGGAGCATTCGGCTGCCGGAGGAGATCTCTCCGCTGGTGCAGCGGGTCTACGGCTGGGAGCGGGAAGCCCCCGGCGGAGCACAGGGCGAGGAAATGCGCTCCATATATGAGCAGACACAGGAGAAAAAGAAAGCACGCGCCGAGGCGTACCTTGTGCCGCAGCCGGAAACGCACCGGCTGGCGCAGCTGAACACGCTGGACGACTGGATGCAGAACGAGGGCGCCTGCTCCGACCCGGCGGCGCGGGCGGCAGTGCGGGACGGCGACCCCTCGGTAGAGGTGCTGGTAATGCAGCGTCGGGCAGACGGCAGCATCCACTTTCTGCCGTGGCAGGAGGGCGGCAGTGCCGTAGCTGCCGACAGCCCGCCCCCGCCGGAAACGGCGCTGAAGATCGCCCGGCAGAAGCTGCGGCTCCCGGCGGTGTTCGGCAAGGCGTGGAAGGTGGACAGGGTCATCCGGGAGTTGGAAGCGGACAACCGCAGCCGCCTTGCGGCGTGGCAGCTGTCGCCGCTGCTGCACGGAGAACTGATCCTGCTGCTGGATGAAAACCTGACTGCCCGGCTTGCGGGCATGGAACTTTGTTATGACCGTGAAAACGGCCTGTATTACCAAAAGGAGGAGACGGATGAAGGAAATTGAATTCAACCTGCTGACCGAACCGTGGATACGGGTGCGGCTGCGGGACAACACGGTGCGGGAGGTGTCCCTGACCGAGGCACTGGTGTCGGCGCAGGATTATGTGGACCTTGCGGGCGAGATGCCCACCCAGAACGCCGCCGTGCTGCGGCTGCTGCTGGCGGTGCTGTTCACCGTGTTTTCCCGGGTGGATGTAAAAGGAGAGCCCCGCCCGCTGATGCAGAGCGATGATGCACTGGAGCGCTGGAGCGCGCTGTGGCAGCTGGGGCATTTCCCGGCAGAGCCTGTCCGGGATTATCTGGAGCAGTGGAAGGACCGCTTCTGGCTGTTCCACCCGACACACCCCTTCTGGCAGGTGCCGCAGGCAAAGATCGGCACGGAATACGGTGCGGCCAAACTCAACGGTGAAATGTCGGAAAGCAGCAATAAACTCCGGCTCTTTCCGCTGTATGCGGGGCAGAGCAAGGAGCAGCTGAGCTATCCGCAGGCGGCGCGGTGGCTGCTATGCGTGAACGGCTATGATGACACCTCTGCAAAGCCAAAAGGAAAGGGACTTCCGTCCGTAGGAGCCGGGTGGCTGGGCAAGATCGGTTTTATTCAGGCACAGGGCGATAATCTGTACGAGACCCTGATGCTGAACCTGACACTGCTGCGCGACGGTCGGGAATGCTGGGGCGAAAGCAAGCCCTGTTGGGAACTGGAAGCACCAAAGAGCGCGGAACGGACAGAAATTTGCTGCCCGGATAACCCGGCACAGCTGCTCACCCTGCAATCCAGAAGGCTGTTGCTGCACAGGACAGGGGAGAATGTGGATGGGTTCTGTCTGCTGGGAGGAGATTTCTTCCC
>OLOJ01003647.1_pt1 | contig 10697 bp, 2 predicted proteins | sample 1672251 | NCBI WGS metagenome assembly OLOJ01 (sample SAMEA3136664, study PRJEB25190) | human gut metagenome | biome: human gut; feature: human-associated habitat; material: faeces | place: Austria | collected 2013 | reverse complement strand
TTCCACCTACATATTTATCATTTGTTGTCCAAGTGGTTGTATACTCCAAGTTTAGTTTTGCATCAACGGGCTTGGACAGCAGGTTGTAGCTGTCAACAGTCTTGGTTTCCACCAGTTTATAGGTACCTGCGGGAAGACCGCCTTCGTAAGCCTGACCAGCCTTACCAGCCGCATCAGAATTAGTCGTTAGTGTTTTTACCAGAATCCAGTCATTTTCCACACTGTCAGTTAAGCCCAATTCCTTAGCTTTGGCACCAATGATGAACGGACATTCCGTATTGTGGAACAAATATTTGGTGCCAGCAGTATTTTTCTTATCATTTACAGTAGCTTCCTTGTACAGGTCAAAGGTAACGCCGTTCAAGCCATTTCCATCTTGGGCAGTCTTATTGATGTTGACCGCAAATGTATAGACTATGCCCCTATCCTCAATCGTATAGGGAGTCTGTTCTTCGTTTCCATCCTTATCAAGCTTAGTTGTGCTTGAATAAATCAAATCTGCCGTATTGAGGTTAGCATCACTACCCGCGATTGCAGCATTAGGCTGTACAATCGCCTGATATTTAATGGTAATCTTGCCGCCTGCACAGGAAGTCAGCTTTGCCTTGTTCAAACTAGCGCCCATGAAGTCAACCGTCATTGTTCCTGCGGTGCCGTCAATCATCAGGGCATAATCTGTACCTTTTGCATAGGTCGCACCCTTAGAATCAGTGATCTCAACAGATTCTTCAACATGCTTCAACTGGTCAGGATTCATTGTATCCTTAACCTTAAAGGTATGCAGTTTTTCAATATTTGCAGGAACCGTAATGGTCAATTCATAAGGTACCTTGTCGCCAATACCGTAGTCTGCATCATGTGTAGCATTGCCAGCATTATCTTTTTTGATGTTCCCGGCAGCATCCTTAACATTCTTATCAAAGTCAGGCTTATAGTTGTAAATCGTCACATCTTTATTCTCGGCACCCGTGCCAATTACAAATGTTTGTGCATCCGCTCTAGTAATAGTAGTGTCCGTGCTTTCAACAACATAACCATTATCATTGATTTCAAACGGATACTTACTTACTGTGTCAGCAATATAACCTGTTGCTTTTGCTGCATCGGTATAGCCAATTTCCTGGAAGTAATACTTACCCTTGGTCAAACCGCTTGCCGTTGCAACGCCCGTATCACCTGTTTGATAAACAATAGGCGTCTCAATTCCACCAGTTTTTTCCTTGCAGAGTTCGTACCGACTCGCTGCATCGTTATATTTATAAAGGTGGAACTGAACACCGCTCAACAGCGTTGTATTTGTAGTATCGTTGCCCGTAACGCCCATTTTGGTGATTTTAACCTGACCCGTCACAGTGGTGTTTTTCGGATAAACCTTGACATCATACAGCCACTGTTTCAGATTGTTATTCGTGCTCGGATCAGCAGCACTATCGCCAATTCGAGTCATAGGAATCGACACCAAAAATGGTGCAACAGGGGATTTCACAACCGATGGAGTCGTTGTCTCCATAACAAGGTACATACCAACAGGCAACTTATCAAAAGTAACTTGTCCGTTTAGATCAGTCGGTTGCTCGGCTCCGCTCCAAGTTTGCCCCTTGGAGTTCGTGCCCGTAGTTTCATACGTCACACCGTTTTTAAATTCCTTCTTCGTAGAATCCCAAAAAGTATCAATCGTGACCGTTCTGTCGTCTGCTTCTTCATCATAATAGGTCATCAGCGCCTTCGAATCCATGACCTGATATACGGTAAAGCCTACACCTGCCAACGGCGAGGAAGCCGGGTCAAGTTTATCTGTAAAAGATTCGCCATTGCCTGCGCCGTTATCCTTATCATCTTTGCGCAGATATTTGTAAATTGTAATAGAGCCGATTGCATTCTTATCAATCGTGCTGGTTGTCAGCGTAGGAGTCGTGCCAGTCTCTTCCGCCATTGCGGGCAGGGCGCAGACGCTTAGGGCCATGACGGCGCTGAGGGCTGCGGTGAGTAAGCGTTTCAGTTTCATCTTGCTTCGTACCTCTTTCTCTTAAAATTTGTTTGTGTAGAGGGGGGACCTCGTTATTGACGCCGGCCCCCTTTCTTATTGTAACGGAACACCAGCACCAGCAGCACAGCCACCAGCGCGGGCAAGCCTATCAAAAGCCACAGGCTGGGTGCATCCGCGCCCGTATGCGGCAACTCAAAGCTTTTGCGGTTCAGGACGGTAAGGGTCATGGTACAGGTGTTACCGGCTTGTGTAACATTCGTTTCATCCTTAACCCCGTCAATATAACACTTGCCGTCTGTGGTAAATTTGATTTGGATCGGTTCGGACAGCAGGTTGTACCCTTCCGCTGTCTTGACCTCGGTCAACTGGTAGCTTCCGGCTTTCAGATTTGTGAACGGGTTATTCTCAATCTCGCCATTATTCCCGGTCGTGCCGGTAATGGAGCCTTTGTTTCCGCTGCCGAAGTCGTAGGTAGTATCAACCTGCGGCTCTCCACCGCCGGACGATTCCTTCAGCCTTTCCAGCTTAAACTCCACGCCGCTTAGCGGGGTCTGTGTTTCCGACCCATTTTCAGCTGTTGTAACGCCCTTCTTGACGATATTCAGCGTAAACTTCGGGTCCTGCAGCTTATTGATCAGTTTAATCTCGCCGCTGCCGCCGGTTATGGTTCCATTGGCTGCACTGCTTGTCGCGCCAGTTAGTTTGGCTTCAGGCGAAATGGTATATGTGTTACCGCCGATCGGGATGCTGCCATCTGCCGCAACAAAGCTGCCGGTCGCATTCAGCGTACCTTCCACAATGCGGTACACATAATCGGTAGTGCCATTGAGCTCGTGCTGATCCAGCCCCTTAAAGGAATACTTCCAGCGGTCATTAATAGAGGTAACGGTAACATAGTTCGCGCTGCCGGCCGGGTATGTAACAGCCACCCAATTATTTTCATCTGTGCTGTTTTCCAGACGGCGTTGGAGTTGGATGTAAATTTCACTCGGCTGCTTTGCTGAACCAAGGGGCTTGCCAGCCGCATCTTGCCACAGCTTAGTGAACTCAATGTCAATCAGTTTGCGACTGGTGTTGGTGAAGGTTGCGGTCATTTTCGGGGTTGCGCTTTCTGCATCATTCTCCACAATCACGCCTTCCACCGTGGTGTTGTTGACCACATGGGCATTGTTTTCATTGCCCACAAGCGTTATGCCTTGCAGGTGGGAGCCATCTTTTGGTTCCAATTCCTCAATGGTATAGCGGGTGTCAACGGGGATGCCGGTGATGGTTACGGTGTCCGTATCGCTCATATTGATCGGATAGGTTTTTACGATGGGATCGCTCGTTTCCAAGCCCTGCCCGCCGACATCACTGAAGGTCACCTTAAATTCATAGGTACCCTTCAGGGTATCATTCTCTGCGGCCTTCTTTTTGATTATCAGCCCGCCGGTTTTTACCTTGTTGATGTACTGCACCTTCAAGCTGGTCAGCGAATCGCCGCTCTCGTCCGGGTTGCTGTAGGAGCGGAAAACGATGGTGTTGGCATCGGTTGGCTTCGTGTCGCTATACTTATTATCCTTTTGCTCGGCCTCTGTTCCCTTCTTTTCCGTTCGTCCATCATCGGGGCCCGATGTGGGTTGCTTTTCCAGCGATTTGCTCGGTTCTTCAACCGTCACAGTCTTTACACCGTCACCCTTCATCGAGGTAACCGGCAGCCCGTTCTCGTACACTGTCCATGTGGTGTCATACAGTTTTGTATTCAGTATCTCCTTGAGCGAAATGTAACTGCCGCGGCGGAACTGATCGTCGAATGTAATTGTTTCGCCGTTTTCCAGTACAAACCGTCCCTGATCGTCTACCACCTGCATGCCATCAAAGTTAGAGGTGTACTTTGCGTATGTGGCGTTTTTCAGCGTGCCGGATGCGGCGGAGCCGTAATCCGGGATTTTATCCTGCTCGGTAGTGAAGCCGGTCTTTATATCCGGTACCGTTTTGGGAACAAAGGTAAAGTTTCTGAAATAGATGTCGCGTTGATAGTTATCGCCCACGCGGATGGTTGTAACTTTGTTGTCAAAACCATCCACCGCGTTCATCTTATTCAGGCTCAGCTTTACCGTGTTCCACTTATTGGGTTCCAGCGTAACCGAGCCGAATGTGGCGCCGTTCAGACCTGCTTTGCTAAGGCTGCCCATTTGCCTGTTGCCATCATCCAGCAGCTGCAAGTACAGGTTGTTGAGGGAAAGGTTTGTCTCTCCCTTGACATAGATCTCGAATGTGAGGTAGCCGTACTGACTGAGGTCAATAGGCTTATTCAGCTTCAGGATACCATACCGCATATCGCGGGAAGTGCTGCTCAGGTCATTATGGCGCGCAAACCAGTGCAGAACCTGACCGGTATTGGTTTCTGAACCTTGCGCGGGGTTATCTGCTAACGCAAAGATGTAATCCTCGCTGTCAGTTGCGGGGTGGATGCTCTCCACATCTGCATCTGCGGTCAAATTCAGCACCTTGTTCTCAACGCTGCCGGTGCCGGGTCGGACAGCAGGCTTTGTGCCATAGTGGGTGGCCAGATTCTGGATGGTAAAATCAAAGATTTTCTTGTCTTTAAAGCAAGCTTGGAAATCCTTATTAACATCACTCAGATCGACCTGCTTTTCAACCTGCAGCTCGTTGTGGTCGGGGAAGTTGAACGCCACCGCCATGTTGGACTCCCACATGCCGCGCTCCATGTAGAACATGGTCAGGGTGTGGGTGGTGCCTTTGGCGAGGGTGAAGGGGTTGCCGTCCTTATCAACAATTTTGCCCTGCTTGGTAAATGTGACTGGGCTGCCGTTGAAGTAGACGGTTTTGTTGGCGGGATCTGTGTAAACATCACCACCTACTTTATTGGAGCTGACATAGGGGATTACGGTGTTGGCATCTTTATTTTCAGTCTCGTCAAATTCCAGCAGGCCGGACGCTTTACCGTGCGCGCCGCCGACATCCAGCACCAGCTGACCGTCAATGTAGACCCACACATCATCGTCACCGGAGAAGAAGAACTTGATGGGGACTTTATCATTGGGACTATCCCCTACCTGAACCTTACCGTCATCCGTCAATGTAAAGTCAAATTGCAGCTTCGCACCAAAGCCGTAGTTGTATTTGTTTACATTGCGATTCTGCTGCGTTATCTTTTGATTAAATGGGAAGAAGCCATATCCACGGAACTGGTTTTTATTGTCTTTATCTTCTGTGCTGTTATCCGAACCACGGTTCTGTGAGTTGTCATCCGTATAAATCGGGTTTCCACTGCTATCTTTTTCAGCCTTCTCCGTTGCTTCCAGATAGTACTTGTTGCTGTTGGCAGTATCTTGCTTCAGATACAGCGACCGCTCATTACTGTCAAAGTACCAGTATTGGGCTTTACTTTCGGAATCACCCTTATTTTGCGTAAAGACAGGTTTTTGGGTAAATGGGAAGGAAACATCCTTGTACACCTTGCCCAGCACGGCTTTTTCAGTGTTTGTGCCGGTTAAAAACGCTTCGTTGAAGTGCGGCTCTGCAAGGTCAGTAGTACCGGCCATGACCGGCATACCGTTCACCATTTGGTTCTCAACCAAGCCCTGGAAGGTGTCTTTGTAGTGCCCATCACTATGATTATTATCTAACGCATGTGCCGAGTTATTTACCGCTATAAAGCGCCAGTAATCATCACCGCTTTCGCTCCAGCCATACAATTTCAGGTTTGGGGCAATTCTACTGAACGCATTGTCCCAAATATTAGGTTGGAAATGTCCTGTATAAAGCGGATAATTGATTGGTTTTTTGTTTATATCAGCGTATTGTTTGTAGTAATTACTCAGCGCACGGTCAAACTGCTCAAATGTAACATAGCTGCGTTGTTTATTCACCTCGTTAGAACTGTATGTATTGCGGTTGTTGCCGTTCAGTTCATAGTCCGTGTAATAGTCATACAGTGTGGTGCTGATATACTTTGTGTTGGACTGGGGCGTAAAGGCTTGCTTATCCAGCTCTACAATACTCTTGGTCTCTCCGTTTTCTCCTTTTTTGCCTTTTTCAGCATCGCGGGTTGCGCCCAGTTCATCCCAATAGCCGCCGCGGTTGCCGCCTTGGTAGATTACATCATCACTGGTGTCGGCGTAGAAACACGGCTTGCTTAAATCAGGAATCGTCAACAAGGCCGTGTCAGTGCCGTTGTTAGCAGTATTTGTACCGGCTACCTCCCAAGACGCAAAGCGGATTTGTGTATAGCCTTGCGGCACATCGGCATACCAAATCTCGCTGGTGCGGTCACGAGCCATTTGCGAGGTTATCGCTGGTTTGCTGCCATCATCACTGGTCATGTAGCACCACAGGTTGCCGTTGGCGTCCGGCATACCGTAGGTGATTTTTGCATCGTCATTCTTGTACGACATGTCCGAGAAGGTTGCATCGAAGTAGACGGTTTTGCTGCCCGGTGCGCTCCACCTTACATCATTATCGCCTGTATATATCAGGCAATAGCGCGTGTCGGGGTCGTATGGGAATACTGCTATATTATCGGATGGGTCTTCATCATTGTAGAAATTGAAGTACTGCTTGCCGCCGATGTAAGTATTATCTGACTTTTGGAAACTTACATAGGCGCAGGCGTCTTCGGGGATTGTGATGTCCGCTTGGCCGTCTATTGGCAAAGGTGAAATCGTCTTTGTCTCACCGACCGATTTAAATCCATTTTGGTCATCCTTTTCCCAGAATGTGACGGTGACACTATCCAGTGCTTGTGCTGATTTATTCAGCAGGGTCATTGTTTGTTTGCCATAGCGTACATGCTTGGGGGTGATGTCGGCGTAGGGAACCCATTTGCTAAGGTCGTAGTCGTACTCTTTGCTTGGCGTCGTTCCATCGCTGCTTTTCGTCAGTTTGTCGCCGTCAAGGCATTTGTCGGCAATATCGCCAACCTCCATCCAGTAATCATTGCCGCCTTTAGATTGCCCCTTCATCGTGACCCAATGGCCATCATCCAGTTTAAATTTAACCCAGACAAAGCCGCCATAGGGACATAGCGAAGTTTCTTTACCCTGGTTGTGGTAGACATCCACCTGATAAATTGAGCGGCCATCGGTAGTCTTATCCTTAATGAGCGTTGCCGTAGTTGATCGCACTTCATGATCCTTACTTGGTGAGGGACTATTATCATTACCGCGCATAAAGGAACATGTAATCGTCTTACCTTCTAATAATGTTGTCCAACTCTGCGGCGGTGCAAAGTAGAATGTGTACTTTGTACCTTCTTGCACCGTAGCATCGCCCGCACACAGTACAGTATCACTTTCTTTGGCATTCCCTGCCGTAATCGTCCTATCATCGGCCGAATCGCCTTCGTTCAAGAAGCCTGCTTCGTCCTCGCTCCCGGTGGAATCCTCGCCGGTTTTATCCGTATCGGCTGTCTTGTCCGCAGCGGCACTGTCAGCCGGGGCGGTATTCTCTGAACCGGTCACACCCTCGGTAAGGGGCGCGCCTGCGGTTTTGTCTGTTGTGTCGGCGCTGTTTGTAATCGTTCCTGATTCCGGCACAGAAATTTCAGGCTCTGTTTTGCTGCCCTCGCTTGTCGTGTCGGCGTCTTTTTGAATCGTTTCTAAATTCGACACAGAAATATCCGACCCGGTTCCATCAGCACCATTTCCCGTATTGTCATCGCCCGGAATCGTTTCCGAATTTGAAACAGAAAATTCAGTCTCCGTCTCCGCTGCATATACCGGCAGAGCCATGCTTGCCAGCAGGCACAGGGCGGCCAGCAGTGCCACTGCACGGTGCAGGATGGAATTTGCCTTCGTCATCTGCCTTGCCTCCTTTTGTATGCGTTCAATACACTTTATTCCGCAGCTTACTGCGGAATAGCAAAGGGTGTACACCCTTTCAGCTTATGCTTTCCCCCGCGTCCACGCGCAATCGCTGGCGTATGAGGCATGGAAAGCATGCTGTATTTGATTTAATTTGTATTCCTTTTTTATAAAAAATTATAGTTCTTTGGTATGAGAATTTCAAGTACCTGTATTGAATCGTTTCATTTTCGGCAATTTGCTATGTTTCAACCGCATTATATTGTGCATCCTGATGGTTAATGCGGTGCAGCTTTGTAAGATACAGCGCGATTTCTTGCACATCTGCACACTATATGTAGAATTATGTCGATATTTTTGCGCAGATGTTGCGAACCGCAAGGGGCAAGATTTGTTCGGTCATGTTGGAAAAGGGAAAATGCAGAGGCGGCTACCCATCTGCGGGCGCATATGGAATGCGCCCCTACGGTGTGGCGGGCGTTTCCTGTGGGCGACCAATGGTCGCCCCTACACATTCAATGGGCCAGAAATGCGATTTTTTGACACGCAGAAGCAGGCCGCAGGCTCCCCCGATTTGTGTTGAAAAAGCCGCCGGTTGGCGGTATAATATTCTCCGGCCGGAACAGGCCGGACGAGGAGAAAATCAAGATGACAAACAAAAAACACACTTCCCCGCTTGCCGCCGTGCAGGAGCTTGCCGTCCTGACCGGGGCGGTTGCGATCATTGCGGCGGCGGTCTACTTCTTTCTGGTGCCGAGCCACGCCTCGGTCAGCAGCATCTCGGGCCTTGGCATCGTGCTGGCAAACTTTGTGCCGCTGCCGCTGTCGGCCATCACAATGATCCTGAATGTCGTGCTGCTCATCATCGGCTTTTTGACCTGCGGGCGGGAGTTCGGCGCCAAGACCGTCTACACCAGCATCCTGCTGCCGCTCTTTCTCGCCCTGCTGGAGCGGCTTTTCCCCGGCATCGGCTCGCTGACCGACAGTCAGGAGCTGGATGTGCTGTGCTACATTCTGGTAGTCAGCGTGGGGCTGAGCATCCTGTTCAACCGCAACGCCTCGTCCGGCGGGCTGGACATCGTGGCGAAGATCCTGAACAAATACCTGCATATTGAGCTGGGCCGCGCAATGTCGCTGTCCGGCATCTGTGTGGCGCTCTCAGCTGCACTGGTCTATGATAAAAAGACCGTAGTGCTGAGTGTGCTGGGCACCTACTTCAACGGTCTGGTGCTGGACCACTTTATCTTTGACCACAACATCAAGCGGCGGGTCTGCATCATCACCAAAAAGGAGGAGGCGCTGCGCCGCTTCATTCTGGACGATCTGCACAGCGGTGCAACGGTGTATGAATCCTACGGCGCATACAACATGGAAAAGCACCGCGAGATCATCACCATTGTGGATAAGGCCGAGTACCAGCGGCTGATGAACTTTATGAACCGCGAGGACCCGCAGGCGTTCATCACCGTCTACACTGTGTCGGACATACGGTATCAACCCAAAGCATAAGCCCGCACAGCGCCTTATCTCTCGCTGTCGGTCTTTCTGCTGCTGCCGGGCACACGGATTTATTCCAAAAAACAGGTGACAAACCCTGTCCGGGTGTGGTATACTAAATATTACAATTTGGTTAAAACGAATTTGCCGGGGCGCGGGCTGCAAACCTTGACGCCCCGGTGTTGTCGCGTGTTACCGGAGGTGCTTGACTACGAATTCCACATCGAACCGTATGCCCCGCCTGCTGGCTATGCTGTTTTTGCTGCTGGGGCTTTTTTGTGCGGCAGCACTGCCCGCCCATGCGGAGGACGACTACAATACCACGCTGGACCGTCTTTCCCGCCTGCAGGCGCTGGCGCGGGAGTTTTCCTCGTCCCGGGACGATGCGCCCGACCCCATTGTGCTGACCCTCTCCTACACCCGCACGGGTGACTACAACACCACGATCTGGCAGCTGACCGCCGGCGTGCGCGATACCGAGTTTGAGAGCTATGTCAACAGCAGCGATGCCGAGCTGGCCTCGCTGCAATCCCTGAACACCGTCACCCTGCCCACCGGCGAGAAGATCGACTTCGGCCATATGCTGGCCTCGATGAACCTTGTCTACAACGGCATCCCCATCACCGGCAGCTGGGGCGGCGACTGCCAGCAGCTGGCGCAGCAGTATTACGGGCAGGCGCAGGATGCCGCCGGGTACGCCGCCGCGATGCGCGCTACCTTTAATATTGACGATGACGGCTCGCTGAGCAAATTCGGCGATCAGGACCTGCGCGCCGATATGGATTCGGTGATCGTCGGCTCCAAGGTCACGCAGGACACCGATCTGGCCGATACCCTGCGCAGCTACTATGAGAATCTGACCGAGTACGACCGCACCAAGGAGTTTATCTCGCTGAGCTTCGGCACGCAGGACACCTCCAACAGCAGCTTTGCGGACGCTGTCTACCGCGCCCTGCTTGATGATTCCGGCATGCAGCTGCTGTTTTACATGAACGGCATGTGGTCGGTCAACGGCTGGCAGATCAAGGAGGACTACGCCCCCGCTGTGCGCGGTGCGGCCGACCTGTTTGCCGAATATCTGGCCGGGGCCGTCAACCATGAAAAGGTCAAGAGCGAGACGAACGACCGCCTTGTCGCCATGGGCGGGCAGGCCCTGTCCGATGCGCTGGCCGCGCTGGGGGACAGCGATGCCGCCGCAGCCGCGCTGGCTGCCGCCAATGAGCTGGCCGACGGCACCCAGTCCGCCGTCTCCTCGGGGTCGGATGCGATCTCCGCTGCACGGGACACCCTGCAGACCAAATTTGATGTAAAGATCTTCCAGCTGATCCTGCTGATCGCCGCAGCAGCGGCCGCGTTCATGCTGGTGTTCAGCATGGTGATGTTTGTGGTGCACCGAAAAGAAAATT
>OLOJ01003646.1_pt1 | contig 10697 bp, 19 predicted proteins | sample 1672251 | NCBI WGS metagenome assembly OLOJ01 (sample SAMEA3136664, study PRJEB25190) | human gut metagenome | biome: human gut; feature: human-associated habitat; material: faeces | place: Austria | collected 2013 | reverse complement strand
TCTGGATTGATTGATGGCCTAGCCTACGCCGCATCATCAGGAACAGGCGTGATTGCTAGTATGGCCGAAGCCTTTACACTAGCCGGCGGAGGACTAGAAGGACTAAGCGCAGCACTTGCAGTGATCGGTGGACCTATCACACTGGTGATCGTAGCTATCGGAGCACTAGTAGCAGCCTTCGTATATCTTTGGAATACAAGCGACAGCTTCAGAGAATTCTGGATCAATCTATGGAATGGCATAAAGGAAACTACTGGCCAAGTCATAGATGGAATCGTAAACTTCTTTACAGTAACGATTCCAGAGGCGTGCCAAAGTTTCGTGGACGCAGCACAGAACCTGGCTACACAAGTAGTTCAATTCTTTACGGTTACCATTCCAAACGGCGTACAAACGCTAGTGACGAACATTCAAACGTTTTTCGGTACAACGATACCTTACTGGATCGGATACGCCGTAGGATACATTCTAGGAAAGTTCATAGAGTGGGGCTTGAAGCTTGTACAATTCGCGACGCAAGACATTCCACAATTTATATCGAAAGTAGTGGATTGGTTTAAGCAGCTACCAGGCAAGATCTGGACTTGGCTACTAAACACAATCAACAAAACAGCTGAATGGGTAAGTCAGATGATCCAGAAAGCGATTCAGGCAGGACGTGACTTTGTATCAAATGCGATTGACTTTATTTCACAATTACCTGGTAAAGTATGGACATGGCTATCAAATACAATCAGCAATGCCGCAAGTTTTGCAAGTCAGTTTGTACAGCAAGCGGTTCAAGCAGGACAGAATTTCTTTAATGGAATTGTAAACAAGGTAAGCGGAATACCGGGACAGATGCTATCTATTGGCTCGGATATCGTAGGTGGTATTAAACGAGGAATCAGCAGCGCATGGGGCGGATTGACTGGATGGCTTGGAAACATGGCCAAGGGCCTTATTGACGGAGTAAAAAAAGCTTTAGGAATCGGGTCACCTTCAAGACTGTTCGCAGATCGTATAGGTAAATGGATTCCGGCCGGAATCACGCTAGGAGTAGAAAGAGCTATGCCAAAGGCTAAGGCCTTTATGGGACGCATGTCTAGCGATTTACTAGAAGCAGCTAACATGGACAGCCTAACTTCGAGATTGGCTTTAGAAGGCAATCCTGGGGGCCTAGGAAGCGGCTTAGGCAATACAGTCGTCTATCAAGTAGATCAGACTATAAATTCAGCGAAGGAGCTAAGACCTAGCGAAATCGCGCAAGAAACAGAAAGAATGGTTAGGAGGTTAGCATGGGCGTAACAGTAATATACACAAACAGCCTGGGGAAATCAGTTGAGTTTTCCGAGGCCTCAGGCATCCGACTAACAACACTAGACGGAATCTCTAAAAATGAGATCTCTTTATCAGAATCAAGTGTTTCAAATCAAATAGGGACAACGGTGTCCGGGGCTTCTATTGAGCCCAAGGACATCACCCTAGAGGGGCGCTTTAAATACAACGCAGACACTAGAAAAAAACTTCTAGCTGTAATCCTTCCTGGAGTATCAGCAACACTGCATTATATCAACACAAGAGCTGGGGTCGACGTATACTGGAAGGTTGAACCTAAAACGACGCCAATCATCACACTCAATGAAACCTGGCAAAAATTCCAGATTGTATTGAGGGCTCCATTCCCATACGCAAGACGTGCAAAGGAAACAAAGGTGACCTTCCAGAGATTGAGGTCGCTCTTTAAATTTCCTCGCTCTTTTTCAAATACAGAGCCCTGGAAAATATCAGAAAAAATTCTAAGTCCACTGGTAACAGTCGACTATAGGGGGAGTATAAATACTGGTTTTCTTTTGACTATGAAAGCGGAGGCAAAAGTGAAGAATCCGAAAATTCTAAACGTGTTTACTCAGGAGCACATATCCTTCGGGCAAGTAGCAGACCTAGAAATGAATATAGGGGACGTGCTAGAAATAAGTACTTTTGCAAACGAGCAATACTGCCACTTGATACGAAACGGAAAAATAGAAAACATTTTCTGGATGACAGATTATGATTCCGAGTTTTTTCAGATTCAACCCGGAGAAAACGTACTGAATTATACAGCAGAGGAAAACCCCGGAAGTCTGGATGCACTTCTACGGTTTGAAGAAGTACTGGCAGGAGTATAAATATGCACTACTATGTTTACGACAGAGAAGGGAAACGGCAAGGACCGCTCCAGAACATAACCAGCGTGCAATGGAATCCAAAATATTACGAAACTGGAAAAGCCGAGATTCATGTGGAATATACGGACTTCAATACAAAGCATCTACAGAAATGGAACCGAATCGTTTGCAAGGAAAGAAACGAGATTCTTTTTATAGAATCCGTAGAAAGACTCGCAAAAGAAATTGTGGTCCTTGGGCATATGGACAATTTGGAGGACCGTATAAACCTTTATACTTTGACCGTTCGAAATGTAGAACAATCGCTGCTCGGCAATTTTGAAAAGAACAAGCGCGGATTGGATATAGTAATCGGAAAGAATACAGGCCTTCCCGGAAAACTCGAGAACACATCCGACACAACATACGACACGCTCAGGACTATGGCTCAGAAATACTGCCAGCTAGTAGGCTACGGATACAGAGAAGTTCTAAAAGGGACTACACTGAATTACTTCGAAATCTATACAGGATCAACAAAGAACAAGTTGAGGTTTTCGGATAGACTTGGAAACCTAATCTCACAGACTTTTATCGAGGATATATCAGGGTATAAAAACTATGCTTACGTGTACGGAGAAGAATCTGGATCAGGCCGAAAAAGCGTGATCGTAGATCTTCGAACAAAAGACGAGCCAAGGATGGAGCTATATGTGGATGCCCGAGATTTACAGTCTACATATAAGGATGCCTCAGGCAATGATCAAACCTATACGGAAGAAGAATATAACAACATGCTAAAAGAGAGGGGCCTCAATAAGTTAGCAGAGGCTAGAAAAGGCTCTGCTAAATTTGAATTTGAAATTGATGCGGACGACAAGAAGGCCGTCCTTCAAAAGGACTTTGACCTAGGAGACGTGATACCGTGTCTAAGCTTTAGATTCAATTTATTTACGTTTGCAAGAATAACAGGCCTTAAGCTTGTAGAAGAAAGCAATTTACAGACGCAGGTCACTCTTGAACTGGAACTTGTAGAGGTTCAAGAAAGCGCAACAAAAATGAAAGGAGGGGGCTCATGACAGCATACCCTTTAGACAATACGGAATATCTGGCAGAAGATCTGCGGATGTTCCATGCCGGGAGAACACCTGGCCTTTTTAATATCACCGGTGAAGACTTCAAAGTAAAAATTGCCGGCGGTATGAATATATCAGTCAGCAACGGGCTCGCCTTTTTAAAGACATCCAGCGACGGAATAGGTGGTATCGTTTACTCGCCTAAAGATGAAACTACTCTGAGGGCTATCGTCGCTACGAACTACACTAGATACGACTACGTGGCCATTCGATATGATAAGATCAGCAATTCGTGCGGTCTTGTATATCAGGAAGGAACGCAGTCAATGCCTACGCCTATTCGAAATCTAGAACAATATGAGCTGATCATTGCGATTGTAGTTTTAAAGGCATCAGCTGGAGAAATCACGCAGGAAATGATCAAGGATGTAAGACTTGACGAAAACTACTGCGGACTAACGGTTGATACTTTAACGCGAGTACCAACACAAGAACTATATGATCAATTCCAAAGTTTCTATGAAAGAATCCAGAAAGAAAATGAGGACACTCAATACGCCAACGGCGAGAAATTCAGAAAATGGTTCGAATCTTTAGAAGAAACACTTCAGGGTGAAGTCGCAACGGCACTAGCTGGCCGCATTCTAAACCTTGAAAACATGCTTCTGGACAATCACATTTATACAGAGCTTCAAGTTGACGTGGACAACACTCTAACCGACGAAGAGGGCACAAATATATTTGCGGACTGGAAGTATCAGGTTCAGTAGGTAAGATCATGAGACAAGGGACAACACCAACTCTGGTCATTCACACATCAGGACTCGAGCTAGAGAAACTAACAAGTCTATATTTAACGATTGAACAGAACGGGACTACTCTAACAAAAAGAATGGAAGACCTAGTGATTGAGGAAAATACTGTGGCCGTAACGCTAACCCAGGAAGAGACGCTTCAATTTATACCTGGACGATATCAGGTACAAATTCGAGCTATCACCGAAGACGGAACGGCTATAGCTTCCCCAATTCTAACTCGTCCTGTTTTTCCGGTTTTATATAAGGAAATCATAGAATGATGAAAGATGAATTTAGTATCAATCTAGCCGAGGAAAACGAAAGCCTGGGGTTTGATTTCAAAGAGCAATACGTCGCAGGAACAAGCGACTACAACAAACTGAAAAACAAGCCAACTCTAAACGGTAGAGAGATCATAGGAGCTATGGAAGAAGAGGACCCGACAGTTTCTGGATGGGCAAAAGAACCAACAAAGCCAAGTTACACGGCGGAGGAAGTAGGCGCAATAAAAAATGACGAGATCAAGGCAATCTCACTAGACGAGCTTAACAGCTTGTGGGAAGGAGTATAGACATGGCTACAGAATATCTGGACAAGGCAGGGGCGACCCTACTGGTCCAAAAGACAAAAGCAGAATTAGCAAAGAAAGTTGGTGCCGTAGACGGGAAAGTACTTTCAACAAATGATTACACTACAGCAGAGAAAAACAAATTAGCAGGCATTGCATCAGGAGCTCAGGTTAACACAATCACAACGGTGAAGGTTAACGGAACAGCACTAACACCCGACGCCAGCAAAGCTGTGGACATAACCACACCAACCAAAACTTCACAACTTACAAACGATAGTGGATATCAATCAAGAGCAAGTGTAGAATCAATCGTTACAGGCAAAGGATATCAGACAGCGGCACAAGTAAGTTCTGCGATCAGTACTGCGATTGGTGAAATTACACAGATTTCATATAGCAAAGTAAGTTCATTACCTGCTACAGGAGCAACCGGTGTTATTTACTTAGTAGCGCACAGCCACGGAACGCAGGACATCTATGATGAGTATATCTGGATGGCAGACTCAAGAACGTTCGAGAAAATCGGAACCACAAACATTGATCTAAGTGGGTATGTAAAGACAACCGATTTAACAGCAATCACGACAGACGAGCTGAACGCAATGTGGTCCGCAGCATAGGGGGTGAAAGCCTATGCTCGGTTTTAAAGATAAGGCAGCTATTAACTGGATCGTAACCAAGATAAAGGCGGTTACTACATCACATAACGCATTGAATCAAATGGTGATGAATAATCACTTTACCACAAATTTAAACGCAACAAGTGCTCAAGATTTAGTGGATGAAAAAGGAAATACAATCTTAGCTGATTGGTCTTATGAATTAGCAAGTGGAGAAGTCGGTAAGGATTGGAAATATAAAGTCAAGGAGGAATAACATGCCAGGAAAGCAAGTGACAGAATTAGACGCATTACCTAGTTTTACAGATACAAGCTTATTGCCTGTGCACAATGGCGCAGGATTGAAAAAAGGCTCATTATCGCAACTAGCTAATTATTTAGGAACTAAATTCAGTAATCCGAATTTATTGATTAATCCGGATTTTAAAATCAATCAAAGAGGAAACGAAACATATACGAAAGATAATCAAGGACCGGCTATCTATACCATAGATAGGTGGGCTGTGTGGAATGCTACATTAAATGCCAATTCGATGTTATTAAAAGCGTATGATTCAGGCATTGGATTAATAATGCAGAGACTTGAAAATAAAATAAATGGTATATCTACAGTATCCTTTGAAGTAAGTTCAATATCAGGAACTCTAACTGCATTAGCTAGAGGTACAAGTGGAAATAGCTTAGGCGAGATTAGTGTTACACAAAAAGGAATCTATCAATTTACTGCAAATGGAGAAATTTCGGATATCACATTTAAAATATCTGCAGGTGGAAGCGTTACATTTGCTTGGGCAAAACTAGAACATGGCTCAATCGCAACTCCATTTGTTGCTCCAAATCCGGCAGAGGAATTAGTAAAATGCTTAAGATTTAGCCGATATATACCTATATTATATTGTACACCTTATAGAAGATATCTTAGTGAAATTACGACCTCACAACAATATTTTCTGCCAAGCGATTGTGTATTTGAAAACAAGTTAAGAACGAAAGGTACAATTACTGTTGGTGGTGTATATGATACCACAGGTGCTTCTATGACAGGCGTAAAGTCAATTGAATATAGTACAGATGAAATCAGAGCAATAACGTTGTCGGGGTCAGTGAATACTTATATAATCATGCTAAAAAAAGTATTTATTGATGCAGAAATCTATTAGGAGGAAGCTATGGAGAACGAATATAAAGTATACGTATCTGTACAAGATGGATACATCACATCTATTAATTCAGAAATCTTTTTATCACAGGAAGAAATTCAAACAATGACAGAGATTGACCAAGGTAAAGGTGATAAATACGCTCATGCTCAAAGTCAATATCTAGAAAAAGGGTTGATTGACGACCACGGAAGATATAACTATAAATTTGTAGCCGGTAAAGTTGTAGAAGTCGCGGAGGAAGAAAAGCCAACAATCAAAGAACCGGAGCAACAGGCAACCGCACAGGATAAGATTGAGGCACAAGTCATGTACACAGCCATGATGACAGATACACTTCTAGAAGAAAGCGAGGCTTAATTTATGTTTGAAAAAATCAAAAGATTTTATAATCTAAAACTATACACAGATAAGCAGGTAAGAAAGTTCTGTGAAAAAGGATTCATCACAGCTGATCAGTATAAAGAAATCACCGGAGAAACATACTAACACTGGAAATAAGAAGGAGCTAAAAAGCTTCTTCTTTTTCATAAATAGAAGGAGGTCCAAAATATGAGAAAAGGACAAAAACTTACAAAAGGCGGATATCAGCTTTTAGGCTTTCCGATGGAGTACATGAATGTAACTCAAGGAAACAACGTAGGAACACACCTAGGAACTAACGCCCTAGACAATGCAGGAAAGGACACAGGAATTGACGAAACAATCGCACCGTGCGATTGCCACCTAGTAGCCTACGACTCGGCAAGAAACGGAAATGCTGTATTCCTAGAATCTGACAAGAAAGTTCTATTTAGAGACGGAACGATCGACTTTGCCACATTTATGTTTATTCACGACAACTATATCGAGGATATCAAGAAAGTAAAATACTTCAAACAAGGTGACACTTTCGGAGACGAAGGGACAACGGGATACGCTACAGGAAACCACAGCCACATGGAAGTCGCAAAAGGTAAATTTACGCACTGCTATGACCGCAATGCACAAGGCACTTATCACCTTCCAAACAACGTGTCCGCAGACCTTGCATTCGTAACAGACGGAACTGTGATTTTAAATAAAGGATCATTCGCAAACTGGACAGATTCAAGTCACGTGCCATTCAATCAAGGAGGCCAGACTTCTACGGGATCAGCATCCGTGCTAAACGGTATCCCTTCAGACTTTGTATACGAAAAAGCTACATTCTATCCGGCTTGTACAATCAAGATCAGACGCGCTCCAAGCCTAAAGGGACAAGATACAGGCCTAACATATATCAAAGGGCAGCATGTAAACTATGACGGCTATGTTCGTCGAGAAGGATACGTGTGGATCAGCTGGATTGGTGGCGACGGAACACGACGATGGATGGCCGCCGGAGAACTAAATTCGGCAGGAGTAAACGTAAAGCCATACGGAACATTTAAATAGAAAGGATCAGCAATAGAACACAATGAACAGGAGAATAAATAGAAGATACCAGACACCTCTACGCCCAGACTTTGCCCATTTTCTAATTGAGGAGCAAGGATTGAGCGACAAACAGAAAAAAGTTGTATACCAGCTAAGAAGCAAAACGCAAGACTCGCAATGGCACTACCAGGACGCAGGCATGTCAAAAGACGAATTCGAAGAAACCGTCAAAGATTTAAATGACTACTACTGGGCCCTTTTGATAGATATGGCCTTCGAATTTTACAAGCTAAAGAAGGACAAAAGAGGGACGGTTCCAGACATGAAAATATAAGAGAATATAGGTGAAAAGAGGTAGAACACAATGAACACACCATACTTCAATAATTTCATGCCGCAGCCGGGGCAGTTCGGGATGCCACAGATGCCGGCACCAACCCAACAAATGAACCAGATTCAGTTTGTAAACGGAATCGAAAGTGCTAAAGCTTTCACTCTAGGACCGAACCAGTCCGTGATTTTAATGGATAGTAACAAGCCCGTTTTTTATCAGAAACAAGCAGACGCAAGTGGCTTCTGTACGATCAAGGCTTATAGCTTCCAGGAAGTGAAAGAAGATCAACCGGAAGACAAGTACCTCACGAAGGCAGAATTCCAGGAATGGCTTTCAAAGGTAGAACAGAACGCGAGAGGAGGCAACCGTCATGAATCCACTACTTCAAAATAGACCAGGAGGAAACGGAAACATGCTGCAACAATTTCAGCAATTTAAAAAGATGCTAGGGACGCAAGACCCGCAGCAACTTCTAAATGAGCTGATGACCTCCGGAAAATTTACGCAGGCTCAACTGGATCAAGCCAAACAAATGGCTGAACAGTTCAAGGGCTTTCTAAAATAGGATTTTGCAAAATCAAGATAGATAAGAAAGGAGAACACACATGGACAACTTATCATTATCTGATATCGCTTCTGTAACTGGAAACAAAGATGGCTTTCTAGAAGGAAACGGGATTATTATTCTAATTTTATTCTTTTTGATTTTTGGATTTGGTGGCGGCGGAGCCTGGGGAAACAACCAGCAAGGCACACAAGCAGAGGTTCAGCGCGGATTTGATACACAAGCTATTATTAGTAAGCTAGACGGAATCACAAACGGAATCTGCTCAAACGCATACGAAAACGCGCAGCTAATCAACCAGATGAACGTGAACCAGATGCAAAACGCAAACCAAACACAGATGGCCATGATGAATGGCTTCAACGGTGTAAATAGTTCTTTATGCCAAGGTTTTGGAGGAGTACAGGAAAGCATTAACAACCTATCTCACCAGATGGAACAATGCTGCTGTAACTTAAAGACTCAAATGATGCAAGACAAATATGATGCCTTGAAAACTCAATATGATCAAAGCTTGCAGGCAATTTCAAACAGCGTACAAACTCAAAACATTTTGAGCCAATTAGGACGATATTACACAAATCCGCCTTACTACCCACAATACGGAACTTACTACCCTACAGGCGCTACAGTAGCCTAGAGGTAGAAACATGATCCAAGTCGTCAACACGACAAGCGCAACACTAGCAGCAGGCGCAACGATCCCACCTGGAACAGTTCAGACTCGGACAAACAACAGAGTCAATCTAAACGGAAATGCTCTGGAGATCGTAAAACCTGGAACGTATAAAGTGGATGGAAGCTTCGTGATTTCAGCAACTGCAGCGGGAACAAATCAAGTGCAACTTTACGCCAACGGGACAGCAGTCCCGGGAGCCCTAGCACAAGTAACAACAACCGCAGTAGACAACGTGATCACTCTTCCAGTATCTGCTGTCATCCAGGCAGCACCAGCTGCACCAGGAAACAAGGTCGCTCTAACGTGGGTTACATCAGCAGCCGGAACTCTGATCAACGCATCAGAAACGGTTTCTAGAATAGTATAGGTGATTGAAGGCATGCCAGATGGCGTGCCCTTTTTAGTAGGAGGTAACGAGGATGAGTAGACTTACAAACAAAGCATGGTGGGAAGCAGCAGGAGTTCGAGCAATCAAGACAATGGCTCAAACGGCGCTAGCCTCTATCACCGTAGGCGCAGCCGTTCCGGACGTAAACTGGATGTACGCAGCAAGCACAACGGTCGTGGCTGGCGTATGCTCCATTCTAACAAGCCTAGCAGGCTTGCCAGAAGTAAACGAGGACGAATAATGACTGATACAATTCTGGTTGCGATCATATCCGGACTTTGCGTCGGAGTACCTTCGGTTTTAGCAACATGGACCAGCAACTCCAAACATTCGGCATTGCTGGATTACAAGGTAGAACAGATGGACAAAAAGGTCGACAGCCTAGCGAAAAAACTCGAAAGCCATAACGAGCTAGAAAAAGAAGTGGCTACACTAAAAGAACAGGTTAAAGATCTTTCGGAACGGATCAAGGGAATGCTTGAAAAATAGCATTCCCTTCTTTTTTTATTTTATGCTTTATTTATCGCTTTTTTGCTTGCTTTATGTAATGTAATACATTATAATGTGAGTGTAAAAAGAAAGAGAGATAGAACACAATGACAAACACAGAATGCATCGAAACACTAGAAACTAGAATTCAAAACTGGATTGAAGAACAAACAAGAATCGCAAAGGAAATTCAATACGAACTAAACGCAATCGAAAGAGAAGAAAGAGACATTGACTTCGGAAAAATCAGAAAATTAGCTTACGAAGCAGACGTATATGAAACATTGATTCAAGAATCACAACGCCAAATTAGAACACTACAGGAGGAAGCTTAATATGACTAGAGAAGAAGCAGCAATGAGACTAAAGGAAGAAGTGCTGGATCAATTGTATTACGATAGACACATGATGACTCTAAAAGAAATAGAAAACTGGCTATACAAGCACAATTGCGATGAAGACGCCTTGGACGTAATCATGGAAATAATAGA
>OLOJ01003645.1_pt1 | contig 10698 bp, 8 predicted proteins | sample 1672251 | NCBI WGS metagenome assembly OLOJ01 (sample SAMEA3136664, study PRJEB25190) | human gut metagenome | biome: human gut; feature: human-associated habitat; material: faeces | place: Austria | collected 2013 | reverse complement strand
GAGCTTTCATCATTTATAGAATTTTATGAGAATATATTTGAAATTTCAAAAAAACAAGTTAAAGAAATATATTATAAAGAAAGTATATCTATTAACATTGATGAAGCTATTAGAATTGCTACTGCTAAAAATCTATTTGAATGCTTATCCGCAAATGATGAAAGCTTTTTAGATTATCTGAAAGATAAAGAAAATCAAGTGTTAAATCAAGAACAAACACAAGATGACATTATTGAAATCTAACAGAAGAGCCATGTTGGCTCATTCATCATAGTAGAAAAAATGTTTAGAAATTGTCACAACTGTTATAATATAATAGTTATATATCAAAGATAAAGGAGAATTTATTAATGACAAAAAATGAATTAGTAGAAGCTATTGCTTCAAAAACTGAACTGACTAAAACTGATGTAGACAAAGTAATCACAAGCTTTGCTGACGTAATTACTGATGCACTTGTTAAAGGAGACAAAGTTTCTCTAAAGGGATTTGGTAATTTTGAAGTAAGAGACAGAAGCGCTCGTACTGGTAGAAATCCTCATACTGGTGAAACAATTGAAATCAAAGCAAGTAAATCCCCTGCTTTTAAGGCAAGTTCAGCATTAAAAAAAGCTGTAAATGAATAGGAGGAAAGATCATGAAAACAAAAGAAGAAAGAAAACAAATTGTTGAAGCAGCTTCTTCACTTTGCTCTTTAGATGGTTATTCAAAGGACAAAGATTTGTTTCAACCATATATCGAAGGAACTAAATCATTAGACGATTTACTTCAAGAAGAATTAAAATCTTAATTATTTTCAAAAGAGCCAAGTTGGCTCTTTTATTTTACTTACTAAAATGGAGGAAAAAAGATGAATGAAAAACACGACAAATTGGATTTAAGCGATCCATTTTTTTCTTATGAAAATCAATTAAAAAGATTTAATGATTTAAAATATAAACACACTAATACTTTAAAAAATAAATTGAATATAAAATCAGAATCAAAATTAGCAATTAAAGAAGAAAACATTGTAAAGATAAAAACTGCTATGCTTATTGAACAAAAAGAAAATGTTCTTGATCAAATAAAGCTTGAAACTGAAGATGACAAAATCAATTTTCTAAAAGGAATCAATAAATTTATTTACGAAGATCTATATGATTTTGCTGGAAAGTTCAGAACAGTAGACTTCGTTGGAACAACCAAAGATGATTTTCAACATTATATCGAACCAATAGCTTTAGAAAATTTTGATCTTGCATTTAATGAAGTGTTTAAAGGGTTTAGTAAGAATTATTACGAGAGATGTTCGTTAGATCAAAAAGTTGCCCTTTTCTCTTTTAATATGAGTAAGCTATTTGATATTCAACCCTTCTATAAAGGAAATGCCATTACAACAATATTATTCTCCCAACAATTTGCTGAAAGAGAATTAGGATTAGACATAGACCTAAATAAATTATTGTCGAATGATTTAAATGAATTGTTTGCTTTAGCGCATGATAGTGATTTAAAACCATTGATGGATGCAATGAATAAATGTGTAAGTGAACCTCATAAATATGATAAACTGTTTGAAGAAGAACATGTAAATGAAGAAACAGAAGAAATTAATGACGAACAATCCATATAATGTGCTTGTCTATGTATGTATTTTTTAAAAGAGCCAACTTGGCTCTTTTATTGTGAAAAATAAGAATTACATCATCATATTTGATAATACTTAAAAAAAGTTTATTTTTTTTGATTTTTAAAAACCCTTATTTTATGCTAGTTTCAGAAAATTAAAAAAATCAATCGTGGAAAAAAAGTAGAGAAAACCGTTTTTTAGGTATGCTAAAATATGTATACTAGGAGTTCCTAGAAAGGAATACTAGTAAACGTTTGGTTCATTAATAGTTTCTCTATAAAAAGGTGTGCTATCAAAACACCTTTTTATATAAATATATGATTTGACTTCTGCCTTTATTAGGAATAACATATAAGTAGATAAGGAACAAGTTGTTCATATATTTAAAATAGTGTTCCTAATGTGAGGTGAAGTAAATGAGCGTATTTATAAATAACAAAATTCAACTTATCAAGAAATTTTATACTGGCTCTTTGAAAAAACAATTGGATAAATATGATGTTTCAAGATCCAGCTTCTATCACGGTTTTGTAGAAAAAGAAAAACTACAGCCTATGTACGAAGAAGTAAGAGATAAAATTATGGTAATGCTTGATGTCATCATTGAAATAGAAGCGGTTGATTTTATTAGAAGTAAAAGTCCAGAGGAACGTAAAGAAATACTTGAAGCTGATGCTATTGTTGGAAAAGATCCAACCCCTATCATAACATCAAGCAAAGAATTCAAACAAACAGATGGATATGTATTATTGAAGAAAGTAAGAGCTTTAGAAAAAATATTAGAGGAGATGATAGAAGATGAATAATGAAAAAGATCCGATAACAGAATATTTAAAAATAGTAATTAAAATTATGTTTACTCAAAATATAATTGTAATTGCTATTGCTTTGGGTCTAGCAATTATCTCTGCATTTATTACATGTATTACAGGAATAAAATTATAAAGTTAATAATTTAAATAAAGAGCCAACTTGGCTCAATCATAAATGGGAGTGAAAAATTATGGAAAACAAAAAAGAAAATATTATTGATAAATATTTAAATACAAAATCAAAAAAAATCGCTGCTGGTTGTGTGGCTGGTGTTTTAGTTATTGGAGTTGCTGGTGCAGTCGTTCTAAATAGCAACGGTTCTAAAGATCTAGTCTTTACATCAAATGAAGTGGATGCTGAATTTGGTCAAAAAGTTTCAACTAATGTTGCTGATTATTTGGATGCAAATAAAGTTGATGACATAGATAAGATCATCAAAGATACAAAAGAAAAAGACAATCTTAAATATGTTACCGTAACAAATAAGGATGAACAAGGAAATGTCGTATCTAAAGAAGAAAAAGATTATCCCAAAGTGGGTAACTATGAAATCAACTTTACATACAAAAAAGAAAAACAATCTGTAAAGGTAACTGTTAAAGATACAAAAGCACCTGAAATCACAGCACCAGACAGTATTGACGTCATTCAATATACTGATCTTTCAACTTTCAACTTTGGTGAATTATTACAAGCAACTGATTACAGTGATGTCAAAGATTGGAAGATTGATACATCTAAAGTGGATGTCAATACGATTGGAACTTATGATCTAAAAGTATCAATTCAAGACAAATACAAAAATAAAGCTTCAAAGAAATTAAAGGTCAATGTTGTACAAGCACCTGAAGTTGGTGAAGGAGAAGTTGCTGTAACTGAAGTAGTGACTGATGAAAATGGAAATAAGAAAACAGTTGTCACAAAGAAATCAAGTGCTGAAGTATCAAAGAATGATGCTGTAGCAAGTACATCTCCTGTATCAAATAAAGGAACAGTCAACAGCTCATCAAGTGCAAGTGTTTCTAAACCAACAACAAACAGTGGTACATCAAAACCTTCTGGAAATAACACAAGCAGTTCAAACAGTAGTAACAGTTCATCTTCATCTAAAGGAGATGAACATAAGCATAACTATAATATTCCAATTACAAAAACAGTACATCATGATGCTGTAACAAAAACGGTACATCATGACGCTGTAACACGTCAGGAAACGTACACAGTTGTAGATAAGGAAGCATATGATGAACCTGTTTATGAGTATCATCAAGTATGTAAAGTTTGTGGGCATGATTTTGGCAAGGGAGCAAGCGCTGCTGAGGATGCTACTGATCATAATATTGAAACAGGACATTCATTTGAATCTAAAAGAGTACAAGTCGGAACTAATCATCATGATGCAGTAACACATCAAGAAACAAAGACAGTAGTTGTTAAACAAGCATATGATGAAACTGTAGTTGTAAAGCAAGCATATGATGAAACAGTTACTACTGGTTACAAATGTTCTTGCGGTGCAGTAAAATAAATATTTATCTATAATTTAGGCATTAATTATTGAAGTTAATTCGTTGGCATCATTACCAAATTGTAATTTTGCACCTTTGTACTCTTTATTAATTTGAGCAACATAAGTAGTATCTTCTACAGTAGAAGTCAGTATCAGTAACATTTAATGTATTACATTTTAATAAGTCTCATGCAGGTGATTTACGATTTAATACAATTAAATAATTATGTAAGTCCTAATCAAAAAAGATGGAATACGGCTGTACTTCCATCTTTTTCTTATGAAAAAAGTTTTAAAAAAATTACACAAAAAAGTCAATTGTTTTTAAAAATCAGAGTGATAAAATGATATTGTTAGAATTTCTAACATTCCCAAAAGGGTATCTCTGGCAGTGTTAGACGGTAGAATTCATTTATAATCAAATCTCATACTTTCGTACTGTCAGAGGTCCCTCCCTGATATAAAAGATATATTTTGAAACGTAAAAAATCTTTTAAGAGAAATTACACAAAAAAGTCAATAGATTTCAAAAATAGACGTGATAAAATGATAGTATAGAATTGTAGTTGAGAGGTGGAACTTGTTCCATCTTTTTAATTTAAAAAGTAAAAATTACTGATCATTATAAAAGCTGTAAGGAAAGGAAACAAATTAAAATGATAAAAATTCATAAGCAAAAATGGGTGTTTCACCCATAAGGCAATCGAAAGATTGTCTTTTTTTATTGTCAAAGGTCTTTTGGTTCGTCAAATATAAAACCTGTCTCATAGAAGTATACAGATGTTATAAACTTGCATCTGAAGGATGATGGAACAAGTTCCATCTTTTTGTTTAAACAAAAAGAATTTTTAAATAAATATTATTCGGAAAGGGAGAAAGAAAAATGAAGTTTAAGAAATGGTTAAATAAAGTAACCAAAATTTTCGTTGTTCTAGGAATGGTACTGTCTATGTGTTTTACTGCAGGAAACACAAATACAGTAGAAGCTTGGGACAGTGGTATTCCTCACGAGTTCACTCGTGTAAAATCAATTACTTATCCAGAATGGTGGAAACGTAAATGTCCACAGATCACAAAACAATGGTCTACTTACATGTGTAAGTACAATGGTCAGTGGTCATATTGTTTGGAAGCAAGTAAACGTACACCATCTTCAGGAAATTATGCTGCCAATGTCATTAATAATAATGTCATGGTAAGAAAATTCTTATATTATGGTTTTGGTGGTCCAGCACAATGTCTTTTCAAAGGTCAAGCTTTAAAAGATGATGGACTTAATGAAGCAGAAACAGGGTATTTATATACACATGTTTTATTAAGTTTAGCTTATAGTGGTGACATGTGCGGTGCGAATATTGATGATCTTGAAAGAGCAGGTATTGGATTAAAGTCTACATGGCAATACGTTGAAGGATTGCCTGATCCATCTAATGGAGCAAACTTCTCAACTGGAGATACTGCATCATTAAAAGCTACATTCGATAAAGCAAATATGATTCAAACTACAAATACTGTCTCATTTAATGCTTCATCAAATGAAACAGTTCAGTTGCCGTTACAAAGTAATGTGACTATTCATATTGCTGGTTCTTCAGCTCAACAAACTGGTGGAACTGCAACTGTATGGGGTGGTCAATCATTCTATCTAACTGCACCATTAGAAAACAGTCCAACAGATTATACCAGCGGAACATTGAACAGTTCAGCAAAAGGAAAATTCTGTGCATTGGCAATTTCTGATGGAAATGGTTCAAACCAAACTCATGGATCATGGACTCAAGAATCTGTTGATTCATTGAGATACAGTGTTGACTGGCTAGATTTTGGATGGATCGATTTAATTAAAAAGTCAGCAAATGAAGGTATTACAAACAATAATGGATGTTATTCGTTAGAAGGTGCTGTTTATGGTATCTACAGTGACGGAGTTAAAGTAGATGAAATCACAACCGATAAAAATGGATATGCAAAATCATCTATCTTACCTGTAGGTAATTATACAGTAAAAGAAATTACAGCATCTACAGGTTACGATCTTGATGAAAATACGTACAGTGTTACGGTTGTCAAAGACCAAACTGTAAGAGCAAATTCCAATGAAACACCAGGTAATGACCCTATCGGTATTGAAATCGTTAAAAATGATGTTGAAACATTAGGACTTCCACAAGGGGATGCAACACTTGAAGGTGCTGAATTTACTGTAAAATACTATGACGGATATTACACAAAGAATAATTTACCTGAAAACGCAACACGTACTTGGGTTGTAAAAACAATTAATAGAAAAAATAAATATGTTGCAGGAATCACTTACTCAAACAGTTTTATTAAAGAAAAAAGTGATGAATTATTCTATGATGAAGCTGGAGCACCAGTTCTTCCACTAGGAACAATTTCTGTTGAAGAAACCAAAGCACCTAAAGGATACCTATTAAAAGGTAACACTCTTAACGTAACAGATACTGCTACAGGTAATATTTCTACAGTAAAAGATACAAACTATGTTGCACAAGTTACAAAAGAGTATCAAGGAGCTAAATTGCAATTCGGTAATGATGCTAATGAATTAGTTGTTACCGAAAAAGTCAAAAAGCAAAAGATCCAAATCTTTAAATCAGGATATAGAAATGGTATGTCTGAAGTAGTTAAAGGATTACAAGGAGCTGAGTTCACTTTCAAATTAAAGAGTGAAGTTGATCATGGCGGTTGGGACAATGCAACTACTTATGACGTTATCACAACTGGAGAAGATGGATGGGCTATAACTAAAGATCTTCCATACGGACAATATATTGTAAGAGAAACAAAAACACCTAAAGATTTTTACACAAATCCTGATTTCTTTGTTTCAGTAACAAAAGATACAAGTGAAATTAAGAATGATGCTGATAAAGTTAAAAAGGTTATTTTAAATAACAGACCTGTTGAAACTCAATTAAAATTAGTTAAACAAGATGAAGAATCTGGAAAAACAGTTTCATTAAATTCAGCATCATTTAAAATTGTTGCGGATGAAGATATTTTAGATGGTGGAAACATTGTTTATAAGAAAGGTCAATATATCACTCAAAAAGTTGGTGGAAAGAAATATGATACTTTCACTACAAACAGTGATAACGTTGTCGTAGTTAAAACTGAATACACAAATGATGATGGCGAAAAAGGTGAAGTGTTCTTACCACTTCAATTCTTTGCTGGTAAATATCATTTAGAAGAAGTTAAAGTTCCTACAGGATTTATTGGTTTAGGAAAAACTCAATCATTTGAAATGAGTGGTTTATTAGACTATACAAAAGATGAAGATGGAGATCCAATCTATACCATAACAGTACGTGATGAACAACCTAAAGGTGAAATCAAATTAAATAAGACTGTTGCTGATTTAGATACAGATGTTGATTTAGTTGACAGAAGCGACCTATCAAAAATCCAATTCGTTTTAAAAGCAAAAGAAAACATTTATAGTCCAGTTGATGGAAGTTTGATGTTTGCTAAAGATGATGTCATTACTACTGAAAATTCAGGAGCTGTTTTAAATGCAGGCTCTGAAGTTGGAAATGGTGTCTATGCTTTATCTAAAGACGGTCATTTAGATATTTCTAATCTACCAATGGGTGTTGGTGAAGCTGAATATTACTTACAAGAAGTTAAAACTTTAGATGGATGTGTATTAGATACAACAAAATATGATGCTATATTTAAACAATCTGATTACACAACAAAAACATACATCAAATCATTTGATGTAGAAAACTTAACAACTGACTTTGAATTTAATAAGACTGATGTAACAGGAGATAAAGAAGTAGAAGGTGCTCAATTAACAGTTACTGATGAAGAAGGTAATGTAGTTGATCAATGGACTTCTACTGATAAAGTACACTCTATTGAAGGATTAGTTGTTGGTAAAACTTATACATTATCTGAAACTGTAACAGCTAAAGATTATGTAAAAGCCACTGATATTAAATTCACTGTTAAAAATTCTAGTGAACTTGAAACAGTCACTATGAAAGACAAACAAGTATCTTTCACAAAAACAGATGTTACAGGTGAAAAAGAAGTTGAAGGTGCTGAAATCACTGTTACTGATAAAGTAACAGGAAAAGTCGTAGACAAATGGACTTCTACAAAAGAATCTCATTTTATCAATGGATTAGAAGAAGGAAGAACATATATCCTTTCTGAAACTGTTTCACCTGAAGAATATGTAAAATCAACTGATATTGAATTTACTGTTTCAAAAGAAAAAGTAAATGAAAAAGTCAACATGAAGGACAAACAAGTTAAGATTTCAAAATTAACTGTTGGTGGTCAAGAAGTGACAGGAGCGTTAATGCAAATTCTTGATGAAGACGGAAATATCGTTGATGAATGGACTTCAGAAGGTAAAGTACATTATGCTACTGGACTTGTTGAAGGTAAAAAATATACTCTTCATGAAGATCTAGCTCCAACAGGATTAAATCTAGCAAATGACATTGAATTTGAAGTTTCATATGAAAAAGAAAATCAACAAGTAGAAATGATTGATACAATCAATGAAGTTTCTAAAGTTGATGAAAAAGGTAACTTATTAAAAGGTGCTGAAATGACAGTCACTTCTAATAAGACTAAAAATATTATTGACAAATGGATTTCAGGACAACATATCTTTGATGTTACTGATGAAATGAAAGCTCAATTAAAAGAAAATGGTAAAGCTGAAGGAACATACATGGATGAAGAAGATTCAACAGTTCAATACAGCATTGCTAAAAACAAAGGGAAAGATGATTATACTGTAATGTTTGTAAAAGATGGAGTTACAACTTATACAAACATTGATATTGATGGTAATGAAACAAGACATATGATTCAAGGTCTTGAAGCTGGTGAAGAATATGTATTGAAAGAAACAAAAACTCCTAACGGATATGCTACTTTCAAAACACAAACATTCACAGCTGAAGAAGGAAAAGATACAGTATTATCTATGACTGATGAAGATACAAAAATCGAAATCAGCAAACAAGATATTACAACCAAGAAGGAACTTGAAGGTGCAAAACTTAAAGTTGCTGACAAAGATGGTAAAGTCATTGATGAATGGACTTCAGGAAAACAACCTCATATGATCAAAAACTTAACTGCTGGAGAAACTTACACATTAACTGAAGTAATTGCTCCAAAAAATTACAAGGTTGCTGAATCAATTCAATTCACTGTTAAAGACACAGGAGTTGCTCAAAAAGTTGTAATGTATGATGAATTATTACCAGTTGCAAAAAAAGTAAAAACTGGTGATGATACTTGTATTAACTACTATGTTGTAATTGCTGTATTATCTTTAATTGCATTTTCTCTACTATTTATTAGAAAAAAAAGCCATGAATAAAAAATAAAGTGACGTAAAGTCTAACCTATTCTTAAAGGCAAAAAATAATTTACATGCATGAGGTGGCAAATAGCCACCTCTTAATATTTATAGAGAAAAGTTTAAACTTTTCTTTATAAATATTAAGAATGCAATTAATTTAGGAGATTGAAATGAAATATATAAAAATAACTATAATCATATTATTTATTCTGATTTTTACAACAGGATGTACTGACTTAATCAAAGACCCCTACTCTAAAGAAGACAGAATGAAATTTCAAGAGAATATTACAATCAACTATGGAAAAAAAGATGTTGATACAACTAAATTTGTAACAGGTTATGATAGTTACAGTATCTCTGACATCAACAGACATAAAAATTCAAAAACAATTACAATAGACAATTATACAATCAAATGCCCTACTTTTTCTGCAAATAAAATGGGAAAACAAAAACTGGTATATAAGGTTGATAATTACAGTTATCCTTTATACGTTACCGTTAAAGATAAAGAAAAGCCAATAATCGAATATCAAAAAGATATAGATTATACGATAGATGATAAGATCAGTATAAAAAAATTATTTATAATTAATGACAATCTAACAAAGAAAGAAAATCTAAAAATTAAATATAAAGGAAAAATCAAGAACAAAGTAGGAAAATATAAAATCACTTGTACTGTTGAGGATGAAGCTGGTAATAAAAATAAGGCTACATCAACCATACATATTTATGATAAGCCTACTCTATCTGTATCTAATAAATCAGTATCTTTAAAAGTAAATCAGGAAGTTCAAATAAACGCTTCTACTACTGGTAAAGAAAATAAATGTACTTATTCATCCGAAAACGAAGGAATCGCAACAGTAAATGAAAATGGTCTTGTAAAAGCAATCGGTAACGGTCAAACTATCATACATGTAAAAGCAAATGGATTAGAGGAAAAAGTAACGGTTAGTGTTGAAAATAATCAGCCTACACCCCCTGCTACTTCAAATGAAAATAATTCTAATACTAATAATAATAAAAATAATGATAATTCTAATTCACCTAACCCATCAAATAACAAGTCAAATTCAGGAACTTCGACTAATCCTAGCCAATATAACAAATATTTTAGTGGTAATTCCATTGATTCATATAATTCAGCATACAGCTATGCTGAAAGTATGATGAACAGTGGTAAAGTTCATGGTTATTCAGTTAGTCCTGATGGCAATGGATTTAATGTTACATTTAACTAAAGAGCCAAGTTAGCTCTTTTTAATAAAATAGAAAAGAGGATAGAAAATGAGCATCATTGATCAATCAAAAAAATATTGGATAAGTTATATAAGGAGATATGACAGTCAAAAATTTATTGATAAAACATTTGAAGAAATCGAATTTCTTAAC
>OLOJ01003641.1_pt1 | contig 10706 bp, 9 predicted proteins | sample 1672251 | NCBI WGS metagenome assembly OLOJ01 (sample SAMEA3136664, study PRJEB25190) | human gut metagenome | biome: human gut; feature: human-associated habitat; material: faeces | place: Austria | collected 2013 | reverse complement strand
CTGAAACTTCAGACGATGAAACAAAATTCATTAGCACCGAACCGCCCACAACAAGCACAAGCCACAATACAAGCAATGCCATTGCTTGAAGAATAGTCGTGTGAGCAACTCTTCTGCCGTGAATAACAACATCAGATTTGCCACGCAATACGGAAATCAAAGTCATTATTACAAGTACAGCCGTTCCGAGCTTTACGCCGCCCGCAGTCGAGCCTGAAGCACCGCCAATCATCATAAGCACCGTTCCCCAAGCCTTTGACAAGTCGGTTAAATTATTCTGTATAAGTGCGTCAAATCCGGCCGTTCTTGTTGTGACCGACTGAAAGAATGACGCCAATATTTTCTGACCGACACTTTCAGCACCGATTGTATTTATGTTGCCGTATTCAAGAATGAAATACACAAATGTACCCACGACAATAAAAAATATCTGTGCCAAAATTATTACTTTTGAATACACGTTAAGTTGTTTCCACGATTTTTTTGCGATAATATCCTCCCACACAATAAAACCCAATCCGCCTATGGCAACAAGTATCGCAAGCGTACAAAGTACAAGCGGATCGTGTCTGTATGAAAGCATACTTTTTCCGTCACCGATTATATCAAATCCCGCATTGCAAAATGCCGATACGGAATGAAATATACTAAACCACATTCCTTTAAAAAATCCGTATTTCGGTACAAAACGTATTGAAAGCACTATCGCGCCCAACAATTCTATAATTCCCGTTATATGCAAAACGTGCTTTGCAAGTTTGACTATTCCCTCAAGGCTTTCCGTACCCATTGTCTGTGCTATAAGCATTCTGTTTCTAAGTCCGATTTGTCGGTTTGAAACTATAAACACAATACAAAGTATCGTCATAAATCCCAAACCGCCGAGCTGAATTAAAAACAGTATCACCGCTTGTCCGAACAAGCTGAAATATGCACCGACATTTATAAGCGTAAGTCCTGTTACGCAAGTTGCGGACGTTGTTGTAAACAATGCCGACAAAAACGGCGTCACAACTCTTTCTTTAGATGAAATCGGCAACATTAAAAGTAATGCTCCTACAAGGATAATCAACGCAAATCCAAACGAAATACGCCTTGCCGTATTTATTCTTTTGTGAAATAAAATTTTTCTGATAATATTCATAATTTATTTGCTTTCTCCAAAAAATACTCAAAAATCACATCGCAAGATGTGATTTTTGGAGCTGGCGACATTTTGTCGCCAGGCTCTCAGTTACTTGTTTTCAACCAATCTCTTAGTGTCAATAGCAATCATAAGTTCTTCGTTTGTAGGGATAACAAGAGTTTTAACTGTTGCATCGTCAGCTGAAATATCAACTGTACCTCTTGCAGCGTTCTTTTCCTCGTTAATCTTAATACCCATAAAGTCAAGCCCCTCAACAACTGCCGATCTTGTAGCCGCATCATTTTCACCTACGCCGGCAGTGAATACAACTGCGTCAACACCGCCCATAGCGGCAGCATAAGCACCGATGTCTTTCTTAACTTGGTATGAGAACATATCAAGAGCAAGCTGTGCTCTGTCATTTCCTTCTTTAGCGGCAGCAGACAAATCTCTGAAGTCAGATGATACGCCCGAAACACCCGAAACTCCGCTTTCCTTGTTCATAAGAGCGTCAACGTCTTTAGCTGACATACCTTTTTGGTTGATAAGATATGTAACGACAGCAGGGTCCATTGAACCTGTTCTTGTACCCATTGGCACACCGTCAAGAGGAGTGAATCCCATTGATGTATCTACACATTTACCGCCGTCAACAGCTGTAATTGATGAGCCGTTGCCAAGGTGGCAAGTAACAATCTTAAGGTCTTCTGCCGGCTTGCCTAAAAATTCAGCAGCCTTTTGTGAAACATACTTGTGGCTTGTACCATGGAAACCATACTTTCTGATACCGTAGTTTTTGTAGTATTCATATGGCAAAGCATACATATATGCCTTTGGAGGCATTGTCTGGTGGAATGCTGTATCGAATACGCCAACCATAGGAGTGTTAGGCATAATCTTTTGGCAAGCCTTGATACCGATAATGTTCGGTGGGTTATGTAGAGGAGCAAGCGGTGTACACTTTTCAAGTGCTTTCATAACTGCTTCTGTAATTACGCATGAACCTGCAAATTCTTCACCGCCGTGTACAACTCTGTGACCGACTGCACCGATTTCGTCCATTGACTTGATAACACCGATTTTTTCATCAACAAGTGCGTCAATAACCATCTGAATTGCGTCACCGTGATCCTTCATCGGCTTTTCAATCTTAGTCTTTTCGTTCTTTGCAACATTTGTGTGTTGAAGATTTGAACCTTCAATACCGATTCTTTCGCAAAGTCCCTTTGCCATAACTTGTTCGTTGTCCATATCTATAAGCTGGTACTTCAATGATGAACTACCTGCATTTATAACTAATATTTTCATATTAAAATTCCTTTCATTTTTTGATTAATTATTTTGAGCCTGTATAGCTGTTATAGCGACTACTCCTGCAATGTCCTCTGCACTGCAGCCTCTTGAAAGGTCGTTTACAGGCTTTGCGATACCTTGAAGAATAGGTCCGTAAGCTTCGGCCTTAGCAAGTCTTTGAGTAAGTTTGTAACCGATGTTACCTGCGTCAAGGTTAGGGAAAATAAGTACATTCGCACTGCCTGCAACGTCTGATGAAGGAGCTTTCGACTTAGCAACGCTGTCAACGATAGCGGCGTCAAGCTGAAGTTCACCGTCAAGCTTTAATTCAGGAGCCTTTTCCTTTGCAAGCTTTGTAGCCTCTTGCATTTTGTCAACAAGGGCACTCTTTGCACTGCCGTATGTAGAATATGAAAGCATTGCAACTCTCGGTTCGTCTTGGATAAGCTGTTTGTATGATGCAGCTGATGAAATAGCGATTTCACTTACTTCGTCAGCAGTCGGATCTTGGTTAAGACCACAGTCACCGAAAATAAATGTACCGTTGTGACCGTATTCGCAGTTAGGAACATTCATAATAAAGAATGCAGATACAAGCTTTGTACCTGGTGCAGTCTTTAGAATTTGAAGTGACGGACGAATTGTGTCGGCTGATGAGTGAATAGCACCCGATACCATACCGTCAGCATCACCTTGTTTAACCATCATTACCGCATAATATGACGGATCTTTGATTGTTTCGGCAGCCTGTTCAGGTGTAATGCCCTTTTTCTTTCTCAATTCATAGAATACGTTTGCGTATTCTTCGTTCTTTTCACTGTTTTCGCTGTCAACAATTTTGATACCGTCAATATCAAGATTTTCAGCGGCAGCCATTGCCTTTATTTTGTCAGGGTTACCTACAAGAATAATCTTTGCATAGTCCTCTTTTTTTACCATTTCAGCAGCCTTCAAAGTTCTGATTTCTTCGCCCTCTGCAAGAACGATAGTTTTGATGTCCTTTTTGGCTCTTTCCTTTAATTGTTCTATGAATGTACTCATTACACAAAACTCCTTTTTCTCTTTATAATTTTTTACCTCTTTTTATTATATACCTTTTTTTCGTCTTTTTCAAGTAAATATCTTAAAAAATTGCTTTATTTTGGCTTGTGAATTTTCTAACAATTTCACTCGACTATTTACCCACGCAAAAGCTGTGGAATATCGCCGTAACAATATCGTCCGACACAGTTTCGCCCGTAATTTCACCAAGTGCGTCAATGGCGATATTAATATCAATCGATGCAATATCAGACGGCATATTCATATCAATAGCCTCAACAACCCGTCCGAGCGCTTCGCCTGCTTTTATAAGCGCCGTCTTGTGACGCATATTTGTTATAACGGCACTGTCCTCTCTTGCAAGCTCGCCGAAATTATAAACCTTGCGGATTTCATCGGCAAGAATATCAAGTCCCATACCCGTTTTCGCACTCACTTCAATAACAACACTGCCGTTTGCCTTTGCCTTAACCGCCTCAACATATTTGCTTTGACCCAGGTCGGTTTTGTTGATAAGAACAATTCGTTTTTTGTTTTTGGTCGCGTGCAGAACTTCCACGTCCTCATCACCGAAAAATCCGCTGCCGTCTATCATAACGACAACAAGGTCAGCCTTTTCAATAGATTTAATCGACTTTTCAACGCCGATTTTTTCAACCGTATCATCGGTATTTCTTATACCTGCTGTATCGATAAGCATAAGAGGTATTCCGTCAAGGTTGATATATTCCTCTATAACATCACGTGTTGTTCCCGCAATGTCGGTAACAATCGCTCTTTCCTCTCTTGCAAGCGAATTTAAAAGTGACGATTTACCAACGTTCGGTTTGCCTACTATAACCGTCTTTATACCGTCACGCAATATTTTACCGCTGTCGGCGGTTGACAAAAGTTTATTCACTCTGTTTTTGCAGTCATGCGCAACATTTCTTATATCGTCAGTCGTAATATCCTCCAAATCTTCATCCGGATAATCTATCGTGACTTGCATTTGTGCGGCAAGGTGAACAAGCTCATTTCTTACATTTTCGATTTCTTTTGAAAGTGAACCCTCAAGCTGTGAAAGTGCGTTTCGCTGTGCAAGTTCGTTTGTTGAATTTATAATATCAATTACCGCCTCTGCCTGTGACAAATCTATACGTCCGTTCAAAAATGCACGTTTCGTAAACTCACCGGGCTCTGCCATATACGCGCCTGCTCTTATAATCGTATCAAGTACCGCTCTTGACGCTGTACTTCCTCCGTGAGTGCTGATTTCCACAACATCTTCACGCGTAAAAGTTTTCGGTGCAAGCATAACCGTTGCAAGCACTTCGTCAACCTTTTCGCCCTTTTCGTTTTTTATAAAACCGTAATGAACGGTATGTGTATCGCAATCGGCAAGTTTTTTACTTCCGAAGAAAACCTTGTCCGCAACTTTAACAGCGTCATTACCGCTTATTCTTATAACGGCTATACCGCCGTTACCCTGCGGAGTGGAAATTGCCGCAATAGTTCGTTCCATTTTATCAAGTCCTTTCTTACAAATAAAGAGGTCTATTACATTAGACCCCTTTGTTCTTTCATATTCAGCAAAAATTCATAAGGCACATAACCGCCCGAAACTTTTCCAAGCTCCACATCAGGCTTATTACCGCCGTGAAAATCACTTCCGCCGGACTTTACAAGTCCTAATTTATCGCATATATCAAAACACATTTTTGAAAATTCTTCGGAATAGCAGTTATATAGACATTCCGTACCGTCAAGTCCGTATTCCTTTAATTGTTTCAAAAGCGAATACAATTTGTCGTAATCTTCCGTAATATAAACAGGGTGTGCCAAAATCGCCAAACCGCCTGCATTTTTAATCATTTCAATACTTTCTTTAGGCGAATACGTTTTTCGCGGAACATAACAGCTCATACCCTTGCCGAGATACTTTTTGAATGCCTCGTCTACTGACGCAACATATCCCTTCTTCACCATAGCATGGGCAATATGTGCTCTGCCTGTATTCAAAAGCGTTGCACCGTCTTTTTGCGACAGTATATCGTCAACCGATATTTCCATACCTTGCCCGTTCACAAGTTCAAGTACTTTTTTGTTACGCACTTCTCTTGCATTTTTTAGTTCGTCAAGTTTTTCGGCAAGTTCCGTATCGTTTTCATCAATAAACAAGCCGACTATGTGCATTTCTTTTTCGTACTTTGCACTTATTTCAACGCCGGATATACCCTCGATTCCGTATTCACCGCAAGCACGTTTGAACTCGGCAAGTCCGTTTATCGTATCGTGGTCTGTAAGTGCGACGGCACTGAGTCCTGTTTTATGTGCTTTATGCGCAACCTCCGACGGAGTAAACGTACCGTCGGACGCAGTTGAATGCGTATGCAAATCAATCTTTTTTATCATCGATAAGTCCCTGCAATTCTGCCATAAACGTATCTATATCATCAAAACTTTTGTACACAGACGCAAAACGTACATAAGCAACTTCATCAAGTTTTTTAAGCTTTTCCATAACCTTTTCACCGATAGCGGTGCTTTCGATTTCACGCGTCATTGACTGATACAATTCGCTTTCAATATCGTCCGCAATCTGTTCCATTTGCGATAGAGATATAGGACGTTTTTCGCAAGCCGTAATTATTCCTTTTAACACTTTTCCTCTGTCATACTGCTGACGTGACTGATCTTTCTTTATAACCGCAAGCGAAATCGCCTCAAGCTTTTCGTATGTAGTGAAACGCTTTTGACATTTTAAGCACTCACGTCTTCTTCTGATGGAATTGCTTTCTTCGGTAGGTCTTGAATCAATGACCTTACTTTCGGCAAATCCGCAATATGGACATCTCATTTGTGTTTCTCCTTTATGTATAGTATTTATGGTATTATTATATACTATTCGATAATTTTTTTCAAGATAATTTTTCATTATCAATATCAAAAAATCGCACAAGAACCAAATCTTCTCCGACCACCTCAATAGCGCTCCACGGAATGACAAGTTCACCCCCTCCGAAAAGCCTTGCCAAACAGCACCCTTTTCGCGGAACTATTATAGCTTCGATATTCCCCGTACTCTCGCTTATCTCCACGTCACTGATGCGTCCAAGCCGCTCTGCCGTCTTTATATTCACAACTTCTTTTTGTTTTAAATTATACCCTCGAAACATAATATATTCATATCCTTTCTGTATTTCATTGTGTGTGTTATATTTATGATTTTGTTGACTTAATTATTATAATCAGTTATAATCTTAATTATAAAAGGTAGGTGAAAAATATGAAATTGATAAGCGTTATAGTGCCTGTATACAACACTGAAAAATATATCGAAAAATGCGTTATGAGCATACTTAACCAAACATATAAAAATCTCGAAATAATACTTATTGATGACGGCTCAACGGATAATTCACCGCAAATATGCGACAGTCTTGCCGAAAAAGACAACAGAATTACGGTAATCCACCAGCCTAACGGAGGTGTGTCTTCCGCGAAACATCGGTCTTGACAATACGCACGGCGATTATATAACGTTTGTCGATTCCGATGATTATATCGCACCGAATATGATTGAGTTTCTTTCAGAAAATATCGGTGATACCAATATAGCAATGTGCGGTTACACCAGTGTAGACGAAAACGGCAATCTCTCTCCGCAGGAAAACGTAACTGTAACAGACGGAATTATATCAACCGATACATTTTGGAATTATTTTTACACCGACACAAGAATTTATTACGTCACCTTGTGGGCAAAGTTATATAAAAGTCATCTTTGGAATAATGTTCGTTTTCCGCTTAATACGTTGCATGAGGACGAATTTGCCGTACATCAAATCATAAGTCAATGCAGTAAAATCGCAGTTTCAAAAAAACCGCTTTATTTTTATCTTCAGCGTGAGGGCAGTATTATGCACACGCAGTTTAAAACCGAAAACCTAAACGCCGCCGAAGGTATGCTTGACCGTTGTCAATTTTTCTTTAACAAAAAAGAATACACCCTCGCCGAAAAGGCTCTTTCTATGGCAATGTACAGTATCATTAAAGGTTACGGCATTTTAGGAGAAAACGATAAAATCAAAGAGCTTTATAAACAATTTCGTTTGATGTACCGAAAACTTGTTTTTAAAAATACAAGTATGAAATTCAAATATAAATGCGGAATTTTCGCACTAAATAAACAAATATTCATCAAATTAAAAAAGTGACGACTGCTCAGTCGTCACTTTTTGTATATCCATATACGGGTTCATTTTATCGTTCCATATATAAACCGATATTTCTGTATTTTTCAGTTCATTCGGTATTGTAAATTCTGCCGTAAAATCATCATTTACGTTCACCGTTTCAACTCGTTTCAAAACATCATTTTCTTTGTATACAACATACATTTTTATATTTTCCGCCGACACTTGCTTGTCTAATATAATTTTCGCATTAACCCTGTCACCGTCTTTTGTAAACTCAACTTTGTTGCTTACAGTCGGTATTGCTGTCGGTGTCGCCGTCGGTTCGGCGGTCGGATTAACAGTCGGTGTCGCCATTGGTTCGGCGGTCGGCTTAACTGTGTTGCCGTTGGTTCAACTGTTGGTGTTGGTTCGACTGTTGCTGTCGGTGTCGCCGTTGGTTCGGCCGTCGGCTTAACTGTCGGTGTCGCCGTAGGTTTGTCTGTTGGTGTTGCTGTCGGTGTCACATCTCCGACAATCAGTTTAAAGCTACGTTCAACATTTCCGCTTGCAGTCGGTGCAGTAACCGTTACATCATACACGCCCTCTGCAATATCATCCATGAATCCAATCGTTGACGAATATTTCGTCACACTTATATTGTCCGTTATCGGTGCAAAGCACATATTAAGTTCCTTAAAATCACCCTCATAATTCCCGTCATCTGTCAATGTCGAATTTCTCGGGCCGTACGTTTTACCATTATACGAAACAGTATAAACAAGCGGTACCATACTTATATCATAAAAACCGCTGCCCTCAAATTCCGTTTCAATCGGAATATCAAAATAGCCTTGATTAACTTCAAGTGAAGTGTCATTAAACTCACTTCCTGTTATCCCAAAACTTTTCAAAACAACAGATTCTTCCGTTTTACTGCTCGTCTTAAAGCCGTCCACCGTCTTGTCAAGCGTCATATGCGATTGAGTGGCATACGGATTGAAAGTAAAACTTCCGTCACCTTTTGATGTCTTAATATATAATCTGTCATACTCGGCAATACCCGAAGAATTTACTCCACCCGAAGTTTGAAATTCTGTCACACCGCTTAATGTACCGTTTACCGTAAGCAATCCGTCCTTTGCCAAAACAAGTGTACCTCCGCCGTAAAAATCATTTACACTGCATTCACCCAAGTTTGACATATCCAAAATTCCGTTTGAATTAATCTTTACGTTGACATCGTCATTAATCTCGGTAAGCTCAAGCATTCCGCTGTCAACCGTAAGCAAACCTATATTTTTCATTGCACTGCTGTACTGATACTCCGTTACCACACTGACATTTGCTCTGCCGCTACCGCAGTCGCCGTCAATCTCACAAATAGAACTGTTGCTCAAATTAATATCCACATTGCCCGTCACACCGTACACTGCCGAACCGGCAGTCGGTGCGGTCGGCTCATTATTCGGATCAAGGAAATTATCGGAATTATAATAACCTTCTTTTGCTCCGCAAGAATACACCTTGCCGATATTTTTACCCGTCACACCGTTTATATCAATTTCAACATCTTTATCAAAACTGCCGTTGATACTTCCGGCATAGATATTTCCGAAATGCGTTTTATTACCGCTTAAAACTATCTTGCTTTTTTCTCCGACCGTCGGACTCAGGCTCACACCGTTTTTGTCGTACAACGTACCGCCTACAATATGTACTTCCCTTGTATTTTGAAAATATGTAACATTGTCAAGCGTAAGTGTATATCCGTTTGCCGCAATCAGTGCGTGATTGCCGTTTACAAGCGACAAAACCACATTTTTAAAACTCACGTTTCCGCCCAAAACCACACCCGCTTTGCGTATTGAAATCTCCGGTGCGGTATCGCTTTTTGAAGTGATTGTAACGTTTTTATTGATTACAAGCGGTTTATCGTCACTGCTGTTTACAAATGCGCCTTTTTCGCCGACACATATTGTACCGCCGTCCTCAACGGCATTTAATGCGTCCTCAAACAGATTATAAGGCGATTGTTCTGTTCCGTTTCCTGTGCTCGAACTGTTTCCGCCGGTAAATTCGGTGTACACCGTATTGTCACTTACCGCCATTACTATCGGCGGACAAAGCACTATACAAAGTATTAAAATCAATATATTTTTCAGTTTCATTAATTCGCTCCTTTTTTCTTTTTAGTGACATTATACTATTAAATCCGTCTTTATACAAGTTTAAATCTGATAATTATAATTATCCGGCAACCTGTACTGTGACGGAACAATGCCGTATTGCTTTTTGAAAAGTTGCGAAAAATATCCGACGTCCTTATAATCAAGTCTTAATGCGATTTCGGTAATTTTCATTTCCGTATTTTTCAGTAACCACCCTGCACGTTTTAAGCGTACAGTTGTGATATAATCCACAAAGCGCATACCTGTCTGTGTTGCGAACACCGTACTTAAATACGAACTGTTCATGTACAGCTTAGACGCAATAGTCTTTTGTTTCAGGTCACTTTCCGGATTGTTCAATATGTATAATATAACATCCTGCATTTGCGGATTTTGAACTTTGGGATATAATTCCCACACTTCGTTTGCAGTTTCGATAACCGCCCTTTCGGCGTCCTCGGTTCTCTCTATCCCCACATACTCCTTGACATCAATATGCGGAATATACAAATCAAGCCATTCGTTTTGCTTGAAAAGTTCGTTTACAACATTGTCGTATGTGCTGATAACCGCATTTTCCGCAAGCACGTTATCGGTAGCAATATTGTATATATCAGTGCGTGTATCGGCAAGCTGTTTTTCAAGATTGCCGCCGTGCTGTTCTATACAACTGAGTATTTCTTCGGAATGATAAACTTCTTCCTTCTTGTCAGTTCTGTTCTCTATACGGTCGAAAATCGAACAGAACGACTTTTCAGTCAAAGGCTCTGTAAGATAATCAAACGCACCGTAAATTATACCCTGTCTTGCGTTTTCAAAATTCGGCTCACTGCTGAAAAGCACCACGCACGAACACAGCCTTTCACCAATCATCGTAAAGACGAGTTCGGCGGCTCGTTGGAGAATCGTATGCGCTTT
>OLOJ01003639.1_pt1 | contig 10720 bp, 6 predicted proteins | sample 1672251 | NCBI WGS metagenome assembly OLOJ01 (sample SAMEA3136664, study PRJEB25190) | human gut metagenome | biome: human gut; feature: human-associated habitat; material: faeces | place: Austria | collected 2013 | reverse complement strand
CGTGCTGACGGTCTCCCCTGCGCCGGACAACCGCCGCCAGCGGTTGCTGGGCTTTACCGCGGACGGTCAGCGCATCGCCACCGCGCTGGCGGAGATCCAGCACCGCACGGTCGAGCCGCTGTTTGAGGGCTTCACCGCAGAGGAGCAGCAGACGCTGCAGGAATATCTGTCCCGCATGGACGCAAACATCCAGCGTCAGCTGAAGAAGGAGTAACACAATGGCGTATCTTATCAAGTTTATCGTCTGCTTTATTGCGGGCATCGGCGCGGGGCTGGGCACCGGCTTTGCCGGCATGAGCGCCGCGGCGGTCATCAGCCCCATGCTCATCACCTTTTTGGGCATGGACCCCTACATGGCTGTTGGCATTGCATTAGCCAGCGATGTGCTGGCCAGCGCAATCTCTGCCTATACCTACGGCAAAAACGGGAATCTGGACATCAAAAACGGCGCCGTCATGATGGCCTCGGTGCTTTGCTTCACGCTGGTGGGCAGCTATGTGGCCAGCCTTGTGCCCGGCACCACGATGGGCGGCTTTTCCACCTTTATGACCCTTCTGCTGGGCGTCAAGTTCATTGTGCGGCCGGTTATGACCACCAAAAGCGCAATGAACGCCGTGAGCGCAGAGAAGCGATTTGTGCAGTCCCTGCTCTGCGGTGCGGGTGTCGGGTTCATCTGCGGGTTTATCGGCGCAGGCGGCGGCATGATGATGCTGCTGCTCCTGACCTCGGTGCTGGGGTATGAGCTGAAAACCGCCGTGGGCACCAGCGTCTTTATCATGGCTTTTACGGCGTTCACCGGCTCGGCCAGCCATTTCGCCATCGGCGGTATGCCGGATGTATTCTGCCTTATCTGCTGTGTCGTCAGCACCCTGCTTTGGGCGCGCATCGCCGCCAAGTTTGCCAACAAGGCTGCGCCCGCCACCCTGAACCGTGCCACCGGCGTTGTACTGGTCATACTGGGGGCGGCGATCCTGGCAGTGAATTATTTGTAATTTCTAAGCCTTCCCCTGAGGGGGAAGCCACGCAACCAACAAACAACAAAGCCGAGCAGTTTTTACGCTGCTCGGCTATTCTTATGCCTTCTTAGCCTCCCCTTCCGGGAAGACGACGAACAAGCCGCCCTCGCGCACCCACTTGGCTGCGGCAGGATGCTTTTCCGCAAAGGTATTCCAAAGCTGCATGACAGCCCTTCCTGTCAGCTGTTGCGCAGGCGGCTTTCCAGCTGCGCGTTGAGGATGATGTTTTTAACGGCCCCGACGATGACCTTCAGCAGACCGATGACCCAGAAACCCTTTGCCTCCAGCACGATGCCGTCCACCATGCCCATGCTGATGGCACCGCTTGTCATCTTGGCCAGCGCGCGCAGCGGCATGTTGTACTGGAACATCACGTTCAGGTTCGGCTTGCCGCGCTTGTAACTGGCGTTCAGCATCATCGTGAGCACAGCCCAGATCAGCCAGCACAGCGGGCTGCGGCTGTGGTTCAGCTCACCCAGGGTCATGTTGCGGTCAATTTTGACGGTATCCGCCGGGATGGGGCGGCCCAGCAGAATCTCCCACTCGTCATCGGGCACGCGCTGCACCTTGCCGCTGGTGTAGTGCGGCAGCGCCTTGCCCGCGTATGGGTTCGGTGCGCTCGTACCGTTCACCTCGACGGCAGCGGTCAGGCGGATGTCCGCAGAGCTCGCCCCTACGCGAAGCTCATACGTGCCGCCCTCAACCTCCCAGCTGTCGGTCTTTGTGTTCCAGTAGCGGAACGCCTTGTCGTCCAGCGGCAGGGTGACGGTCTTGCTCTCCCCTGCCTCCAGCCAGACCTTTGTAAAGGCCTTCAGCTCCTGCGCGGGGCGGAAGATCCGGGCGTCGGGCTTGGCCGCGTAGACCTGTACGATCTCGGCACCGGCGCGGCTGCCCGTGTTTGTCACGGTCAGGGTCACGCTGCGGGCGTCGGCTTTCAGCTCGCTGTAGGCAAAACTCGTGTAGCTCAGGCCGTAGCCGAACGGGAACGCCACGGGCACACCCGCGGTCTGGTAGTAGCGGTAGCCGACGTACAGCCCCTCGCGGTACTGCACGGTGCGTCCCGCACCTGCAAAGTTGTCCTTGGCGGGGGTGTCGGCGTGGGCATTGGCCCAGGTCTCGGCCAGCTTGCCGGACGGGTTGATTTTGCCGGTCAGCACATCGACCATTGCGCCCGCGCCGGCCTGGCCGCCGAGGGCGCCGTAGACAAGCGCCCTGCAGTGGGCCAGCCACGGCGTTTCCAGCGACGCGCCCGCGCTGACGATGACGACAGTGTTGGGGTTGGCCTGCTGCACGGCCTGCAAAAGCTCGATCTGGTTGTCGGCCAGCTTCATATCGGCGCGGTCCAGACCCTCGCTCTCCTTGATCTCGTCCAACCCTAAGCAGAGCAGCACGGTGTCGGCCTTTTCCGCCAGCGCGACGGCCTCGGCCTTTTTGGCATCGTCCGGCTTGCCCTGGCGGTCAAAGCCCGCGGCAAAGCCAACGCTGTGCAGGCCGCTGTCTTTCAGGCAGTCAAGGAAGGTATCGACCTTGATGGAGTTGACGGCGCTGGAGCCTGCGCCCTGGTAACGCGGCGTCTCGGCAAAGTCACCGATGACGGCCACGCTTGCGCCTGCGGCCAGCGGCAGCAGATCGCCATCGTTTTTCAGCAGGACGGCGCTCTCGGCAGCGGCGCGGCGGGCCAGCGCGTGGTGAGCGTCGGCGTCAAAGCTGCGACTGTGGTTTTCCACGGCGGCGTGGGTGTCCAGTACCAGCGTCAGCAGCTCGTCCAGGCGGGCGTCCACATCAGATTCGGAAATTTTACCGGTCTCGACGGCCTTCAACAGCTCGCGCACGGCGTCTCCGCCGGGGGCGGGCATTTCCAGCGTAGAACCGTTCTTTACGCCCAGCGCATGGTCATTGCTGCCGCCCCAGTCGGTCACGACAGCGCCGTCAAAGCCCCAGTCCCTGCGCAGGATGTCCTGCAAAAGGTGGGCGTTCTCGTTGGCGTAGGTGCCGTTGACGAGGTTGTAGCTGGACATGATGGTCTTGGGGTGCGCCTCTTTGACGACGATTTCAAAGCCGGTCAGGTAGAGTTCCCGCAAGGTTCGCTCGTCGACGACGGAGTCCGACGCCATGCGGCGCAGCTCCTGGCTGTTGACGGCGAAGTGCTTGGGGCAGGCGGCGATGCCGTTGGACTGGATGCCGCGCACGTAGGCCGCGGCCAGCTTGCCGGAGAGGTACGGGTCCTCCGAGAAATACTCGAAGTTGCGCCCGCACAGCGGGCTGCGCTTGGTGTTGAGGCCCGGCCCCAGCAGGACGGATACCTCCTGCGCGGCGGCCTCCTCCCCCATGGCCCGGCCGAGCTGTTCGCCCAGGGCGGGATCCCAGCTGCAGGCCACGGTAGCCGCCGTCGGGAAGCAGGTCGCGGGGACGCTGGGGTTCAGGCCCAGATGGTCCGCCGCACCCGCCTGCTTGCGCACGCCGTTGGGGCCGTCCGACAGGGTGATGGACGGGATACCCGCATTTTTGTAGCCGCGGGTCGTAAAGACCGTCTCGCCGGAGAGCAGCGCGCATTTTTGTTCAAGGGTCAACTTGGTAATAATGTTTGCATGTTTCATGGATCACACATTCCTTTGGTGAATCAGAAGTTCTTTTTTTCGGTCTTGGCTGCCTTGCGGAGCTTAACGTCGATGACGACGCCGCGCACGGCGAGGGCGAACAGGACAACGGCCACGATGTCGATCAGGGCAACCAGATGACGCCAGCCGAACACAGAGGTCGTGAACGCATGGCGCACAGCGGTGGTGTCGCCGATGCTGTCAGCATAGTCGCGGTTGGTCACGCGGACATGCAGGTACATGTACAGTGCTTCCTTGGTGGCGCGGCGCAGGGCCTGCAGGTAGCTGTTAGAGCCGGTCTCAAAGGCCATCTCGCCGCCGGTGAAGCCCGCCATCCACAGGCTGCCGCCTGCGCGCAGGGCCTGGTCGCCGTTCATGTAGCTGTGGTGGTCGCAGTAGTCGGTGATGACCGCGCCGTCAAAGCCCCACTCGTCGCGCAGGATGCCGGTCAGCAGCGCCTCACTGCCGCCTGCCCAGACTGCGCCGATACGGTTGTAGCTGCTCATGAGGCCGACTGCGTCGTAATCCTCGACGAGCATCCGGAACGGGCGCAGGTAGGTCTCGCGCAGGGTCTGCTCCGTCATCCAGGTATAGACGGAATCGCGGTAGATACCGCTCTCGCCTTCGTTGCAGATAAAGTGCTTGACATAGGTGTAGACGCCCGCCTGGTTTGCGCCGGTCACAGTGTTGCCGCAGATGACGCCGGACAGCAGGCTGTCCTCGGAATAATACTCATAGTTGCGGCCATTGAAGGGGCTGCGGTGCATGTTGGTGGCGGGGGCATACCAGCCGGTGTAGCCGTTCTGCAGGGCCTGCGTGCCGATGGTGCGGCCCTCCTCCTGGGCAAGGTCTGCGTTCCAGGTCTGGGCCAGCGTGCTGGAGCTGGGGAAGCCCGTGCCGGCACCCATGCCGGTGAAGCCGCCGATCTGGGCGGGGCCGTCGGCGTCCTTGCTCTTGGACTTGCCGACGCTCTTGAGTTCGGCCAGGCCGCCGTAGGCGTTGATGTAGAGGTTTTCCATCTCGTCAACGGTCAGCTGATCCAGCAGGGCATCCCACCGGGGGTCGTTGAAGTCAGAGCCGAGCCGGAAACCGAGGTCGGTGGTCTCGCCGTTGTCCTCGATCTTCAGGCCGTTCTTAGCGCCGGTGGTAATAGCCTCATCAGCGTCGTTGATCCAGCCGTTGGCATCGTCGGCGGTGTAGCGGTTCAGCACCTTGACGTTGTCGGTCATGGCACGGGTCGGGGTGTTCGTCTTGGGGAAGGTGCCCGCAAAGTCGGCGCGGGTCAGGTAGGTGATGTTCTGGTCGGAATCACTGCCGTCGAGGCTCACGCCGTCAACGGCGTCGCTGCCGGTAAACTTGTTGGAAACGGCATTGCCGGTGACGGTGTCCTCGGCATACTGCACGCCTGCGGGCAGGCTGCAGGTGATGGTCGCATTGGCGTCGTCGTCCACATCGTGGGCATCATGGCGCACGGTGAAGATGTAGTCACCCGCATCCAGCTCATAGCCGGTGAAGCCGTTGTGGTTGGCGTCGTAGGCATCGTAGCTGGCCATGTCGGAGACGGGGATCGTCAGGGTGACCTCCTCGCTCTCGCCGGGGGCCAGCTCCTTCGTCTTGGCGAACGCGCCCAGCTCGACGCTGGATTTTTCAATTTCCCCTGCCGTGTACGGGGCGGTGTAGTAGAGCTGGACAACGTCCTTGCCCGCGCGGTCACCGGTGTTCGTGACGGTAACATTGACGGTCACATTACCGTCCTTCGTCAGGGCGCTGCCGTTGGCGGCGTCCGTGACTTTCCAATCAAAGCTGGTGTAGCTCAGGCCGTAGCCGAAGGGATACTGCACAACGGCGTCGTAGCCGGTGCCGTGCTCGTTGCTCTCGGCATCCCAGTAGCCCTCTGCGTCGGCGGTCTCGTACCACTTGTAGCCGATGTAGATGCCCTCGGCGTAATCGACATAGGAAACCTGCTCATAGGCGTAGGGCGTGTCAAGGTTGCCGTTCGTCGTGCCGTCTGCCGGGTAGAGGCCGTCGGCGTCGCTGTACTTACCGACACCCTCTATACCGGCGTTCGCATAGCTGGCGGCGGTGGTCAGGTCATAAGCCCAGGTATCGGCGGTACGCCCGCTGGGTTCGCGGTCACCCCACAGCACTTCGGGCACGGCAGTCGCGCCCTCGGAGCCGGACAGACCGGCAATCAGGCAGGCATCAATGCCGGGGATCGTCTCGATCTGGCCCAGCTCCATGACATTGGTGGAGTTGATGAGCACAACCACATGGGCGTAATTTGCGCCGACGTAGTTCAGCAGATTCTCTTCCTCGGTGGTCAGCTCCAGCATCGTGCGGGTGTCGTCAACAACGATGTCGCCGCCCTTCTCGGTGCGCTTGTACTGCTGCTTGGTGGCGTCGTTGCTCTCGCCCGCCAGACGCCCGATCACGACAACAGCCGTATCGGAGAAGCTCTTGGCGTTGTCCAGCATCGACTGTGTATAGTAGGTCCGGTTGTTGATGTCAGGCTCATACAGGCGGCCGGACTGCTCGGGCCAGGCACTCAGGGTGCGGGTGTACTCGCGGCCATCCTGGAAATCCTTGTACATATCGGTCAGCTCGGTGTTGTACGCAACGCCGTAGGCAGTCAGCGCGGCCAGCAAATCGGTGTTGACGCCGGACACGCCGCCGGAGCCGGAACCGCCGCCCAACCAGGCAGTGGAGGCCCAGCCAAAGACGTTGATCTTCTTGTTGTCAGCGGCCAACGGCAGGGTGTTGTCGTTGTTCCGGACAAGGACAGTTCCCTCGGCCTCAACATCAGCGGCCAGCGCTTCCGCCTTGACCTTGGTGTCGGCAATTTCAGCGTCGGAATAGTGGCCGCTGGGTGCGCCGATGAAGCTGTCAATGATGGTGGCCATCGTGGACAGAACGTAGGTGCCGACCAGTACCGCGACCAACAGGATCACTGACAGCACCAGACCGATCCCGTGCAGTACGGGGTGCGGCTTGCGGACTTTGGGTTGCTTTGTCATTTATTTTTCTCCTCTTCAAACAGTATAAAACCTGTCAAAAGCGAGCCCATGTTTTGCGTCGATTCTATTGTAGCAGATTGCGGCACGATAGGCGTATTTTTCGCACAAGCTGCCGTTTTTGAAGCATACTTTGCAGTTTTGCCGCTTGACCGGGCAAATTTTGTTGTGATTTTGTACAAGTACAACCGCGCCTTCTTTGTGCAAATTGCGGCATAGCAAAAAAGCCTTCCCCTGTGGGGGAAGGTTGACGCCGCTACAGGGGTGAGCATGGCAGCTGCCGCAAGGCTCCCGGGTCGATGACGAGCATCGATTCCTACATTGTAGGGGCGGATTCCATATCCGCCCGCGGGTCGTTTCCGCTGCCGCAATCCTTACTACTTCTGCGGCAGCAAAATCCGCACCGTGAACCACTCATTCTCCCAGTGCAGGGTCAGCGTGCCGCCGTGGGCCTCGGCGGCAGCGCGGACGCTCTTTAAATCGTAGCCGCCGTGGCTGCTGCGGGCGGGCAGGCCGTCGGGGCCAAGCTCCACGGGGTCAGCGCAGTAGTTCTCAAACCGCAGCATCACAAAGCCGTTCTGCGCGTAGATGGCGGCCCGGATCAGCCGCTTCTCGGGGTCCGGCTCGGTCAGCACACTCTCGGTAGCGTTGTCCAGCACCGTGCCCACAATCGTGCAGATCTCCCCTGTCGTCAGAAAGTGCAGCAGCGTACCGTCCGCCACACAGGTCAGATTGATGCCGTGCTGCTGGCAGTAGAGCGTTTTCGCCGTCAGCAGCGTGTCCAGCACGGGGTTGCCGGTCTTGTTCTCGGCCTCGTACTGACGGATGCCGCTCTCCATTTCGGCCAGCGCGGCGTCCTGCTTGGCCTGGTCGCGCTCGGCACGGATGGCCGCGATCTGCATTTTCAGCTCATGATAGCGGCGGTTGATAAGGCGGATGTTCTCCTTGCTCTGCCTGTACTGCTCATACTGGCGGCGCAGGACATTGTCCATGGCCGTCAGCTCGCTGTGCAGTGCGGCCTCGCGCAGCTGCTCGTGCTGGACCGTCAGGATCAGCACGCCCGCCATATCCACCAGCGTGCGGATGTAGAAAATGCTCATCACGCTCATCGTGACACCGTTGTCGGAGATAAAGCTCAGATTGCTGACCGCAAACGCCGTGACCGCCATGACGACAGCCATCAGTGTCGCCGCCGCGGTAATGGTCAGCCGCGTGGGCGCAGCGTGGCGGCGCTCAAACCAATACAAAAAGCCGTAAACCGCCGTGTAGACCGCCGCCAGCAACAGTACCGAAAGCGGTGCTGTAGCCCGCTGCTGCGGCCAGAGTACGCAGTGGAGCTGCCACTCCACGCTGGCGGCCAGCTCCGCCAGAATGAACGCGCGGGCGCAGCTGTAGCCGGCTTCCAGTAAATTCATCTCCCGCGTGCCCCACAGATACAGGTACAGCCACGCGATGGCCGCGACCATGCAGGGCAGCCACCACGCCAGCGGCACACTGCCGGTAAGCTGCAAAAACACGCCCAGCACCGCGGCCCACCCCGCCGTGGCCGCATAGGTCACAGGCTTTGCAGCGCGGGGCGGCGCGGCCTGCGCGTAGAGCAGCACGGCAAGAACCTCTGCCAGCGCCGTGTACAGCCGCGGGATGTCCGGCAGCGTCATCATGCGCCCTCACCCCCGATGTAGTCCGCCAGCGCGGCCAGAAACGCCCTGCGCTTGGGACGGCTGATCTGCAGCTCATGCGGGCCGACCTGCACCGTGTTCTGCTGCACGCCCGACACCTGCGCGAGATTCACAAGATAGCCGCTGTTACACCGCGCAAACAGACGGCCCGCCAGCTTTTCCTCCAGCGCCTTCAGCGCGCCGGGTGCGGAGAAGTCGCCGTCCTCGGTGTAAAAATGGACGCGGTGGCCCTCACTCTCGATATAATAAATCGTAGCAGCGTCCAATCGGCGCATGCCTCCGTCCACCGGCACAGCCAGATAATGCCGCGTCCGCTTGGCCAGCTGGTTCACAGCCTTTTGCAGCTGCTGCGAGAACGCAAAGTACGGCACAGGCTTGAGCACGTAGTCCAACGCACCGACGGCGTACCCCTTGATGGCATACTGCGCCATGTTCGTAATAAAAATCAGCAGCACATCGCTGTCCAGCTCGCGGATACGGCGGGCAGTCTCCATGCCGTCCAGATGCAGCATCTCTACATCAAGAAAAATTATGTCGTAGACCGGGCGGTAGTCCTCAAGGATTTCGACGCCGTCGGTGAACATTGTCACCTCAAACTGGGTGCCATACTGCCGCGTGTAGCGCTGCACATACCCCGCCAGCTGCTCCCGGACGGCGGCCTCATCCTCTACGATTGCAATGCGGGTCATCCGCAGTGCCTCCCCTTCTGTTTTTTCTTTAGTATAGCATATTGCCGCGGTCCATGGCAACAAGAATGACCCTCCCGAGCCGTTTGCGGCTGTTGTTGCATCTCCGGGAGGGATGAATTTCTCCCCTACACCCCTACAAAACAAAAAGAGCCGCTGACTTGGGTTGAAGTCAGCGGCAAATGAAAGCACTCACACAAAGCGGCAATCATTATGAAAAAAGCCTTACGTTTCCGTAAGGCTTTTTTTGGTGCACCATCGGGGACTCGAACCCAGGACCCACTGATTAAGAGTCAGTTGCTCTCCTTAGTTGCGCGTACTCATGGTTATTATGCTGGTGTCTTTGTGCTTTAAATCTTTTTACACATCATCCACCATTCGCTCTTTAGCCATTATAGTACGCCCCTGTTCCCCAGTTTTAAGCTGCGTATGTTCTGGACGCAAAGCATCAATAACAATCACTTTTTTCTTTGTGTCACTTTCCTCAAGTGACTGAATAGAATTAATAACTGTTTCAAATAGAGGCCATAGCGCCTTTGAAGTGGGAAGCCTTATTTGTCCAACCTGCCCTGCAACATTTACCGTTATAGGCATTGCATACTCAATCCTTTCCAGCCAAACCGACTATTTGCACACGTATATGATACAGATACTTGACAGTTTTCTATACCATTATTTATATTCAAAGCCATCATTAACCGCAACCTGATTGTCATAGACCGCGTAGAATTTCCCAACAAAATGTTTTGAGGTGGCAAGTTAAAAGTCAAGGGTCAGCGTTAGCGCAGAATGATCTGTAATCGGAATCTTACGAGTTTCATGTATATAGCAACATTTAACAACACGCTTGGATATTTCTTTGGATACAAAGCAGTGATCGTAACGGTAACCGTCATTTGTCCGCCCTACCCAGCTATATTCATTTTCTGTCGGATGTAACAACCGAAATGCATCCGTATAGCCAAAATGGCTAAAACGGCCATAAAAATCATACTCCCACTTCAAAAAATTTCGATAGTGCGGAACATGCTTCTCTTCTAAGACATTCAAATCGCCACAAATTACATATGGTATTTCTTTCTTTCCGCCGAGTTGCTTTAAATAGTTCAAATAGTCAATTACAAATTGCTTTTTACGTTTTATTTTTTCTGCTGAAGAATCTCTCGACGGGACATATAATCCCATAACACCCACTTTATTCCCATAGAAATCAAGGCAGACATTGATTAGCCTTGAATAATAAGGACTACTTTTTTCAAAACAAGACTCTGTCGATAATATTGGGAATCGACTTAAAATCATAACTCCTAAATCTTCTGTTTGAGATTTCGGGAAAAAAACATGGAATTTAGGTTCCTTCCCATAATCAAACAACGTAGAACCCACTTCACCAAAATACTCTTCCAGATATAAGCAGCCCTGACTCAACTTCGTTTCTGTCAAGACAAAAACATCCTCATCTCTAGTTTCCAACCAATCAATCTGCTTTTGAACACGCTGAAGTGAAGGATTTCCTATATTTAGAGTCATAACTTTAAGTAAGCTCATACCAATTACCCCGTCATTTCATGAATTCTAATGGTTGCATCTTTAAGGTTTTTTTGCAACTCATCATATGTGTTATTCATATAAATAATATGTGGTATATTTTTTCTGCTTAAAAAGTCAATGGCTTTTCTATACATATATATTTCTTCTTCTCGCGTCATTCTTTTTTCAAACGCCGAAAGA